>OOAI01000292.1_pt1 | contig 37865 bp, 29 predicted proteins | sample 1671191 | NCBI WGS metagenome assembly OOAI01 (sample SAMN06348131, study PRJEB24527) | human gut metagenome | biome: human gut; feature: ankylosing spondylitis patient; material: feces | host: Homo sapiens | place: China | collected 2015-10 | reverse complement strand
TGGCCTCCAGGAAGGGCTGGCTCTCGATGTCGCCGGTGGTGCCGCCGATCTCGGTAATGACCACATCGGCCTCGGTGGAGGAAGCCATGTTGTAGATGTAGCTCTTGATCTCGTTGGTGATGTGGGGGATGATCTGGACGGTCTGGCCCAGATAGGCACCCTGACGCTCCTTGTTCAGCACGTTCCAGTACACCTTGCCGGTGGTCAGGTTGGAGTACTTGTTCAGGTTCTCGTCGATGAAGCGCTCGTAGTGGCCCAGGTCCAGGTCGGTCTCGGTGCCGTCGTCGGTGACGAACACCTCACCGTGCTGCAGGGGGCTCATGGTGCCGGGGTCCACGTTGACGTAGGGGTCCAGCTTCTGGCTGGCCACCTTCAGGCCGCGGCACTTGAGCAGGCGGCCCAGCGAGGCGGCGGTGATGCCCTTGCCCAGGCCGGACACGACACCGCCGGTGACGAAGATATACTTGGTTTGCTTTTCTGCCATAAAAATACTTCCTCCTCTATCAAAATCAGGTCAAATCAGATTCAGAATACGTTTTCCCAATCCAATATTATACACCCACATCCTCATAAGAATCAAGGATTTCCTGCGCGATCTCGGTGCGGTCGCGGCGGGTGTCCATGGCCAGCTTTTCAATGCGGCGGTGGGCCTCGGCCTCGGTGAGGTGCGCGTGCTCCACCAGGCAGCACTTGGCCCGGCTCACCAGACGGATCTGGGAAATTTTGTCCTGCAGGCGGGCGTTCTCCTGCCGCAGGCGCTGCAGGCGGTGGTTGCTGGCGGCGGCCATGTGCATGGCCTGCACAAATAAGGTGTTGCTGAAGGGTTTGCTCAGCAGCAGCACCCCCTGCTCGTTCAGGGGGGCCAGCAGCTGTTCGGCCTGTGCGGCCTTGACCAGAAACACCACGCCCGCGTCGGTGCCGGCCACGGCATCCATGCACAGCTCGTGCCCGAACTCGTCGGGCAGGGGGGCGTTGACCACGATCAGGTCAAAGTCGGCGTCCGGCATCCTGCGCCGGGCCTCGGCCCCGCTGGGCAGGATCACCGGCCGGGCATAGCCCATCTCGGCCAGCCGGGCGGCGATGTACTCGTTGGAGCTGGCACCGGCGCTTACAATGAGTGCGCGTCCCATACGTTCCGCTCCTTTCTCCTACGCATGTTCCTGCAGGGGTCAGATGGCGTTGAAGTAGTGGATGCGCTCGTACTCCGCCGGGTCGGCGGCGGCGCGCAGGGCCTCGCACCGGGCACGCTCCTCGGCAAAGTAGCGGCGGCTCAGCTCCTCCGGCAGCACCTTGTGCAAAAAGTCGCTTTCCTCCGCGATGGCCACGGCCTCTTCCAGCGTGGCGGGCAGCATTTCCAGCCCAAGGCCCTCGGCCTCGCCGGGGCGGAACAGGTTCTTGTTGACCGGCGGGGGCAGCACCATGCGGTGTTCGATGCCGTCCAGACCGGCGGCCAGCACCAGACCGATGGCCAGATACGGGTTGCAGGCGGGGTCCGGGCTGCGCAGCTCCATGCGGCAGTTGTCGCCCTTCACCTGGGGGATGCGCACCAGCTGGCTGCGGTTCTGGCGGCTCCAGCTCACATAGCGGGGGGCCTCGTCACAGCCAAAGCGCTGGTAGCTGTTGGGCAGGGGATTGGTGAACACGGTCAGCTCCCGGCTGTGGGCCAGCACGCCCGCCATAAAGCTGCCTGCGATGCTGTCCGGGGCAATGTCGCCCTCAAACAGGTTCTTGCCGTCCAGGTACAGCGACAGGTTGATGTGCAGCCCGCTGCCCGCCTGGTCCGGCAGGGGCTTGGGCAGGAAACTGGCGTGGATGCCGCTGCGCATGGCAATGGCTCGCACGATCTGCTTGAACATCATCACGTTGTCGGCGGTCTTGAGGGGGCCTGCATGGTGGCAGTCGATCTCGTTCTGGCCGTGGCCGCTCTCGTGGTGGCTGTGCTGGGGGGCCAGCCCCATTTGCTCCATGGTCAGGCAGATGTCCCGGCGCAGGTTCTCGCCCGCGTCCAGCGGGGCCACGTCGAAGTAGCCGCCAAAGTCGATGGGGATGCGGGTGGGGCGGCCCCGGTCGTCGTTCTCAAACAGATAGAACTCGCACTCGGCACCCACGTTGCAGGTAAGGCCCAGCTTGCGGAACTTGCGGTTCATCTCCCGCAGAAAGCCCCGGCAGTTGCCGCCAAAGGGGGCGCCGTCCGGCTTTTCCACGTCGCAGAAGAACTGCATCACCCGGCCCTCGGTGGGCCGCCAGGGCAGGATGGTCACGGTGGGCAGGTCGGGTCGCAATACCAGGTCGCTTTCCTCCACCTTCATGAAACCGGCAATGGAGCTGCCGTCGAAGCACACGCCGTCCTCCAGGGCCTTGGGCAGGTCGCTGGCCAGCACGGCGATGTTCTTCTGGGTGCCAAAGATATCGCAGAAGGCAAAGCGCACGAATTTGACGTTGTTGTCCTCCACGAAGTCCAGCACGTCCTGTTGGGTCGAATAACGCATAAAGATCTCCTTTCAAATAAAACGCCCAAAGGCCTGCCCCCTTGCGGAAGCAGGTCTTCAGGCTGGTGTAAGAAATAGGAAAAGGAGAATGTCAGATTCAGGTTCCGCAGCCTACGGATGATGCTGTTTTACGCGATGCGATCAGACGTAGTAGAGCATCTTGCTGTAGCTGGGCAGCGGCCAGTAGTCCTCGCCGCACAGGGTCTCGGCGTCGTCGGCGGCGGCACGCAGGGCGTCCATGGCGGGCAGTACGTTGTCGTGGAACGCAACGGCCTTCTCGCTCTCGGAGGGCAGAGCCTTGGCGGCGTCCACGGCATCCTGCAGGGTGTCGATGGCGTCGCTCATGGCGTCGGCGTCGGCGGACAGGCGGTTCAGGGTCTTGGTCTCGCTGCGCACGCTGATGCTCTCGCTGACGGCCAGCTTGGAAGCGGCGGTGTTGGCCACTTCGCTCATGTAGGCGTTGACGGCGGGCAGCAGCTGCTTGCGGGCCATCTCCAGCATGGTCAGGGCCTCGATGTTGATGACCTTGGCGTAGTGCTCCATCTCGACTTCGTAGCGGCTCTCCATCTCCACCTTGGTCAGCACGCCGAACTCTTCCATCAGGGCGATGTTCTTGGGTGCGATCAGGGCAGGCAGGGCAGCGGGGGCGTTCTTCTTGTTGGGCAGGCCGCGGCGGGCTGCTTCTTCTTCCCACGCGGCAGAGTAGCCGTTGCCGTTGAAGATGACCCGGCGATGGTCCCGGATGGTGCGCTTGATCAGGGCGATGGCGGCACTGGTAAAGTCCTCGGCACCTTCCAGCTCGTCGGCGTAGCCCTTCAGCTCCTTGGCCACGGCGGTGTTCAGGATGGTGTCACAGTCACCCAGGTTCTGGGAGGAGCCGGGCATCCGGAACTCGAACTTGTTGCCGGTAAAGGCAAAGGGAGAGGTGCGGTTGCGGTCGGTGGTGTCCTTGCTGAACTTGGGCAGCACGTCCACGCCCAGGTCCATCTTCATCTTGACGGGGCCTGCGTAGGGAGAATCGGACGCAATGGCGTCGATGACGGCCTCCAGCTCCTCGCCCACGAAGATGGAGATGATGGCCGGAGGTGCCTCGTTGGCACCCAGACGGTGGTCGTTGCCGGGGGTAGCCACGGAGGTGCGCAGCAGGTCGGCGTACTCATCCACGGCCTTGATGACGGCGGCCAGGAAGATCAGGAACTGCAGGTTCTCCATGGGGGTGTCACCGGGGTCCAGCAGGTTCTCGTCGGCGGTGGACATGGACCAGTTGTTGTGCTTGCCGCTGCCGTTCACGCCTTCAAAGGGCTTTTCATGCTGCAGGCAGACCAGACCGTACTTGGGGGCGATCTTCTTCATCATCTCCATGGTCAGCAGGTTGTGGTCGATGGCCACGTTGGTGGTGTCGAAGATGGGGGCCAGCTCATGCTGGCAGGGAGCCACCTCGTTGTGCTTGGTCTTGGCGGGCACGCCCAGCTTCCACAGCTCCTCGTCCAGTTCCTTCATGAACGCGGACACCTCGGGGCGGATGACGCCGAAGTAGTGCTCCTCCAGCTCCTGACCCTTGGCAGAGGGCGCACCGAACAGGGTGCGGCCGGTGAGGATCAGGTCCTGCCGGGCCTCGTAGTCCTCTTTCTTGATCAGGAAGTACTCCTGCTCCGGGCCGACGGTGGTGGAAACGTAGTCCACATCCTTGCCAAACAGCTTCAGGATGCGCACGGCCTGGCCGGACAGGGCGTTCATGGAACGCAGCAGGGGGGTCTTTTTGTCCAGTGCCTCGCCGGTGTAGCTGACAAAGGCGGTGGGGATGCACAGCACGTCATCCTTGACGAAGGCGTAGCTGGTGGGGTCCCATGCGGTGTAGCCGCGGGCCTCGCAGGTGGCGCGCAGGCCGCCGGAGGGGAAGGAGGAAGCGTCGGGCTCGCCGCGCACCAGCTCCTTGCCGGAGAACTCCATGATGGCGGTGCCGTCGCCCACGGGGCTCACAAAGCCATCATGCTTTTCACTGGTGATGCCGGTCAGCGGCTGGAACCAGTGGGTGTAGTGGGTGGCACCCAGCTCCATGGCCCAGCGCTTCATGACGCTGGCCACCACGTTGGCCACCTCGATGTCCAGAGGCGACCCCTTGTGCAGGGTGTTCTTCAGGCTCTTATACGTAGCGCTCGGCAGGCGCTCCTTCATCACATGCTCGTTAAAGACTTTGCTGCCGTAGATCTCCATAACATTTGCTGCCATAAATCCTACTCCTTACATGTCTCAGTTGGCTTTCCCTTATGCTTAACAAAAACGGCGCTGCGAGTCAGGAGGTGACCCACAGCGCCGTTGCTGTCTATGGTTTGATTATAGCCCCGGCGGGTCAAAAAGGCAATTGACAAATCTGACGATTCTGCACAAACGCTCTCCCGGAATTTTGGCACAACTGAGCTTGGTATGACTTTTGAGGAAGAAGAGACCATTTGAAATGGCCGCCGTTTCACTCTGGCCATATTCAGAGGAATCTTTCTTTTTTATTTTGAGGTTCAAGAAAAATCTGCGGATTTTTCTGAACCTCTTTTTCACAAGAAAGGTCGAAGCGAAAAAATGCATTTCTCCGCAAGGGCCCTTCTCGTGAAAATGTGTTTGGAGCGTCCCGCGGTTGTGCAACAATGAAAGCCCCAGTGGGGCTTTCAAGTGGCAGAGCGGTCTGCGTTAGCAGATGGAGGGGTCTAAACCCCGACAAGCTCCGCAGGACGCGACAAACACGAAAGTATAAAATAAAATTACCTTAATGAATTGCAGAGCGAAGCGGAGCAATTTTTAAATCGTCGTCAAATAACCTGAAAGAGGAAGAACTTCAGGTAGTTGGTCTCCGGCACGCCCCACAGGATGGGGTGATCCGGGGCCTGCTGCTTCACCTCGATCTGCCGCAGCTGGCGGTGGGCGTCCTTCGCCGCTGCTTTCAGCATCTTGATGAACAGCTCCTCGGTGGCAAAGTGGGAGCAGCTGGCCGTGGCCAGATATCCGCCCCGGGGCAGCAGCTTCATGGCCCGGTAGTTGATCTCCTTGTACCCGCGCATGGCGTTCTCCACCGTGCGCCGGGCTTTGGTAAAGGCGGGCGGGTCCAGGATGATAAAGTCGTAGGGGTGGCCCTCTTTTTCCAGCCGGGGCAGCAGCGCGAAGGTGTCCTCGCACAAAAAGTCCATATTGGTCAGGCCGTTGCGTTCGGCGTTGCGCTTGGCCATGGCAATGGCGTCGGCGCTGATGTCGGCGGCAGTGACCCGGGCGGCCCCGCCCTTGGCAGCGTTCAGCGCAAAGCTGCCGGTATGGGTGAAGCAGTCCAGCACCGTGTGGCCTGCTGCCAGCCGTGCCACGGCCCGGCGGTTGTACTTCTGGTCCAGGAAAAAGCCGGTTTTCTGGCCGTTCTCAAAGTCCACATGGTAGAACACGCCGTTCTCGCAGATCTCGGTCTGGGTGCTGGCGGGGTGGGTCTCGCCGGGCAGGTCGAACCAGCCCTTGTTCTGCTCCAGCCCTTCCTTGGCGCGCAGGGCCTCGTCGTTGCGCTCGTAGATGCCGGCAATGGTCTGGCCGTCGACCCGCAGCACCTCGGCCAGCAGGGGGAACAGCACCGGCTTGAGCTTTTCCATGCCCACGCTGAGGGTCTGGGTGACCAGGATATCCTGGAAGCGGTCCACGGTCAGGCCGGGGAACTGGTCGGCCTCGCCAAAGATCACCCGGCAGGCGGTCAGGTCGGCGGGCTCCAGCACGGTCTTGCGGTAGGCCCAGGCGTACTCCACCCGGCGGCGCCAGAAAGCGGCGTCAAAGGTGTCGTTGGCGTTGCGGCTGATGAGCCGCACCCGGATCTTGCTGTGCAGCGACACGAAGCCGGTGCCCAGGTACGCCCCCTTGGGGCTGACCACATCGGCCAGGGCGCCGTTTTCGGGTTCGGTGTCCGGGGCGTGGAGGATGTCGTTTTCGTACACCCAGGGGTGGCCGCCCACCAGCAGGCCCTCGGCGTGTTTGTTGACGGTGTATACAGGATAAGCGCGTTCTTTCATGGAGATCTCCTTGGTTGCTCTTTTCAAATTCACCCCTTTATAATACCATAGATCCATGGTATTATAAATAAGAAATTTCCCAAAAAACCGGAAAGAGGGGACCTGCAATGGAGATCGAACGCAAATGGATGGTGACCGGCTGGCCGGAGGGCCTGCCCATGGAGGAAGAATTTGCCATGCGGCAGGGCTACATCAGTGTGCGGCCCACGGTGCGCATCCGGGAGGAAGCCCTTGCGGGCGGCAAGACCGACTATGTGCTCTGCTTCAAGAGCGAGGGCGGCCTTGCCCGGGAGGAGATCGAGCGCAGCATCGACAAAGAACTGTTTGAGGAGCTGGAACACAAGATCATCGGCAAACCCCTCATCCCCAAGACCCGCCGCACCTACCGCCTGCCGGACGGCAGCGCGCTGGAAGTGAACCATGTGGACGCAGGCCGGCCCACCGCGTTCTGGTATGCGGAGGTGGAGTACCCCACCGTGGAGGCCGCCAACGCCTGGCAGCCTGCCGCCTGGGGCCTTGCCGATTACCTGAGCGACGAGGTGACCGGCCAGCCCGGCCAGAGCATGGGCGCCTACTGGCTGCAGACCCGCGGCTGACACCTTACATTACAAGAGAGAAAGGATCGTATCGTTACGAAAAAGGCAAGATTCAAGCTGGAGCTTCAATACAACTCCCCGGTGATCCTCACCTTTTTTCTGCTGTCGCTTCTGGTGCTGTTCCTCGACGACTGGACCGGCGGCTGGACCACCATGCACCTGTTCTGCGTCTACCGCTCGTCGCTCAGGGACCCGCTGTTCTACATCCGGCTGTTCGGCCATGTGCTGGGCCACGCCGGGTGGGAGCACTTCCTGAACAACATGCTGCTGCTGCTGGTGGTGGGCCCGCCCATGGAGGAAAAATACGGCAGCAAGGCCCTGCTGGGCGGCATCGTGTTCACGGCGCTGGTCACCGGCGTGCTGCAATGCGTGCTGTTCCCCCGCACCGGGCTGCTGGGGGCGTCGGGCATTGTGTTCATGCTCATCATGCTGTCGTCGCTGGCGGGCTTTTCCGGCGGCATCCCGGTCACCATGCTGCTGGTAGCGGCGCTGTACTTCGGCCAGCAGGTGTACGACATCATCCTTGTGCACGACAACGTGGCCAACTTCATGCACATCGTGGGCGGGCTGTGCGGCACGGCCTTCGGCTACTATTTCGCGCTGCCCCGCCGCAAACGCCGCCGCTGACGCATCCAGCGAGGCCGCAGCCTCCAGCGCCGCAGCACAGGAACGCATCATTGCATCAACCAGGCAGGAGAGGGCAGGACCTTTCCTGCCTTTTTTGTGCGCCCGATTGCACCCGGGGCACGAATGTGCTATACTGAAAGAAAAAACGACAGGGAGGGACAACGCATGAAATTGACATCCGCAGGCGCAAATAAAATGATCAAAGCATGGAACGAAGACCTGGAGGGGCTGCTGAAAAAAGAAGAAGCGGAAAGCAGAACGACCTATGGAATCAATGAGGAACCGCTGCCCGCAAACTACGACTTTGCTCGGATGCAGCAGCAGATGGATGCGCTGAACCAGAAGATCGCTGTGCTGCGTCATGCAGTGAACGTGTTTAATACCACCACTATGTTGGAGGGATTTGGGTTTACCATCGACGAGGCACTGGTGCGCATGGCAATGCTGACAAAAAAGAAGCAGCGTCTGGCACAGATGAAGCAGGTGCCGTTGCTGGTGCGCACATCCCCCGGCTATGGCAGCAACACTCCGGAAATGACCTGCCGCAACTACGATGCAGAACAGGTGGAACAGGAATACCGCCGTGTCAGTGATCAGCTGACGGCTTTGCAGCTGACGCTGGACCGCGCCAATCTGCTTTTGGAATTTGAAGTGGAGCTGGAGGGGTGACCGTGATATTCCGGGGTGAATGCGTTTTTATTTGAATCTGGGAGAGCCATAAGGTTCTGGTACAAGGTTACAAATTTGGGTTGTTTTGTTATTTGATCAAGGTTATGGATGAGGTTAAGGCTTTGATAAAATGCAGCAATGCAATCGCGCATGCATCTAAAAGCCTCCGTATCGGCTTTTGTCGGTACGTGCGGGGAGGCATGGTTTCAGCCGCATCTAAGAGCAACAGGGCAGGCAGGGGCAAAACCTTTGCCTGCCCTTTTTGTGCGCCCGATTGCACCCGGGGCACGAACGTGCTATACTGGAACAAAAAACAACCAAGGTTGTACAAAAGCGAGGAAACGACCATGAAGCGGGCATATATCAATGGCATTCTGCTGGACGGCACCCAGCAGATGGAGCCGCAGGCACACAAGGTGCTGCTGTGCGAGGACGGCGTCATCACCGCCGTTGCGGACGAGGGCACCGACCTGGACGGCTATGAGGTCATCGACCTCCACGGCGGCTATGCGATGCCGGGCCTCATCAACCTGCATGTGCATCTGGCCGGCAACGGCAAGCCCAGCGCAAAGCCGCGGGATAATGCGGCGCTGGTGCGTAAAATTCTGAGCAACGGCTTGACCCGTGCGGTGGCCTACCGCATGGTGTGCAGCTATGCAAAGCTGGAGCTGCTGGGCGGCGTGACCACCATCCGCACCGTGGGCGGCATCGCGGATTTTGACACCCGCTGCCGGGACGATGCCCAGGCCGGGAAGATCCTGGCCCCGCGCATTCTGGCCGCCAACGAGGGAATCTCGGTGCCGGGCGGCCACATGGCAGGCTCGGTGGCCGTGGCGGCCCACAACAACGGCGAGGCCCTGGCCCAGCTCACCAAGGCCAGCGTCCAGCGGGTGGACCTTATCAAACTGATGATCACCGGCGGCGTGCTGGATGCCGCCGAAAAGGGCACCCCCGGCGAGCTGAAGATGCCGCCGGAGATGGTAAAGGCCGTGTGCGATCAGGCCCACGCCATGGGCTATCCCGTGGCGGCCCACACCGAATCGCCCGAAGGGGTGAAGGTGGCGCTGGAAAACGGCGTGGATTCCATCGAGCACGGCGCAAAAATGGACGAAGAAACGGTAAAACTGTACAAGGAGCACGGCGCGTTCCTGTGCACCACCATTTCCCCGGCGCTGCCGTATGCGCTGTTTGACACGGCGGTGTCCGGTGCGTCGGAAAAAGACCAGTACAACGGCAGGATCGTGTTTGACGGCATCGTGGAAAGCGCCAAAACGGCGCTGGCCAACGGCATCCCGGTGGGCCTTGGCAACGACGTGGGCTGCCCTTACATCACCCAGTACGACTTCTGGCGGGAGCTGTGCTACTTCCACAAGTATTGCGGTGTGAGCAACCAGTTTGCCCTGTACACCGCCACCCTGCGCAACGCCCGGCTGGCCGGGGTAGGGGACGTGACCGGCTCGCTGGAAGTGGGCAAGAGCGAGGACCTCATCGTCACCCGTCAGAACCCGCTGGAGGACCTGCGGGCGCTGCAGCATCTGGAGCTGGTGGCCTGCCGGGGCCGCGTGGTGAAAAAGCCTGCGCCCAAGCGCAGCCAGACCGTGGACAAGCTGCTGGACCCCTATCTGGAATAAGAATTTATCATAGAAAGGCTCTCCCGCAAGGGGGAGCCTTTTTACATGCTCGCCATCACGGCCAGAATGCTCTGCCAGCTTTTGGTGCGGGCGCAGGTGGGGGCCGGGCGTGCCGGACGGCTCACCGGCGTGGTCTGGGGCTGCGTCTGCAGCTGGGCGGCAGCCGGTACGGCCGGGTGGAAGAACATCTCCACCGTGCCGCTCTGCCACTGTGCGGCCAGCCGGGCGGCCTCCGGGTCGGCCTGCAGGGTGCGGCGCTCGGCTCCGGCCAGACTGTCGGCCAGCCAGTACAGGATGGCGGCCACCGGCAGGCAGGGGGCCTTGCTCAGGGTGCTGTAGCTCCAGTGGGCACCCCGGCCCACAAAGCTGTCCACCGTGATGACGGCCCCGGTGCGGGCGTCACGGGGCAAAGGCAGATCGCAGTCCGTGCCCGCCAGCGTTTCCAGCTCCTGCACCATGCGGTCGGTGCGGGCAGCGTCCAGCCGGTCCTCGCGGCAGCAGGCGTGGAAGTCGGTGTCCTCCAGCAGGCTCTCGGCCTTGGCGGGGAACTGCCCGGTGAGCTGGCCGCTCTCGTTGTGGCAGAGCATCCACCCCTTGCGGAACAGCTGGAAGTTCAGTCCTCTGCGGCCCATCGTGGAGTAACACACGGTGGCGCAGTGCTCCCCGGGCATCCGCCGGACTTCCAGGTAAGCGTCGTTGCCGCAGAGATCCTGCAGGCGCACGGCGGCCAGAAGCTGCGCCCCCGGCAGACGGGATGACATGGCGTTGTGCATGGCGGTAAAGTAGCGGTTGGCATCCATGATACGTTCCTCCCTGAATGGTTCGACTGACAGCAAAGTGTTGTATTCAAAGGACTTCCAACGCGGGCCGCCGCCGTGCACTGCGGGGGACATCGCGTGTTCCTGTGGTTCGTCTGAACATAGTATAGCATAAACTGCGACAAAAAACAACTAAAAGTTTGCAAAAACAACCAGATTTTTGCGAACACCCCGGAACTGCTCCAAAATACAACGCGACGGTTGGTTGTAAAATGCCCGAAGCGGTTGTGTGCCGGACAACAAAAAAGCCTTCCCCCAAAAGGGGAAGGCGATCTCTCAATCTCCCAGCTCCCGGATCTCGTTCTGGATCAGGCGGCCGGCGGCGCGGGCCAGCTGGTCCATGCCGCGGATGCGGGCCATATTTTTACCATAGATGCGGGCAGCGTCGGCGGCGGAGCGGTCCTCGCCCATGAACACGGCCGACACCCGGATGCCCTTGCGCTGCAGCACGCGCACCTGGGCGGCCGCGTCGGCCACACCGGCGGCGTCCTCGTAGCCGCAGCCCAGCGGGTTTTCCGGGCTGGGCGGGATGCGGCGGCTGTCGTTGGGGGAAGCGTCGGTCAGCAGGATGAGCAGGTGCCGCGGGGCAGGGCCGGGGGCAAAGTCCAGCAGATCGCCCGCCGCCAGCAGGGCCAGGCCGTCGCGGTTCCAGCCGGAGGCAAAATACCGGTTGATGTTCTGGCGGTTCTTGTCGGCAAAGTCCTTGAGCACCCGCAGCACGGTGTAGCCCCGCAGGCTGCTGAAGGCACTCACCCGCACCGGGATGCCGCAGTTGGCCAGGCTCTCGGCCAGGATGGACCCCTGCGCCGCGATGACCTCCTGACAGTGCAGGCGGGAGGCGGAAGCGTCCAGCAGCAGGTCCACCGTAAAGGCGGGGTGATTTTCCTCTTCGGCGCACAAAAACACCCGGTCATCGTTCAAAAGCGGGGCGCGCCACACCCGCCCGGGGTCCACATTGCCGCTGCGGGCCACCCGCGCGTTGGGCTGCTGATGCACCAGAATGCAGTTGCGGATCTGTTCGGTGAGCCGCAGCACCACGCTGCGGTGCAGCTCCTGATTTTTGGCGTAGTAGGCGCGGTTGCGGTCGGCCTGCAGCTCGGCCTGTTCGGCCAGATGCCGGGCCTCCGGGGTGGGGGCCTGTTCCGGGCTGGGCACGCCCGCGCTGAACCACAAATGGCACCCCAGATGCACCCCGGTGCACAGCTCCTGTTCGGCCTTGCGCAGCCGCTCCGGCGGGTAGAGGGAGCGGCCGAAGCAGCTCTCGATGTAGGCGCGGTCCTGCGCGGCGTTCTGCTTCAGGGTGATGTGGGCCTGCCGTTTGTCCACGCTGGGGCCGCTGCCGGCGGCGTCCACGGCGTTGGAGTGCTCCACGGTCACTCGGTCGGTCTTGATCATCTGGGTGGGCAGGGCCCTGGTGGCAAGGGTGGCCAGCAGGCCGTCCAGATGCAGGTGCAGCGCCGCTTTCGGATGCACGGTGCCGTCGAAGAGGTCAAACCTTGCGTACACGGCCAGCAGGGCGTCCTGCAATTGGTCCGGCTGCGGGGCGGTGTCCGGGGCCAGCGCCCGGAACAACCCGCTCTCATAGGGGGTCATCACGGGCAGATTACGCCCCAGCACGCTGCGCCAGCGGGCCGCCTGCATGGTGTACACCAGCTGGTTCCTGGCCATCCACTCCTGCCGGGAAAGTTTGTACTGGATGGCAAAAAAGTAGTCGGCGTGAGAAGAGCGCAGCGCTTCCAGCACCGGGCGGTGGGGCAGCTCCAGCCGGTAGGCCGCGTTTTCGAGGTACAGCCACGCCAGATCGTCCAGCATGGCCTGCCGCAGATCGCCCGCCCAGCGGTCAAAGATGCGGTTTACAAGCGGATCTCCGTAATATTTGTGCACAAGGCCCACGATGGTGTTCATGTAAAAATCCACCGTGCCGTCGGTGTTGTGGGCCAGAAACAGCGGCTCAAAGCCATAGGCGCCCGCAGCCGCCCAGACCTGATTGGCCGCCCGCCGCTCCTGTGCGGTGTAGCTCTGGGCTTCCATCAGGCAAACAGCTTGGCCGCATCCAGTTTGGCCGGGATGCGGGCCGCGATCACGTCGCGGATCAGGCCCTGCTCGTAGCTGTCAAAGGCCTTGTTGGTGATGCCCATGTCCAGCGCGGCCCCTGCGGGGATGCCGCGGCGGATCAGGCGCAGCGCGTCCAGCATGCCGCGCAGGTCCAGTGCCTTGGTGGAAATTTCCGCACTGTCGCACTTTTTCTGCAAGTCGAGGAACAGCAGGGCGAACTGGTGGGCGTACTTCGCAGCAAGATCCGGGAACTGTGCCCGCAGCAGCTTTTCCAGGTTGTCCTGTGTGATGGTGGGCATCTGGATGACCACGAAGCGGGAGGTCAGGGCTTCGTTCAGCTCCCGGGTACCGGCGTAGCCGTAGTTCATGGTGGCGATGAAGCGGGTCTCCTCGGCCAGCGGGATGCGGTCGTAGCCGGGCACGTCAATGGCGCGGCGGAAGTCCAGCACTGCGTGCAGCACGGCCAGCGCCTCGTTCTTGGCCATGTTGATCTCGTCCAGCACGCCAAAGCCGCCGCACTGGGCGCAGCGATACACCGGTCCGGGGCGGAACTCCACCCGTCCGTCGGCAAAGGTGTCCATGCCGATGAGGGAGGCCGCGTCCATGTTCACATGGAACGAGATGTCCCACGCGGGGCGGCCGAAGGCGGCGGAGAGGTTCTCGGCCAGCACGTTCTTGCCGGTGGCCTTGCCGCCCGCCAGCAGCAGGTTTTCGCCGCAGAGCAGGGCGGCCAGCGCCTGCTCCCACACCTCTTTGCCGTAGTAGGTAAAGGCCGGGGCCGGGATGCGGGGCCGCAGCGCAGCGTCTAGCGGATGGGCGGCACGGGTTTCCTCTACCGCAGAAAGCAGGGCCGGGTCCACGCCCTCCTGCCGCAGCGTCTCAAGAAGTTCAGACATTGTACAATACACCTCGATGCTTTGCCGGTTGTTTGCAGCAAACCGGCTGCTCAGCCCTATCATAGCACAATCGCGGGCATTTGTGTAGGGGGCGTGCGGGGCAAAACAGCAAAGAGGGGCAGCCCCGACCGGGACCGCCCCTCTTCACATGAAAAAGAAGAAAAGAAGAAATGTTGGATTTGTGCGGGAGAACTGCGCCTTATCAGGCGTTCTCCAAGCCTGCCATCTGCTTGATGGATTTAATGGCAAAGGTCAGGGTACGACCGCAGGCAGTACCGCCCATGACGCAGGGATAGTTGTTCTGGAAGAAGCTGCCGGACATATCACCGGTGATATACAGACCGGGGATCGGCTCATTGTTGCTGTCCTTGGCCTGGCAGTTCTCGGTGATGGAGATGCCCTGCATACTGCACAGCAGAGAGGCACCCAGCCAGCAGCCGTAGAAGGGAGCGGTGCGGATGGCGCTCAAACGGCTTGCAGGCTTGCCGAAGTCCTCGTCGTTCTGCTTGTCGTACAGCTCGTTGTAGCGGGCAACGGTGGCTACAAAGTTGTCCTTGTCGGCACCGGTAAAGCCCATCTTGTCGGCGAGCTCTTCAATGGTGTCCGCCTTCATGATCAGGCCTTCTTCGGCGTACTGTTCCAGCTTCTTTTCCATGCCGCCGGGAATCAGACGGGTGATGGCAGAGCAGCCGATGGTGTGGAAGCGGGTAACATCCTCAAAGTAGTTTGCATCGTGGATCATGGCATAAACATGACCCGGCTGCTGGAAGGAAGCGTGAGAAGCGTTGTCGTACTCCTGACTCTCATTCATAAAGCGTTCGCCATGGCGGTTGACCTTCAGGAAGGGCTGGCTGCCGGGGTTGTACTGACCCACAGTGCCGGGGAAGGCCTTGCCGCCAAAGGCAGAGGGGGCATCCACATAGCCGGCATCCACGCCGGGGGCCACAAGGCCGCGGTCGAACAGGACGGGAGCGGGCTCTGCATCCAGATGTGCACCTGCCCAGATCGCGGCACGGATGCCGTAACCCTTGTCGGCAGGCGTATAGGAGCAGGCAGTGGTCACACTGGTGCCCAGCGGGTCCAGCTGCTCCATCATGTAGGGGTTGCCGGCATAGCCGCCGCAGGCCAGCAGAACGCCCTTGGCTGCATGGATGCGGATGAAGTGACCATCCTCAGTATTCTGTGCGATCACACCGGTAATGCGGCCGTCTGCGTCCTTTTCCAGCTTGGCCAGACCGGTGTTGAAGTCCACGCCGTAGCCCTTGCTCTCGATGTACTCCTGGAACACCACGTTGCGGGGCTTTTCACCGGCGCGGTAGTCTACCTGCTGCACGGGGAACATAAATTTGGTCTGGCTCACCTGGGTGTCATCCGGCCACTTGGCTTCATCGCCGGAGGTCAGGTTGCACACATAGTTATAAGGTTCGTTTTCCAGGATGCTGGCAACGAAGTCATGCATGGCGGCAGACTCGTTGATCCAGGTCTTGACCACACGCTGGTCGCAGCGGCCGCCCATAGAACGGGAGATCTCGCTCAGCAGCTCGGCACGGTCCACCGGGGGAACGCCCTGCTTCTGTGCTTCGCTGCTGTCGATGGCGCCGTACCAGTGGCGGGTGTCCATGACGGCGGCATTCTGCTCGATGATGCGGAAGTTCAGTCCGTTCTTGGCGGCAAAAGCAGCGGCACACATGCCGCCGTTGCCTGCGCCAACAATGACGATGTCGGTATCCCAGGTCTCTGTGATGGCGGCCTCGTCGATGTCGGGCTCGGTGCCCAGCCAGTCGTTCTCATCGCCGGTAGGCAGCTGCACGCTCGCAACCACAGCCTCGCCCTTGGCCTGTGCGTAGCAGCTCTTGGCAGCCTTCATCACGGCATTGGAGGTGATGGTAGAGCCGGAAACACCGTCGATCTCGACAGAACCGGCAGCCATCAACTGCTCGCGCAGCTCATCTGCGGCAGCAGCACCGTAGGATGCGGTCTCACCAGAGGTGTCAACTACAACGTCGGTGACAGCGTTCTCAGAGAAGGTCATTGTGACCTTGACGGTGGAGGAGATACCCTCGGCAGTGCCCTCATAGGTGCCGGGGATGTAGGTGCCTGTTGCACCGGAAGCGGCAGCGCTGCCGGAAGCAGCGGTGGAGGTGGAGCCGGAGGCTGCATTGCAGGCAGCCAGAGCACCGGCGGTGACACCGCTCATGGCGGCGGCAGCGGCGATCTTCAGAAAGCCTTTGCGGGAGATCTTGTTCATAGGTACGCTCTCTTTCTCTTCATTGTTTCAATTCTTCTTTGTCCTTCCGCAATGCACAGGGATTGCGGAATCTTTAACAATTGTAGCGCAGTCGAAAAGAATTTACAATTCATTTGTTTAATATTATAATTAAGAAAAACTTATTATAAAAACAGGGGAGGAGCAGAGCCGATGAACGAGAATGCGTTGCAGAGCTTTGTAAAGATCGTGGAGCTGGAAAGCTTTTCCGAAGCAGCGGAGGCGTTGTTCGTGTCGCAGTCGGCGCTGTCGCAGCAGATCCGGGCACTGGAAAAGCAGCTGAAGGTGGAGTTGTTCCGCCATACCCGGCGGCAGGTGATCCTGACCCCGGCGGGACAGGATTTTTACCCCAAGGCAAAGCAGCTGGTGGCCCTGTACAACGATGCCGTGCGCCATGCGCGGGCCGTACAGCACAGGGCTGACCCTCCGGCCCGGCATCTGGAGATCGCCTACCACCACGACGCCATGCGGATGTTCGGCTACGATCTGCTGGCCCTGACGCGGGAGCTGAGCCTGACCTATTCGCCCATCCTGCACGGCTGTGCCACCCGCAGTGAGCTGTGGCGCAGCCTGAAAAAAGGGGAGATGGACCTGTCCTTCCAGCTGGACAGCGCCGAGATCTACGCCCAGGGGCTGCGGTTCTTCCCGCTGTGCTATGTGCCGGAGGTCTGCATCTTCTTTTATGCAGAAGAAGAGATCCCGCAGGGGCCGCTGCGCCTTGCACAGGTGCTGCCCTACCGGTGGCTGCCCATCCGGGAGATGTACCAGACCCTCTATGAGACCGAACTGCTGCAGGAGGGCGCGCGCCGCGGGGCCGGCATCATCCCGCCGGGCACCCTCCGGAGCGCTCCTTACGGCGGCCCCTCGCTGAAGATGGTGCCCCTGCTGTACTACCGCCGCCCGGACCTGCGCTTTGCGCGCCTGCTGGACTGGAACAAGGGCCACCGCTTTGGCATCGTGGCGGGGCAGAAAGCAGATGACCCAGTGGTGCAGGAGTACGTGCAGGCGTTGCAGCAGGCCTTTCCGGCGCTGACCGGCCCGCTGTTCGGGGTGGAACTGGAAAAAATAGAGGTGTGAAAAAACCGGGAACATCCGCAGATGCTCCCGGTTTTTAAAATATCGGTGCTTTACTCCACCACATCCTCGAACTGGCTGTTGTACAGGTCGGCGTAGAAGCCGCCGGCGTCCAGCAGCTGGTCGTGGGTGCCCTGCTCCACAATGTCGCCGTCCCGCATCACAAGGATGAGGTCGGCGTCCTTGATGGTGGACAGGCGGTGGGCGATGACAAAGCTGGTGCGGCCCTCCATCAGGCGGTCCATGGCGGTCTGGATGCGCTGCTCGGTGCGGGTGTCCACACTGCTGGTGGCCTCATCCAGAATGAGGATGCGGTTGTCGGCCAGGATGGTGCGGGCGATGGTCAGCAGCTGCTTCTGGCCCTGGCTCACGTTGGAGGCGTCCTCGTTCAGCTCCATCTGGTAGCCGCCGGGCAGGGTGCGGATGAAGTGGTCGGCGTTGGCAGCCTTGGCGGCGGCAATGACCTCCTCGTCGGTGGCGTCCAGACGGCCATAGCGGATGTTCTCCAGGATGGTGCCCTTGAACAGCCAGGTGTCCTGCAGCACCATGCCAAAGCCCTCGCGCAGAGCGCTGCGGTCAAAGTCGCGCACATTGTGGCCGTTCAGGGTGATGGAACCGGCGTCCACATCGTAGAAGCGCATGAGCAGCTTGACCATGGTGGTCTTGCCGGCGCCGGTGGGGCCGACGATGGCCACCTTCTGGCCGGGCTTCACCGTACAGCTGAAGTCGTGGATGATGGTCTTGTCCGGGGTGTAGCCAAAGCGCACATGGTCGAAGGTCACCTGACCGTCAATGCAGGCGGGGTCTGCCCGGCGGGCCGGGTCGGCGGTCTGGTCCTCTTCCGGCTCGTTCAGGAACTCGAACACCCGCTCGGCGGCAGCGGCCATGCTCTGCAGCATGTTGGACACCTGCGACAGCTGCTGGATGGGCTGGGTGAAGTTCTTGACGTACTGGATGAAGGCCTGGATGTCGCCGATGGTGATGGTGCCGTTGGCGGCAAAGATGCTGCCCACGATGGCCACCGCCACATAGCCCAGGTTGCCCACAAAGTTCATGATGGGCATCATCAGGCCCGAGAGGAACTGGCTCTTCCAGGCGGATTCGTACAGCTTGTCGTTGGCGGCGTTGAAGTCGTTCAGCACCACGGCCTCGCGGTTGAAGGCCTTGACCACGTTGTGGCCGGCGTAGACCTCTTCCACCTGGCCGTTCACCACGCCCAGGGTGGCCTGCTGGGCCTTGAAGTACTTCTGGCTGAACTTGACCACCACCAGCACCAGTGCCAGGGAGACCGGCAGGATCAGCAGGGCGATGAGGGTCATGCGGGGGCTGATGGACAGCATCATGATCAGCACGCCGATCATGGTGGTCACGCTGGTGATGAGCTGGGTGATGCTCTGGTTCAGGCTCTGGCCCAGGGTGTCCACATCGTTGGTGATGCGGGACAGCACCTCGCCCACGGTGCGCTTTTCAAAGTAGGCCAGGGGCAGGCGGTCGATCTTTTCGCTGATCTGGCGGCGGAAGTCGTAGCAGACTTTCTGGGAAAGGCCGGTCATCAGCCAGCCCTGAATAAAGCTGAAGGCGCTGCTCAGCAGGTACATCCCCAGCAAAAACAGCAGCACCCGGCCGATATACACAAAGTCGATGCTGCCGGTGCCCCGCAGCTTGGCGATCCAGCCGGTGGCAAGGGCCGTGGTGGCTTTGGCCAGCACCTTGGGGCCGGCAATGTTGAAGATGGTGGACAGAATGGCAAAGACAATGGCCGTGATGAGCGGCAGTTTGTAGTGGCTCATGGTGCCGATCAGCTGCCGCAGCGTGCCCTTGAAGTCCTTGGCGCGCTCGGTGGTCATGCGTCCGGGTCTTGGCATATCACACACCCTCCTTTTCCGTATTCAGAATGCCCAGGTCAAGCTCTTTCTGGCTCAGCTGGCTGCGGGCGATCTCCTGATACTCCGGGCAGCTGGCCATGAGCTGGGCATGGGTGCCCTTGCCCACCAGACGGCCCTCGTCCAGCACCAGGATCTGGTTTGCGTGCAGCACGGTGGAGATGCGCTGTGCCACGATGATGACGGTGGCGTTGTCGGTCTGGGCTTTCAGGGCGCGGCGCAGGGCCACGTCGGTCTTGTAGTCCAGGGCCGAGAAACTGTCGTCGAACAGATAAATTTTCGGGTCCTTGGCAATGGCACGGGCGATGGACAGGCGCTGTTTCTGGCCGCCGGACACGTTGGAACCGCCCTGTGCGATGGGGCTTGCGTAGCCCTCCGGCTTTGCGTCGATGAACTCGGTGGCCTGTGCGATGGCAGCGGCCTTTTTCACGGCGGCGTCGGTGATGTGGTCCCCGCCGAACTTCAGGTTGCTGTCGATGGTGCCGCTGAACAGCACGCCCTTCTGGGGCACATAGCCCAGCAGGTCGTGCAGCTGTGCCTGGGGCATCTGGCGCACGTCGATGCCGTCCACGGTCACGCTGCCGCCGGTCACGTCGTAGAAGCGGGGGATCAGGTTGAGCAGGGTGCTCTTGCCGCAGCCGGTGGAGCCGATGATGGCAGTGGTCTCGCCGGGCTTTGCGGTAAAGCTGATGTGCTCCAGGGCGTCGCTGTCGGCACCGGGGAAGCGGAAGCTCACGTCCTGGAACTCCACCACGCCCTGCCAGTTCTTGTGCTCCTTTGCGGCCTTGGCGTCGGCTTCGTCCGGGTCGTGGATGGTGGCCTTGGTGCGGATGACCTCGTCGATGCGGTCTGCGGCCACACCGGCACGGGGCAGCATGACGGCCACCATGGCCAGCATCAGGAAGGACATGACGATCTGCATGGTGTAGGTGATAAAGGCAATCATTTCGCCCACCTGCATAGTGCCGGCATCCATGGCCTTGCCGCCGAACCAGACGATGAGCAGGCTGGTGCCGTTCATGATCAGGGTCATAAAGGGCATCATGGCCACCATGGCGCGGTTGGTGAACAGCTGGGTGCCCATCAGGTCCCGGTTGGCCTTGTCGAAACGAGCCTCCTCAAAGGCCTCCCGGCTGAAGGCACGCACCGGCATGATGCCGGTGAGGAGCTCGCGGCTGACGAGGTTCAGCCGGTCCACCAGCGTCTGCATGATCTTGAACTTGGGCATGGCCACGTTCATCAGGAAGAGGATGAGCAGCAGCAGCAAAGCCACGTCCAGCACCACGATCCAGGACAGGCCCGAGCGGCTGCCGATGACGTGCAGCACACCGCCGATGCCCAGAATGGGCGCATAGGCCACCATGCGCAGCAGCATGACGCAGACGAACTGCACCTGCTGGATGTCGTTGGTGGTGCGGGTGATGAGGGACGCGGTGGAGAAGTTTTCGATCTCCGCATTGGAGAAGTGGATGACGCTGGAGAAGGTCTCGCGGCGCAGGTCGCGGCCGATGGCGGCGGACACCCGGGAGGCCAGGAAGCCCACCGCGATGGACACGGCCACCATCAGCAGGGTCAGGGCCAGCATCTGGCCGCCTACCTTATATAAATAGTGCATCTGCACATCGTGGGCGATGCCCTGGGCCTCGTATTCCAGCCCCACCAACAGCAGAGCCTGGCTCTTCAGGTTCTCCACCACGGTGTCGTCCAGCTGGCCGATGGCACTGGTCAGCTGCTGCTGCACGGCGTCGCGGCGGAAGCCGGGCATCTGGCTCATGGCGGCAAACTGGCCGCACACGGTGTCCAGGTCCTCCGCCGTGGGGGCTGCGGTCTCGGTTTCCGTGTCGGGATTGCGGTCGGCACCGGAGGCCTGCAGGTCCGCAAGGCCGGTCATGCCCATGCCGGTCTGCCCGGCGGGGGTGTTGGCTGCCTGGGTGGCCGCCAGATACAGCACGATGTCCGGCGTGGTCACGGCATCTTCCAGCGCAGTGCGCTCGTCGGCGGTCAGGTCGGTGCGCAGGCGCAGCACATCGCCGTCGGCGGTGTAGGCGTTCTGGAAGGCAGCGGCGTCCTCCTCGCGCATCAGCAGCGAGAGGGCATCCAGGGTGCTCTGCCGCACGGTGTCGGGCAGGGGGCTTTCGATGCCGCCCTGCTGGATGCCGGTGTCCACGATCTTGCTGGTGTAGTCCGGCAGCGACAGATCGCAGTACGCCTGCACGAACAGCAGTGCGAACACCACGAGGCAGACGGCCCAGTGACGGGCCAGCTGCTTAAAGATCTTTGTCATGGTTTGGTTCTCCCTTCGGTTTGGTGGTACGCGCAGCGTTTTCCGCAAGAATGGCTTCCATCAGCGCGCCGCGCAGCGCTTCCATCTGGGCCAGCTGTTCCGGCTCCAGCCGGGCCATGACACTGGAAAAGTAGTCCCCAAGAGCAGCCTCGCACTGTCGGCAGGCCTCGTATCCCTTGGGCGTGAAACGCACCAGCGTCTTGCGGCGGTCGGCAGGGTCGGCAAAGCGTTCCACAAGGCCGTCCTGCTCCATCTGCCGCACCGTGCGGGAAATGGCAGGAAGCGGTTGATGAAGCTCCTGAACAAGATCGGAGATATAAACGGCACCGTCCTGTCCATGGAGCCGAATGCAGCCCAGCAGCCCTTCCAGCATGGGGAAGTGGCGCTTGGGGCAGTCGGCCAGAGCGGCCTTCATGCCGGCCTTGGATGCTTTGCTCAGCCGGTGGATGTAGCGGCAAAGCCCGCGGAAACTCAACGTGGATTCCTCAGACACGCGATCCCTCCTCTCAAAAATTACTTAACAGCTGTTAACTGTTAACGCTTGATAATAATAGCCTTTTGCCGGCCGGATTGCAACCCCCTGCAGGGATTGTTTCACAAAAGTTCACAAACGTTTGTGTCTCGCATACACATAAAGCAAAGGAGGCATCGGGCATGGAACAGCGTTTGTGGATGATCCTGCAATTGTTCGGCGGGGCGGCACTTTTCTTATACAGTATGGACACCCTCACGGACGCTTTGCAGCAGGCGGCGGGGGACACCCTGCGGCAGGCCCTTGCCCGGCTCACGGCCCACCCGCTGGCCGGGGTGCTCACGGGGGCGGCGGTCACGGCGGTGGTGCAGAGCAGCTCGGCGGTCACGGTGCTGGTGCTGGGCCTTGTGGGGGCCGGGCTGCTGACCCTGCAGCGGGCCGTGCCGGTGGTGTTCGGAGCCAACATCGGCACCACGGTCACCGCGCAATTGCTGGCCTTCCGGCTGGAGGATGCCCGGTATCTGCTGCTGGTGGCGGGGCTGCTGCTCTGGTTCGCGGGGCGCGGGCGTCTGCACGCAGCCGGGCAGGCGCTGTTTGCGTTCGGCCTGCTGTTTGAGGGCATCGCGGTCATGGCCGAGGCCATGGAGCCGTTGGCAGCAGGGCCGGTGTTCCGGCAGTGGATGGCCCAGGTGCGGCACCGCCCCGGCCTGGGCTTGCTGGCAGGGCTGGGCATGACCCTTGCCGTGCAGAGCAGCTCCGCCACCATTGCGGTGCTGCAGCAGATGGCCGCCCGCCCCGGGCCGGACGGCGGGTGCCTGCTGGGCCTTGCGGGAGCCATCCCGGTGCTGTTGGGGGACAACATCGGCACCACCGTCACGGCGGTGCTGGCATCGGTGGGGCAGAGCCGGGACGCCAAACGTCTGGCGGCGGCCCACGCCCTGTTCAACCTGTCCGGGGCGGCGGTGTGCTGGCTGCTGCTGCCCCAGTTCACCGCGCTGGTGCGGCTGGTCTCGCCCCACGGGCCGGAGAGCGCCGTGCTGGCCCGGCAGATCGCCAACGCCCACACCCTGTTCAATCTGGGCTGCACGGTGCTGTGGCTGCCCCTGACCCCTTGCATGGTGCGCATCGTGTGCATTCTATTGCCGGAAAAGCACGCCCCTGAGTTGAAATGAACGCCTTAAAATGGTATAATGACAGTGTATCGAAAATTTTGTGACGCTTTTGTTGCACAAACGAGGGACTGACCCTTCTGTGGGCCTGCAGCGGTGTGCGGCTGCCAGGGCACAGAGCGAACCAAGAGGACGTGTTTACTATGAAGGATATCATCAACGGGTTGATCGAGCGGTTCCGCAGGCAGCATGTACAGGCCCGGCGCTATGTGGCCATGATGCTGGTGCTGGCCCTGCTCACCACCCTGTTCGTCAACTGGCAGCTCCATGGGGTGGGCATCACCATGACGGCCGACTACCACTGCGGCTACGAGGAGCACCAGCACACGGCGGCCTGCTACGAAAAAGTGCTCACCTGTGGTTACGAGGAGGGCGAGCCGGAAACTCCCGTCACCTCTTCGGACAGCAGCGCCGATCTGGTGTCCGCCTACAGCGCGGCCGAGCCGGAAGAGCTGGAAGAGCCGGTGCAGACCGAGCCGGAGACCATCTGGGTGCCCCATGAGCACACCGATGCCTGCTACGAGGAGCACCGGGTGCTGACCTGCTATCAGGAAGAGCACGAGCACACCGACGACTGCTTTGACGAGTACGGTGCGCTCATCTGCGGCGAGTTCGAGCATATCCACGACGACAGCTGCTACACCACCGAGTATGAGCTGGTGTGCGGCCTGGACGAGGGCGAACTGGTGGAAGAGCCCAACCCCGCCTATCAGGAAATGCCTGCCAGCCGCCCCGTGGTGGACCTGCCCCCTGAGCCGGCCGAGACCACCCCGGACGAGCCGGTGCTGCATCACCACACCGACGCCTGCTACACCGAGGAGCTGGTGTGCACCATCCCGGAGCACCACCACACCGTGGAGTGCCTGGCCGATACCCAGGCCGACGTGGAGACTGCCGAGGAATGGCAGGCCGCGGCCAACGTGGCCCTGAACGGCAACTGGGCCGAGGACCTGCTCACCGTGGCAAAGTCCCAGCTGGACTACCAGCAGAGCGACAAGAACTTCAAGCTGGATGTGGAGGACCAGCAGGTGCTGCGCGGCTACTCCCGCTATGGTGCCTGGTACGGCAACCCCTACGGTGCCTGGGACGTGATGTTCCTGTCCTACTGCCTGCACTTTGCGGGTGTGCCCCAGACGGTGGTGCCCCAGCGTGCGGGCGTGATGGCCCTGCACAGTGACCTGCGCGGCTCCCAGTGGCTCACCGACGCCGACGGCTCCACCGCAAGGCCCGGCGATATCGTCATCTACAACACCCTCACCACCGAGCAGGTGGCCGTGGACGAGAGCTCCTATGGCATCGCCCTGCTGGACCTGGACGAGGACCCCGACACCGCCGCTCAGCTCACGGCTTCCGAGCCGCAGGTGGACACCCGCACCGTGACCACCGAGACGGTGGGCGTCGTGTCCGCCGTGGACCCCGACGCCGGGACCCTGACCGTGATCTCCGGCAATGTGGACGGCAAGGTGGCCGAGGTGCCCGCTGCCATGTCCGACGTGACCAGTGTCATCTCGGTGACCGGTGCCTATGCCGCCGAGACCACCGCTGTGGCCCCGGAGGACCCGGCAGGCTCCCAGGAGGAGCTGGACGGCAGCTATGCGCTGCTGGAAGATGAGGATGGCTTTGGGGCTACTGTGGACTGGGTGGGTGACGCCGACCCCTACGGCATCGCCCTGCTGGCTGCCGGGGACCCCTACGACCTGAGCACCTGGATCACGGCTGTCAATTATGAAAAGACGACCGACGGGAAAACATGGACGCCTATCGGCGCGGGCAACGTGACCGTGGAAAGCGGCACCCACGTCCGCGTTAACCTGAAGTATACCGTGACTGCCGGTGTGCTGACGCCCGACCACAATACCCTGACCTACCAGCTGCCCAAAGGCCTGCCCATGCCGGATGTGACGACGGGCAACATCGTGGATGAGTCCGACAAGGACGAGGCCGGCAATGCAAAGGTCGTGGGCAGCTTCACCGTTGACACCAACGGCACAGTGACCCTGACCTTTACGGACAGAAGGTTCATCGGCACCGACGACAAGGGCGGCCTGACATTCACCGGTACCTTCAAGGCCGCCGTTACGGCGAGCGCCGACAGCTTTGACGAAAACAAGAAGATCGAGTTCAAGGACGGCTGCACCCTGACCATCGAGAAGAAAACGGCAGATATAAAGATCAGCAAAGGGAGTGGGTCTCCGCTGATTACGAACCGTAAGGACGGCACCTTTGTAAATAATTATGAGGTGACGGTGGAGACCACCAACGGCACCAAAGACCCGGTGATCCTTACGGATACCCTGAACACGAATAGGAATGGCGAAAACCGTAGCGACTACCTGAAGGGCGGCAAATATCTGGTAGACTCCTTTAAACTTTACAAGGTGGATGCTTCGGGCACAAAAACGGAGATTGACGTCCCTACGCATGAACTGAAAACCGACGGCAACGGCAACCCCCAGGTGGTCCTCGCTCCGTTGCCTGAATTGAAGGCCGGAGAGAAGTACATCTGGAACTACGACGTTCAGCGGAACTATGCGGACTTTGACAATATGCCCAACGGCGTCGCTATCATCAACAACACGGCGAAAGCCGAGGCAGGGCCCAATGTAAAATATGGGGCTGACGCATGGTACACATGTAAAACCCAGCGTATTGAGAAGAAGGGCCAGTACGACCCCAAAACAGGCCACATCCAGTGGACGATCACTGTAAAGGTACCCCATTCTTTCCTGGGGTCCTATCTCCTGCAGGGCTGCAAGATCACGGATGCCTTGCCAGACAGTGTGAAAATCGTAGGGGATGTAAAGGTAGGCAACGATACGATATCGGCAGAGGTCTTTCTGCGAGATGGTTATACCATCCCGGCGGAGTATGGGGGAACAGAGCTGACCATCACCTTTGAGACCACCACCCCCATCGGCGGCGGCTCGGTGACCAACACGGCACAGATCCTGACCAAGAGCGAACATATCTTTAAGGACTCGGCTACCGTGAACATCGGGAAGGGCGATTGGACCCTGAGCAAAAAACTCGCCGCCAGCGGCAAGAACCCCACCTGGAACATCACGGCCACCAACAAGGCCGGTGAGGCAGAGTTTACCCTGTGGGATGTGCTGAGTGACGCTGTGAATGATGCCGAGCAGACAACGAAAAACACCCACTATGCCATTGCAAAAGAGCTGGATGACGCCATCAAGGCCAATCTGACCCTGACCATGCACGATAACACAACGCTGAGCTACCAGCAGGCGATCAACGCAGGCAACACGATCGAGATCACCTATTACAGCGGTATCGAGGGCGGCGGCATTGTAACGGCAAACGACCCCACCACCCACGTGTGCAGCTTTGCCATCAAGGTGACAGCCGGGGACGACCAGAACCCCGTGCGCAGCATCTCGGTGACCGGCATCCCCACCCACGAGGAGCGGGACGACGTGCCCACCGGTGAGGTGTGGACCTATAAGAACACCATCCATATCGACGGCGTGAGCGACGAGGCCACCGATACCTACCGCAGCTACAAGAAGTTTGAAAAGGGCGTGGCCGCAACGAGCAGCGGCGACGAGACCGGTTATCTGACCGGCAGCAACAGCTTCGAGCTGAGCGACCTCAGCGGCAACAACCTCCACTATCAGCTGGTGCTGCAGACCTCCGCCGATGATAGGGACGAGATCACGGTTACCGACACCCTGCCGAAAAACGTCGGCTTCAAGGTGGATAATGTCAAGATCGCGCTGGATGAGAACGAATTTGTAAAGATCAGCGATAAAAATGTAGACTGGGCGACGGCAACGTATGACGAAACTGCCCGGAAGCTCACCATTAAAATCAGCAATTACAACCAGTCGGGGAAGGAACACCGCATCCGCATCCAGTACAAAGTGAGCGTGAGCGACGATCCCACCTGGAAGAACCCCTCGGTGGGCAAGCTGATCTATACGAACAGCGCCACTTGGGGCGAGCTGACCCAGACCACCACCACCACCGTCACCCGCAAGGTGGAGCAGGTGAAAAAGACCGGCTGGCAGGACACCGGCAACGACCGGAAGCTGCACTATCAGGTGGTCATCAACCCGGCCGGCGATGATCTGTCGGCCGGGCAGAACAAAGCGGAGAAGATCGAGCTGTGGGATAACATCAGCACCACCAATGGTGCCATCGCCACCGGCGATATCAACTCGGTCAAGTTGTATTATTACGATTACAACGAAACAGACGGCGTGATCCTCGGCCAGGAAGTGGATCGCGATCTTTACCGCATCCTGGAAGCGGACAAGAACGGCTGGCTCCATATGGAGATCCCCAATATGGCGGCCCTGATCCTTGTGTATGACTGCAATGTGAAGGATGGCAGCGCTGCCGACAGCTACCAGGTGAGCAACACCGTGACCCTGAGCAACGGCAGCGAATCCAGCGACAGCGGCATCACCTACAAGGTCAAGGCGGATGCAACGGCCACCACCGCACAGTTCGTGCTGCGCAAGAAGGACAGCTACTCCGGCGTGTCGCTGAAGGGCGCGGAGTTCACCATTTACCAGTACAACAAAGAGACTAGCGGGTGGACGAAGTGGAACGGCAACGGCAGCAGTACCCTGACCACGGACGAAAACGGTCAGGCCAGTCTGGCTGTGCTGGATAGTGAGGGCACTGCAAACTGCCTGAACCCGGACGTGCTGTATAAGCTCGTGGAGACCCAAGCGCCCACGGACTATCAGCTGGATGCCACCCCGCACTACCTGTTGTTCCGCAAGAACGCCAGCGCGGAGAACGAGCAGCAGGCCTTTGCAAAGGCCACAGGCGTGGCGGAAGGCACCACCATCTTGACCGTGAATGACGAGACGGTGGAACTGAACCGCAATGTGCAGGTGGGCAGCGACGCCGGCACCACCACCGCTGAGTACAGCAACGTGTACAGCAAGCTGACCGTCAGAAAGCTCTGGCTGGACCAGGATACCAAAAAGCCGGTGGAACCGGCGGTGGACAGCATCCACATCGAGGTCTGGCGGTACACCGACAATGCCGAGGACGAAACGTTGTTTGCCGAAGCCGACCTGACCGCAGATAACAATTGGACCTGGTCCGAGTCGGGGGACAAGCTCCCGCTGACGGATGCACAGGGCAATGCGTACCACTACCTGGTGGAGGAAGAGACCACCGGAAACTGGAACGTGTACATCTCCAACAACGGCGTGCAGACCGGCAATATCACGGTGCAGAACTACGTCTACACCGGCTACGAGCTGCCGTCCACCGGCGGCATGGGCACGGCACCCTTCGGGGTGCTGGGCGGCGCACTGGCCGCTGCAGCAGCCCTGCTGCTGGTCCGCAAACGGAAACAGAACGAGGAGGAGTGAGCAGCCATGAAACAAAACAAAAACAACCGGTTTGCCGCTCTTCTGCTGGCGCTGTGCATGGCCGTGTGCTGTGCACTGCCCGCGCTGGCAGCCCCCGCGGCCAGCGCCAACATCGACCTGAGCCGCACCGGCAGCATGGACGTGACCCTGTACGACCACCAGAACGACGTCCCCCTGCGGGGCGGCGCACTCACCGTGTACAAGGTGGCGGACGTGGCCCGCACCAACGGCGACCTGCACTTTGTGTACACCGCCGACTTTACGGGCTGCGGCATCGCGCTGGGCGACCTGACGGACAGCACGCTGGCTTCCAGGCTGGAAGCCAAGCTGCCCGCCCGCGCCGCCGGCACCACCCATAAGATCAGCGAGCAGGGCATCGTCTCCTTTGACGCGCTGCCGCTGGGCCTGTACCTCGTGGTGCAGACCGAGAACTCCAAGGGCTATGAGGCCATCAATTCCTTCCTGGTGTCGCTGCCCATGGCGGACGAAAGCGGCTGGCTCTACACCGTGGACGCCACTCCCAAGGTGGGCGCGCCCACGCAGGAGGTGACCCCGCCCGAACCGGAAACTCCCAGCACGCCTTCGGAACCGGGCAAACCGTCCGAGCCGGAGAAGCCCTCGGAGCCGGACAAGCCCACCCAGCCCGGCACCCCGGACATGCCGGTGGACCCCAACGACCCCAACCGCCCGGTGTCGCCCGGTACGCCGGATAACCCGGTGAACCCCGGCAACCCGGACAACCCCGTGGCCCCCGGCAACCCGGACAACCCGGTGGCGCCGGGCCGCCCGGACGGCAATGCACTGCCCCAGAGCGGCCAGCTGAACTGGCCCATCCCGTTCATGGCCTGCAGCGGCGTGCTGCTGTTTGCCGTCGGCTGGGTGCTGGACCGAAAGGAGACGCTGGCATGAACACAAAGCAGAAGATCGGCCGCGCCTGCATGATCGTGGGCATCCTGCTCATTCTGGGCGCGCTGGCCCTGCTGGGCTATAACCAGTGGGACGCCAACCGCGCCGACCAGGCTTCGCAGGACGCCCTGGGCAAGCTGGAAGAGACCCTGACCGAGACCATGGAGGACAAGACGAAGGACGAAGAGCCGGTGGTCCAGCCGGAGCTGGACCCGGAGCAGGAGATGACCGTCACCGACATCGACGGCTGGGGCTACATCGGCTACCTGTCCATCCCGTCCATCGGGCTGGAACTGCCCGTGATGAGCGAGTGGAGCTATGCGGGCCTCAAGGTGGCCCCGGGCCGCTACTCCGGCTCCACCTACGCCGACAACATGGTGGTCTGCGCCCACAACTACGCCAAACATTTCAGCCCCATCAAGTGGCTGGCCCTGGGCAGCGAGGTGTACTTTACCGACATGGACGGCCAGCGCTGGAGCTATGAGGTGTCCAACGTGGAGACCATCCAGCCCACCGACATCGACAAGATGATCACGGCCAGCGACGAGGACGCCTGGGACCTGACCCTGTTCACCTGCACCACCGGCGGCCGCGCCCGCTGTGCCGTGCGCTGCACCCGCACCGGTTACCCGGTCTTGGAGACCAGCGCGGCAGGGCGGATCACGGAGTAAGCAGGACGATTTGGAATTGCCTCCGCTTTGCTCTGGCAATATCAGCGGAAAATTATTTTTAAAGATATGCAATCCCGGAAAATCTGCGGATTTTCCGGGATTGCTTTTTCACGGATGGGCGTTAAGGAAAGTGGCCTGTTCTCTGGAAGGCAAACGATTTAGAATGCCCTCCGCGTTGCTCTGGGCATAAATAGCAGAAGAATTATTTTAGATTTTGCAAATCCGGCAGGGCTGCGGCCCCGCCGGATTTGCTTTTTCACGGGAAGGGTCGTTACGGGAAGTGGCATCGGCTGGTGTTGGCCTGCGGCCAAAGCGCAGAAGGAGAACTCGCGTTTTGCGGAAAGGAATCCCGTAACGTCCCTCCCGGTGCGATGTCATTCCGGTATCAGATGCCACTCCCCGCCATGACCCCTCTGGTGAAAAGGCAACTCCGGAAAATCCGCAGATTTTCCGGAGTTGCAATAAAAAATAATATTTCCTCTAATTATGGCGCAGCGCACGCGGAGCCATTTCAAATCGTTCTGTTCCGGTTTCCCGCAAGCGTACAGGGAGCTGGCGCGCCAGCGTCCACAAAAAAGCACCCGCCATGCGGATGCACAGCGGGTGCCTTGAAGGGCTCTGCGGGGGTGCTCAGTGGGTGGTGCCCATGTCCACAGCCAGGTCGGCGTCGTTCTTCACAACGGCCTCCACGGCCTTCTCCAGGCCGCGGGCGATCTGGTGCAGGTCCATGCTGGGGGTGCCCAGGGGCTTGTTGACCACCTGCTCCATGGCGTAAGGCACATGGATGAAGCCGCCCCGGATGTTGGGGTACTTCTTGTCGATGAGGTACAGCAGGGTGTACATCAGGTAGTTGCACACATAGGAGCCTGCAGTGTAGGACAGGGCGGAGGGGATGCCTGCATCCTTGATGCTCTGCACCATGGCCTTCACGGGCAGAGAAGTGAAGTAGGCGGTCTCGCCGTCCTGCTGGATGGTCACGTCGATGGGCTGATAACCGGCGTTGTCGGCGATGCGGCCGTCCATCAGGTTGATGGCCACCTTTTCCGGGGTGATGGCGGAGCGGCCGCCGGCCTGACCGATGCAGATGACCACATCGGGCTGGTTTGCCTGAATGGCAGCTTCCAGCACCTCACCGGCACGGATGAACTCGGTGGGCACTTCCTGCTTGACGATCTCGGCACCGGCGATGGTGTCGGGCAACAGCTTTACCGCCTCAAAAGCGGGGTTGACGGTCTCGCCGCCAAAGGGGTCGAAACCAGTGAGCAGAATCTTCATAGTAAAAAGCCTCGATTCTCAGATATAAATGGACGGCTCCAGAACGGTGAGCTGTCCGTGATCCATGATCATGCGGTTGTCCACATAGATGCAGGGAGCGTGGGTGACCAGATCGTAATGGCCGGAAGCATCCTGCACACCGCCCAGCGCAATGTTGCGCCCGAACCCGATATGGAAGGTGCCATAGGTGGATTCGTCCTCGATGTAGCAGTTGCCTGCACAGCGGGAGTGGGTGTTGAGCCCGATGCCAAACTCCGCCGCCACCACCATGTTCTCCGGGTCGTGGAAGCGGGCCAGAAACTGCTTGAGCCGCCTGCCGCTGGCATTGTCCTCGATCTCCACGATGCGGCCGCCGCGCAGCTCCACCCGCACGGGGCTGTCCACGATGCCGATATAGCCCATGGAGCCGTCCAGGATCAGGGTGCCGTTGGTGTCGCTCTCCACCGGTGCCACATACACTTCCACGCTGGCAGAGGAAAGACCCTTGCCGTCGTGGCAGCAGCCGTTGAAGAAGCCGGGCACACGTCCCTCGATGTTGAAATCCAGGTTCGTGCCAAGATCCGTGGTCACATGGATGTGTCTGGCGTTCTGGTAGCAGGCCATGATGATGCTGGCCATGATCCTGCTTTTGGGCAGGCTCATGTTCAGGAAGTCGTAGCTCAGCAGGGACTGCCCGTTGCTGGTGCTCAGCGGCAGCGACAAAAACCGGTTGCGGCGGGCGATGACCCGCTTGACGGCCCGTGTGGTGATGAGGGAATACTCGGCAGCACCGATCACGGCGTTGTAGGGGTCAAAGGCGTCCTCGCGGTCATCGAAATACTGGCCCACCTGCTCGTGCAGGTCGTCCAGCATCAACACATCCGCTACGCTGCCCACCGCCTGTGCGGCTTGCTGCATGGCTGCCACCTCGACAGCATACTTCTGGCTGGATACGATCAAGATGCGTTCGCCTGCACGGAGCCGGACCCAGTCGCGAATAATGATATCGGCTCCGTGCTGAATTGCTTGTTCCATTGAATCACTCGATCTAACAAAAAAATCACTTCAGGAGGATCATCATCACGATCTGGACCACCATCATGATGATGGCGACAGGAACCTGATTCTTGATGACGCCCATGGGCTTCTTCATATCCAGCAGTGCCACGGGCACGGTGTTGAAGTTTGCAGCCATGGGGGTGCACAGGGTGCCGCAGAAGCCGCAGGTCAAAGCCAGCATGCCGATGACCACCGGGTTTGCGCCGTGGGCCAGCACGAACGGGTAGCCGATGCCCACGGTCATCACGGTGATGGCGGCGTAGGCGTTGCCCATGATCATGGTGAACAGCATCATGCCGATGGCGTACACCACGATACCGGCGTTCACATTGCCCTCGGGGATGATGTGGCTGACCAGGTCAGAGATCACATCGCCGACACCGGCAGCGGTGAAGACGGAGCCAAGGCAGGCCAGCAGCATGGGCAGCATGGACAGGGGGCCCACGGTGGACAGCATGCGCTCGGAATCGTTCAGGAAGGTGGAGGGCTTGTTGTCGCGGTTCATGATCATCAGCAGGATGATGGCCACGAGAACGCCCAGAGCCACGCCGTTCAGGGCGGACAGGCCGATGCCCATGCCGGTGATGGCGCAGAGGACGGCCAGCATGCCGATGCTCAGGGTGGGGACAAAGATCTTCATGCCGATCTTCTCATAGGTAGCCTCGGTCTCGGCCTTGGTGGCAGCAGAGACAGCGCCCTTCTTGACCTTCTTGAGGATGGCGGGGATGCACATCACCACCACCAGGATGCCGCTCACCAGAGAGGGCAGCCAGCGGCCCAGGGCAAGCACGACGCCCAGCACGGCCCAGAAGATAAAGGTGCCCACGGGTTCCGGGTTCTCCTTATCCTTCAGGTTCTTCACACCGCAGTAGATGCACAGCAGGCCGATGATAAAGTAGATGATCTCCATCACCTTGGTGGACAGGCTGTAATCAGCACTCATAAAAAAGCTCATTCTTCTGTCCTCCCTTACTTATAGTACTTCTGGATCATATTGCGATCCTTGATCACATAGAATACGATGGCGACCACAGTGGCAATGATGCACACGGGGATCTCGATGGCAGCCAGCTGGGCCAGCTCCACCTCGATGCCCAGGCCGGCCAAAGTGCTCTGCACCAGCAGGCCGCCGGAGCCGCCCACGAACAGGACCTGACCGAAGAACCAGGTGATGTTCTCCATGCCGGAAGCCATACCCTTCAGCTCCTCGACATGCTCCTCATTGGGCTCATAGCCCTGTGCTACAATGGCACCTTCGGCCATGGGCATGATGACGGGGCGCACGAAACCGGCCACGCCGCCAAAGCCCACGTTGAAGGCTGCAAAGACCGAGCGCATCACGCCGTAGATGCCGATGACCAGACCGGAGGTGGCACCCTTGAACTTGCCGATCAGGGCAGCGGCTGCTTCACGCAGGCCGTTGCGCTCCAGCGTGCCGGTGACCAGCATCACGATGATGAAGATGGCCATGCTGCGGTTTGCCACAAAGGTGCTGCCCAGCGTTTCCAGCAGGGTGACCGGGCCCAGACCGCCAACCAGTGCAGTCACAACGGCTGCCACCAGAATGACCAGAATGGAGTCCAGCTTCAGTGCAAAGCCAGCGATGACGATGACAATGCCGAGTAGTTTTAGTAGTTCCATAATTGCCTTCCTTTATACTTATATTTTCCCGGCATCGTACCGCGCCCCGGCAGCCTGTGGGTCAGAGGGCCGCAGGGGAAAAGCCGTGTGCCGAAAAGACGAGAAGGGGGAAGAGCCTGCTCAGAGGCGGACGAAAGCCGCCAGCAGAGCCGAGAATGCGGCCGCCGTGATCCACAGCGGGACAAGGCGGCGGCGCAGGTGGGCGGCGATGTCGCACTGCTCCAGCACACCGGAGGACTTGAGGGGCACCACGGTGGTGGAAGCGGGCACGGCGGCCTCGCTGCCATAGGGATTTGAAGAGGTGAACTCGCCGGTGCCGTCCTTGGCCGGGCAGGCGTACACGCCGTACCAGGAAGCCAGGATGCCGCCCTTCCCGGCGGCGGCCTTCTGCACCCGTACCCGCTGCACGGTCAGTGCCTCGGCCCTGCGCTCCTCCACCATCAGGTTGACACGCATCATGTTCACAAGGTTCAGCACCGAGGACACGGCGATGAGCAGATCAAAGACCAGTACCAGAATGAGCAGCGGGTGCATGGGCAGTTCCCTCCAAAAGCGGTGCCGCAGCCCGCAGGCGGTGCAGCACCTTATAAAGTTAAGTTCATTATATCATAAAACCATCACAAAAGTAAATGAATCGCCCCAGATTTGCGTTTGCAAAGAAAAATAAAAAATCCCCCGTTTCCCGGAGGAAACAGGGGAGGGGACTGCCTTGCGGCAGCAATTACTTGTTCTGGATGTACTCGTGGATGGCCTTGGCGGCAGCCTTGCCGGCACCCATGGCCTTGATGACGGTGGCGGCACCGGTCACGGCATCGCCGCCGGCGTACACGCCGTCACGGCTGGTCTTGCCGTCGTCGCCGTCGGTGACGATGCAGCCGTGCTTGTTGGTCTCCAGACCCGGGGTGGTGGAGCGGATCAGCGGGTTGGGGCTGGTGCCCAGGCTCATGATCACGGTGTCCACGTCCAGCTCAAACTCGCTGCCCTTCTTCTCGATGGGGCGGCGGCGGCCGGAAGCATCGGGCTCGCCCAGCTCCATTTCCACGCAGGTGATGGACTTGACGAAGCCTTCGTCGTTGGCGTGGATCTCCACGGGGTTGCACAGGGTCTTGAAGATGATGCCCTCTTCCTCGGCGTGCTCCACCTCTTCCTTACGGGCGGGCAGCTCGGCCATGCCGCGGCGGTAGACGATGTACACGGTCTCGGCACCCAGACGCATGGCGCTGCGGGCAGCATCCATGGCCACGTTGCCGCCGCCCACGACGGCCACCTTCTTGCCGGTGCGGATGGGGGTCTTGCTGGTGGGCAGGTAAGCCTTCATCAGGTTGGAGCGGGTCAGGAACTCGTTGGCGGAGTACACGCCCTTCAGGCTCTCGCCGGGGATGCCCATGAAGCGGGGCAGACCGGCACCGGAGCCAACGAACACGGCCTCGTAGCCGTACTCGTCCATCAGCTCGTCGATGGTCAGCACCTTGCCGATGACCATGTTGCACTCAAAATCCACGCCCATCTTCTTCAGGCCGTCGATCTCCTGCTGCACGATGGCCTTGGGCAGACGGAACTCGGGGATGCCGTACATCAGCACGCCGCCGGCCACATGCAGGGCCTCGTAGACGGTGACCTTATAGCCCAGCTTGGCCAGGTCGCCTGCGGCGGTCAGACCGGCAGGGCCAGCGCCGATGATGGCGACCTTGTGGCCATTCCATGCGGGCACGATGGGGGCGGTGTGAACGTTTTCACGATGCCAGTCGGCCACAAAGCGCTCCAGGCGGCCGATGCCCACGGGCTCGTTCTTGATGCCGCGGGTGCACTTGCCCTCGCACTGGCTCTCCTGCGGGCAGACACGGCCGCAGACAGCGGGCAGGGAAGAGGAGCGGTTGATGACCTGATAAGCGGCCTCAAAGTCGCCCTCGGCCACATGCGCGATGAACTCCGGGATGTCGATGCCCACCGGGCAGCCGGTCTGGCAGGGCTTGTTCTTGCAGTGGATGCAGCGCTTGGCCTCGTTGATGGCCATTTCTTCGGTGTAGCCCAGAGCAACTTCCTTGAAGTTCTTGTTGCGGACGTTGGGGTCCTGGGTGGGCATGGGGCACTTTTTGGGATCCATATTGAAAGCCATCTTACATTCCCTCCTGAGTCTTGAACAGGTTGCAGGCTGCCTCACGGGCGTGTGCCTCAAACGGGCGGTACATGGTGCCGCGTGCCATTGCCTCGTCAAAATCCACCAGATCGCCGTCAAAGTCGGGGCCGTCCACGCAGGCGAACTTGGTCTCGCCGCCCACGGTCAGGCGGCAGCCGCCGCACATGCCGGTGCCGTCGATCATGATGGGGTTCATGGAAACGATGCTCTTCAGGCCGTGCTTCTGGCAGGTCTTGACCACAAACTTCATCATGATCAGCGGGCCGATGGTGATGACCAGATCGTACTGGTTGCCGGCAGCCACCAGCTCGTCCAGTGCAGCGGTGACCACGCCCTTGGTGCCGTAGCTGCCGTCATCGGTCATGATGCGCAGCTCGTCGCTGCAGGCGCTGAACTCGTCCTCCAGGATCAGCAGATCCTTGCTGCGGAAGCCGATGACGCTGTGCACCACACAGCCCTGATCGTGCAGTTCCTTGGCAATGGGCAGGGCAATGGCGCAGCCCACGCCGCCGCCGACCACGCACACCTTCTTCAGGCCTTCCACCTCGGTGGCACGGCCCAGCGGGCCCACAAAGTCGTGGACGCTGTCGCCCACGTTCAGGCTGTTCAGCTCCATGGTGGTGCCGCCGACGATCTGGAAGATGATCTCCACGGTACCGGCCTCGCGGTCGTAACCGGCGACCGTCAGGGGGATGCGCTCGCTGTCCTCAAACGGGCGGACAATGATGAACTGACCCGGCTTTGCCTTTTTGGCGATCAGCGGGGCTTCAATGACCATCTTTGTCACGGTGGGGTTCAGCGCGACCTTTTCAGTGATCTTATACATCGTGTATGCTCCTTTATGCTGACATTTCCATCTCCGCGCACAAAAACGCGCGCCGGCCTGCAAGGGGTGGGCGCAGCGTTTCTGTACGACCTATTGACACGCTCTATTATAATAGTTCCCGGTGTGGAATGCAAATAAATTTTCTTCGCATCAGCGGGGCGGAACCTGAACGAAATTGAATAGTCATCGGACGTCCGATGACGCGATGCAGAAATGTCTGAAATTGCAAATTGTACGATGCAGGGCCGAATGTCGGTCTTTTGCCCCCAAAATTGCAAAAAGTGCAGATTGGGTGTTGACAACGGCCCCGGCTTGCGGTATAATAATCGACGTCGCCGGGAGCAACACCCCGGGACGCCACATGGAGTATGCGGCCGTAGCTCATCTGGTAGAGCGCCACCTTGCCAAGGTGGAGGTAGCGAGTTCGAGCCTCGTCGGCCGCTCCATTTATGTGGAAGTTTAGCTCAGCTGGGAGAGCATCTGCCTTACAAGCAGAGGGTCAGCGGTTCGAGCCCGTTAACTTCCACCATATGGCCCGGTAGCTCAGTTGGTTAGAGCACCAGCCTGTCACGCTGGGGGTCGTCGGTTCGAGCCCGATCCGGGTCGCTTCGTCGGAATGTCAGCGGTTTGCCTGGCAGTCCTGCATGCAGGACCGCCGCAGCAAACGCTGAAATTCCTCCTCTTCCCCGCAAATCTTTGCTGCGCAAACATTTGCGGGGGCCCCAATTCCGAGAGAATTTGGGAGGGTGCAGGGACAAATGCACCGGTTATGCCTCTGTAGCTCAGTCGGTAGAGCAGGGGACTGAAAATCCCCGTGTCATTGGTTCGATTCCGATCGGAGGCACCACGTCGAAAATCCTGTCATTCATCGGGAAGTCTTGCAAGCAAGACTTCTGTGATGAATACCAGATTTTCTCCTTTTCCCCGCAAAATCTTGCTTTGCAAGCTTTTGCGGGGGCCCCGAAATTCGCAAGGATCGTTCGGGAGGGTGCAGGGATAAATGCGCCGGATATGCGGCCGTAGCTCATCTGGTAGAGCGCCACCTTGCCAAGGTGGAGGT
>OOAI01000283.1_pt1 | contig 38502 bp, 41 predicted proteins | sample 1671191 | NCBI WGS metagenome assembly OOAI01 (sample SAMN06348131, study PRJEB24527) | human gut metagenome | biome: human gut; feature: ankylosing spondylitis patient; material: feces | host: Homo sapiens | place: China | collected 2015-10 | reverse complement strand
CTGTATAGCTCACTGGCTGTGAACCTTTCAGAACCAACACAATTGTAGCAAGCAGGGCGTCCGTATATACAAACGCCATTTTTGCGTTGCAAAATGCTTGTTGGGCTGTGCCCAATCCCCTTCATTCTGCACCGTTCCGATGCAGGCTGCGCGTTTTTCCAAAACGCTTCTATTTATATAAGGTAGAGTTTCAAGACAGTTGCGCTCTGCAATTTTGATGGAGACATCTCAAGCCAAACGAACAGCCAGCAACGGCCTCAACGGTAAGTGAGGTCATAATGCTGGCTGTTCTTCGTTCAGATCGGAACGGAAAACATTCGACATTTTCGCTGGTTCATGGTACACTACATCCAATCCATGCGAATCCGTTGGAGGTGATTGTGTTGCTTTCCCTGTACTTAGCTGTTCTTGACGATCAAAGCAAAGAAGAACAATTTATAGATGTATATAATACCTACAAACGGCTGGTCTACCATACCGCTTACAAAATTATGGGCGATTCGTATCTGGCAGAAGATGTACTGCAAGAGGTGTTTTTGTACGTTGCCAAAAATTTTTCTAAAATTCATCGAGAAAACTGTCACGAACTCGCTGCTTATCTCGTTAGTTGTAGTAGAAGCCGTGCATACGATATGCTTCGCAAGCAGCGAGAAGAACCGCTGGAAGAAGTCCCGGACGCACCAGATGATGCCCCGGTGCCGGATGATGCAGCAGTCAGCACCGATAACATCCAACACCTGACAGAACTGATTGGGCAGATGAAACCGATGTACCGTGATCCTCTGCGTCTTTTGGCAATGGGCTATACCAACCGGGAGATTGCCGAATCGCTTGGACTGACGGATGAAGTGGTTCGGATGCGGCTTTTCCGTGGAAGAAAACTATTGTGGAAGGAGCTGAACAGCCGTGAGTGAGCGGACAGAGATCTCTTTTGATGCAGCTTTGATGATGGCACTCCGTGCAGATGCACAGAAAGAACTGGACGAGCTGCCAACGCCGGCACAGCTTGAAGAACGTTACCCGGACACGTTCCGATGGGATGCTCGCCTGAAAGCGGCATTGCATAAACGCCGTCCGGTGCTGAAACGAGTGCTTGTTGCAGCCATGACGCTGGTAATTTTAACTCTTGGCGCACTTGCAGTAAGCGCAGACTTCCGCAAGGCAGTCTACACGATGATTCAGAAGTTCCTGCCCATTGAGATGCAGCTGACGTATCAAGTGGACGGCGAACCGTTGGAACAGCTTCCGAATGGATACAGCGACCATTATGTGCCGGACGGCTTTGAAATGGACGATGCGCAGAAATTTGAACGAGCAGAAAACTTTTTACATGTTTGTTGATGCGGCCACTTTTCACAAGGTCATAACCATACGGCGCACTGCCGCCCTTGAAGTGTCCTTCTTCCACAAGCTGCCGCAGACTGGTACGGGTACGGACAGAAGTTTTTTCGCTTTCGCCGTCTGCCTGCCAGAAGCGGATATAGTTCAGCAATTTGTCAGTGTGGTTGTCGAATCGCTGCTCACCCTCTTGGGTACTCCATACCCGGATGCCGTTTCGTACAAACCATTCTACGACAAATGGCGTTTCATCTGCGATGCGTCCGATACGGTCGAACATGAACACCAGCAGAATATCAAATTTGCCCTTTCGGGCGTATTCCTTGATGATTTGCAGCTTGTCACGGGCTTCTGCGCGGACTTTGTGGCCAGACACGCCTTCTTCTTGTTCTTCATGGACGATGACCCAGCCCTTTGCTTCGGCAAATTTGTGACACGCCTTGCGCTGCATGGGAAGGTCTGCTTCATGGTTCGAGTTGAAATCCACCTGCTTGTCAGTGGATACACGATACAGGCAGCAGACACGGTTTTTATTTTCAGTCATAGGGGGTTCCTCACTTTCGCTATAAAAGCGAGGATGAACGATATTCGGTTATCAAAGAACGGTTGGTCGTGGTTCATGGATTGCTCCGAATACCACTGCCATCCTCAGTATAGCGCGTTCTTTTGTCCTCGTCCACGATGTCAGCTGGTCTTTTTGGTATAGCTGGTGGCGAGCAGGATGTCACGGACACGCTCAAAGACACCCGGATTGGGTTCTTTTGCAAAATTGAGGACGACAGGATAGCCATTGATAACGGTATATCGGCGATTCGGGTCGTTATTGGTCACCGGAACGTTGCCAGCGACCTGCGAAAACTTATCGACCATTGTATCATCACTCCTATATATTGTAATTTTCAATATGTAACAAGGGACATCCGCAGCTTGCAGATGCCCCTTGGCAGAGAGAATATGTTTTAGAACTTCATCGGCAGAGCGTCCTTGCGACCTTTGCCGTTGTAGGCCATGTAGATGGGGAAAACGTATTTCTTCCATCCGGGCAGCTTGGCGGGATTATCCCTGCCGACACGGTAGATCTCCATAGGATGGACGCTGCCCAGCGCACGGATGAGCCGTTCTTCGCTGAACTCGCCGTGATACAGTTCCACGAAGTGCATCACGCCCCGCAGGACAGATGCACGGAACGAATCGGGCTTGCCCTCCCATGCGGCAACGATCAGCCGCAGCGATTCGCAGTAGATCTTCTCACCCATCTGGTTGTACAGCTTGAGCGCGGTGCCCACACAGCTGATGCGGTAGTCGCTCAGCTGCAGGCTGTCATAGTTGAACGCCAGACCAACCCGGTTGGTGGCTGCGAGAAACGCTTTGGAAGGAGCATCGCCGCCCACGACCTTGGCGCGCAGCTTGATGCCCGCTGTCAGGGGCGCGGCGTGGCCGTTCTGTTCAGCGAAGAACAGGGCTTCCTGCTCCATCGTCAGGCCGGTGTAGACCTTGCAGAGAATCGGCAAATCCTTGCCGCCATTGCGGAGGATGCGCCCCTCGATGGTGTGCTGACCGTCCACTACATAATACTTGCCATTGCGGAAGCTGACCTTCGGTTCGTTCGCAACGTATTCGTTGAAGTCGGCAGCAATCATTTCCACCCGCTTGCGTTGTACACCCCGCTGATAAAGTTCACGGGGATAAATCAGCATCTTGCTGTGAAGCACCAGCATCTGGTAAGGCGGGGTGATATTGAAAGAAGCGGCAAAATTGTTCGTGTCGTTTTTCAGGCGCATCGCATTTCCTCCTTGATTCGCCAAATGTATTTTTCGGCTTCAGTCAAAATCTCAGCCACCTGCTTCTTACGCTTCGGGCTGGTGAGCAGGCTGGGATTAAAGGTGAAGCTGTATTCGAGCCGCTGAATCATGGCATGAACAGCGGATTGCAGTTCGGTGTATAACATCATTTCTTCGACCGTCCCTGCGTCCTCAAAATCGGATTTGATGGGTGTGTAGGGATAGACGGGCGGTTTACCGTCAACCACTTCAGGCGGTGCGTAAGCCGCCGTGGAGCGGATGATGGGTTTCAGCTTTTGGATACTCCCCATCGGGTTCAGGGCAAGGCTGATCTTCACGGCATCATCGACCCGGCTCATTTCTTCCGGGGTGAGGTGTCCTGCAAAATTTTGGATACGGCTCTTGTCGATGGTGAAGATCTGTTCAGCTTGAACGATGGAAGGCTCCAGCTTTTCCGGTTCCACCAGACAATGGGTCGGCTGCGCAGCTTTCTTTTCTGTCTTACTTGTCAAAGTCGCAACGATCAAAGTCGGTGAATAGGCATTGCCCACATCGTTTTGCAGGATGACTGCAGGGCGGGTTCCGCTTTGTTCGGAACCGGTGCCGCTGCCCAGTCGAATAAAGTAGATGTCTCCGCGTTGGAATTTCAAAGTGGATTCCAATTGCGAACCTCCGTTTGGATATGTAAGAAGCCCGCTGTACCTCCTAGGCAGTGGGCTTCTGTTAAAGTATGAAAGCGGTTTTACTTATACGGTACGCATCACCTCCCCGGTGATTGGAATGAAGCACCGGCATCAGCGGTGCATGACAACGTAATCGTGACCGCGCCGGGTTTGGCAGACGGTGCAAACATCCATGGTCGGCGTTCAGCTTCATAAAGCGACTGCGTACCACCTCGGCTGGCTTATCGTCCCCGGCAATGCGCAGCGTCTTGCGGTTGGTGGCGCAGGTGTCCACCAGCAAATCTACGATCTGATAGATGGTGTCCTCATCATCCGGGCAGAGCCGGAGCAGGGTGTCTATCTCCAAAGACTGAGAGAAATATTCTTCCAAGTGTTCGCGCTTGCTCATCCCATCATCTTCTTCGGAATAGAAGGGATAAGTTTCACTCGTTTCAGTATTATTTTCATCAGTCTTATTACATCGTGATTTTGCAGGGTCTTGACTTGCGCTTTTGAAGCCTCCAGAATCGTGAAAATCACGATTCTGGAATATTGGTTTTGACGATTCTGCCGAAAAGTTTTTCACATACACCAAACTTGGCTTGCCCAAACCTCTGCGTTTTCGTTCAATCAAACCAAATTCTTCAAGTTCCCGCAGCAACTTGGTCGCTTTGTTGTCTGCGCAACACAATGCCCTCTTGACATCCTCAATCGTGAAGATGATGAACACTCGGCCTTTTTTGTCAAACCATTCATTTTTAACAGAAAGGCTCATACGGTCAAGCAGGATGCCGTACAGAGTTTTTGCATCGGTTGACAGATCTTGAAACTGCTGCTCCTGAAAAAGAGCCTTTGGAATGCGGAAGAACGAAAAGAGTTCTCCGGCCTGTCCGTAAAAGTAGTCAAGGGTCATACGGTTGTGTCAAGGGCTGAAAGCAACAATGAGATAAAAACATTGCATAAACCTCCGGTGAAAAAATTTATTGAGGAATGAAAAAAGCGCAACTTCGATTTTTGGGGTCGAAATTGCGCTTGGCAATAGGTGACAAACCTGATATAATCTAATTTTTTCTCTATACCTAATATAATATCTTGACGAAAATTAAAATGAACATATAATAGATTGTGTTATTCAAAAATCCGACAGATTTCATCCTTTGTCTCCAGAAAGCAGTAGAAAATATCCAGCTTTCGTTAAATTCAATGTTATAAGCACGATGCTCAGTTAGCTGAGAATAGAGGACAAAAGTATGCGCATAGATGAATTTTTTATGCAAGTGTGGGCCGTAATTGGAATCATCGGGGCTATTCTTGCAGTAGGAATAAGCCATGTGGTAGACAAAATTTTTCCTAGGATGCAGCCATTTCTAAAAAAGACTTTAGTTGTTGTATTAGAATTCCTTTTATTTTGTATTGGATTTTATGAGACTTGCATGGTCAGGGTACCAGATGTTGTGAACGAAACTTATTCTAACGCAACTAAAACTTTGGAATCTGCAAATCTCCATGCTACGGTAGATATGGAACCACTTGAGGGGCAAACCATCACAGGTCAGTCGAAATCAGATTGTCGAGTGTTAAAAGGGAGTACCATAACGTTGTATTTCGATGATTCCTCATCGGCGAGTTCTTCAAGCACAGTTGACTCTGTTCCCGAATATACAGACATCTTTGAAGAACTAATTGCAACGACCGACTATACTATGGTAAAGAGTTGCACAGAAATGGGAGCTTTTATTGTAGGAAATTATGATTCTGGACAGGTCAAAAGAATAGATCTCTTTACAGGAGAAGAAACCAGAGAAAATTTATCTATGATAGATGGACTATGCCCGATAAAGCTGACTATTAACGGAATTGATCCTAATGGAAAAACTTTCTATGTGGTTTATGACGATTGGTGGCCATCTGATCCGGTTTTGATAGATGAAAATACAGCAAGAATTATGATTACAACAGGAAGATATGCACTTTTTGCAAGGAATACGGATTCAATTAACGATGAACAAGCACCAACATGGGTAGGGGTGTTTGATGTTACGGTGCCCGGGAATTGTATTGTTGAAATGCAGCTGATTTCATAATATCCTATCATAAACAATGGCGGATTTCTCGATGATTCTAGCTTGTCCTACAAACATATGGCCCTTTATTGCAATATAGATGAGATGTACAGAGACTTTTGTTCCAAAATAAGACGAATTAACGTCGAATATCGTCCATCCCCGCACCTTTGTGTGGGGGTGCGTGAGTGCGTGGTTCGGGAGAGCGCTTGCATGGCATGCAAGAGGTCACCGGTTCGATCCCGGTAATCTCCACCAGAAACAAAAAGCACTACACAAAAATGTGTGGTGCTTTTTTGTTGCTGCCAAACGAGTGAGGGCTTCGTTCACCCGGGAGAGCGCCGTGCATGGACTGCAAGAGAGTCACCGTGATTACAACAGCCCGGTAATCTCCACCAGAACAAAAAGCACTACACGGAAACGTGTGGTGCTTTTTTGTTGCTGCCAAACGAGTGAGGGCTTCGTTCACCCGGGAGAGCGCCGTGCATGGACTGCAAGAGAGTCACCGTGATTACAACAGCCCGGTAATCTCCACCAGAACAAAAAGCACTACACGGAAACGTGTGGTGCTTTTTTGTTTTATCTGCCGTTCACCTTAACGTCCCCTTTCATGAAAAAAGCGTTTGTCGCAGCCCGCAGGCTGTGACAAACGCTTTTTATTTTACTGTGCGCCCAAGCGCATTTTGAAGTCCTGATAGCCGAAGTGCACCAGTTCCCTGCAATTGCCGTCTACACTCAGCAGCCAGATGGGCGGCAGGGGCATCCCGTTGAAGGTGTTGTTCTTGCAGGTGGTGTAGATGGCCATATCGCCGAAGATGAGCTTATCGCCCTCGGCAAGGGGGGCGTCAAAGCTGTAATCCCCGATGATATCCCCCGCAAGGCAGGTGGGGCCGCCCAGCCGGACGGTGTGCGCTTTCTCCCCCGCCTCACCGGCGTCCAGCAGCGGCGGGCGGTAGGGCATCTCGATGACATCCGGGGTGTGGCAGGCTGCGGACATATCCAGAATGGCAAGGCTGGTATCCCCGTTGCGCAGGGTGTCCAGCACGGTGGTGACGAGATATCCCGCGTTCAGCGCCCAAGCCTCGCCGGGCTCCAGATACACCTGTACGCCGTACTTCTGTCGCACCGAGAGGATGCAGTTTTCCAGCGTAGCAAGGGCATAGCCCGGGCGGGTGATGTGGTGTCCCCCGCCGAAATTGAGCCATTTCATTCTGGGCAGCAGGTCTGCAAACTTTTTCTCCACTGCGGCCAGCGTTACCGCCAGCGCATCGGCGTCCTGCTCGCAGAGGGTATGGAAGTGCAGACCGTCCAGCAGGGCGGGCAGCTCCGGGTGCGCTGCCACAGCGGCGTCCCACTGAGCACGGGTGGTGCCCAGACGGCTGCCGGGTGCGCAGGGGTCGTAAATTTCATGACCCTCCTGCGTGGAGCACTCCGGGTTGATGCGCAGACCGATGCTTTTGCCCGCCGCCTTTGCCGCCGGGCCGAACTTTGTAAGCTGGCTGGGCGAGTTGAACACGATGTGGTCGGCGTATTGCAGCAATTCCTCAAACTCATCTGCCCGGTAGGCGGCGCAGAACACATGGTTCTCCTTCTCCGGCAGTTCTTCCCTGCCCAAGCGGCTCTCGTACAGGCCGCTGGCCTCGGTACCTGCCAGATAGGGTGCCAGCACCGGGTAGACGTTAAAGTTGGAAAAAGCCTTCTGCGCCAGCAGGATGCGGCAGCCGGTGCGCTGCTGCACCCCCAGCAGGATCTCGCCGTTGCGGCGCAGCTGGGCTTCGTCCAGCAGATAGCAGGGGGTGGGCAGGCGGTGCAACTGCTCCTCGGACAGGTTTGCCAGCCCCGCAAAGGGCGGGCGGCTGTCGCGCACCCGCATCAGTCCACCAGAGCCGGGTTATGGCTCTCGGAGCGGGGCAGGCCGTACTTATCCAGTGCATCCAGATACGGATCGGGATCAAACTCTTCTACGGTGTGCACGCCCTTGGTGGTCCACTTGCCGGTGAGCAGCATCAGGGCACCACACATAGCCGGCACGCCGGTGGTGTAACTGATGGCCTGACTGCCCACTTCTTTGTAGCACTCCTGATGGTCACAGACGTTGTAGATGTAGTAGGTCTTATCCTTACCGTCCTTTTTGCCGGTAAAGATGCAACCGATATTGGTCTTGCCCTTGGTACGGGGGCCAAGGCTGGCGGGGTCCGGCAGCAGAGCCTTGAGGAACTGGATGGGCACGATCTCCTGTCCGTTGAAGTTGACGGGGGTGGTGGACAGCATGCCCACGTCCTCCAGACAGCGCATGTGGTCCAGATAGCTCTGGCCAAAGGTCATGAAGAAGCGGATGCGCTTTGCCTCCGGGATGTTCTTTGCCAGAGACTCGATCTCCTCGTGGTGCAGCAGGTACATATCCTTGTCGCCCACCTGATCGAAGTTGTACTCCCGCTTGATGCTCATGGCCGGGATCTCCACCCAGTGGCCGTTCTCCCAGTAGCTGCCAGGGGCAGACACCTCGCGCAGATTGATTTCAGGGTTAAAGTTGGTGGCAAAGGCATAGCCGTGGTCGCCGCCGTTGCAGTCCAGAATATCGATGGTGTCAATGGTATCGAACTCGTGCTTTTTGGCGTAGGCACAGTAAGCCTGGGTCACACCCGGGTCGAAGCCGCTGCCCAGCAGGGCGGTCAGACCGGCTTCCTCAAACTTTTTGGCGTAGGCCCACTGCCAGCTGTAATCAAAGTAGGCAGAGAAGCCGGCCTCCTTGCAGCGCTTCTCGTAGATGGCGCGCCACTCCGGGTCATCGGTGTTCTCGGGCTCGTAGTTGGCGGTGTCCATGTAGTTGACGCCGCAGGCAAGGCAGGCGTCCATGATGGTCAGATCCTGATAAGGCAGGGCGATGTTCATCACGAGGTCGGGCTGGTAAGCCTTGATGAGAGCGATGACCTCTTCCACCTTGTCTGCGTCCACCTGTGCGGTGGTGATCTTGGTGGCGGTGGTGGGAGCCAGCTCAGCAGCCAGCTTATCGCACTTTGCCTTGGTACGGCTGGCGATGCAGATCTCGGTGAACACCTCGGGCACTTGGCAGCACTTATGGATGGCAACGGAGGCCACGCCGCCGCAGCCGATGATCAGAACTTTGCTCATGTCGGTTACTCCTTTATCTGTAAAATGGTAGGTTCGTATTTATACCTGAAAGCCCGGCCAGCCCTTGTCCAGCGCGATCAGGGTCTCGCGCAGCACCTTGCAGGCGGTGGCGGTGGAAACGCCGGTGGTGTCCAGCGTGGGGGCCAGCTCGTTCAGGTCTGCGCCGATGATGTTGGCCTTGGTCACAGTGCGGATAGCATCCAGCAGCTGCAAAAAGCTTACGCCGCCAGCCTCCGGGGTACCGGTGCCCGGGAAGCAGGAGGGGTCAAGACAGTCCAGATCGATGGTCAGGTACACCGGCACCTTGCTCTCGCACAGCTGTGCGGTCAGCTCGGCAAGACCGGTAAAATCAAACTTGTGCATCTCGGTATGCTGGGCAGCAAACTCAAATTCTGCCCGGTCGCCGCTGCGGATGCAGAACTGATGGATGCGGCCATCCCCTACCAGCTCGTGGCAGCGTCGCAGCACACAAGCGTGGCTGAGCTTCGCGCCCAGATAGTCGTCCCGCAGGTCGGCGTGGGCGTCGAAGTGCACGATATGCAGGTCGGGGTATTTCTTCACCGCAGCCCGCACGGCACCCAATGTGACCAGATGCTCGCCACCCAGCAGCAACGGGAACTTGCCGTCCTTCAAAATCTCCTCTGCCCGGGCCTCGATATCGGCCAGTGCCAGCTCGCTGGAGCCGAAGCACAGCTCCAGATCGCCGCTGTCGAACACGTCAAAATCGGTCAGGTCGGCGTTCTGGTAGGGGCTGTAAGTCTCCAGACCATAGCTCTCGTGCCGGATGGCCGCCGGGCCGAACCGTGCGCCGGGGCGGTAGCTGGTGGTGGAATCGTAAGGCGCACCGTACAGCACGATGCTGGCGGCGCGGTAGCTGCTGTCGCAGCCGATAAAGGTCTCAACGTTGGGGTGCATCAGTGTTCCTCCACTTCCCGCAGCATCTCCTCCAGAAAAGCCGGCAGGTAGAATGCTCCGATATGCAGTTTGGTGGTGTAGTAGCGGGTGCGCATATTCAGCGCCTTCCACGCTTCTGCGTCCAGATCATCAATGGGATGGTATTTTTTGCTTGCAAAGCCGAACAGCCAGTAGCCCGCCGCAAAGGTAGGGATATGTGCCTGATACACCCGGCTGATGGGGAAGGTGGATGCAATGCGCTTGTGGCTGCGCTGCATGGCGCTGGCGTCCTCGGCATAGAAGGGGCTGCCCTGCTGGTTGACCATGATGCCATCCTCTTTCAGGGCGTTGAAGCAGCTGCCGTAGAACTCGCGGGTGAACAGACCCTCGGAGGGGCCGAAGGGGTCGGAGGAGTCCACGATGATGAGGTCGTACTCCTCCTCGCAGCGGCGGATATACTTCAGGGCATTCTCAAAATAGATATGCACCCGACGGTCATCCATACGGCAGGCATTGCCGGGCAGATAGGCGCGGCAAGCCTCCACCACCTGTGGGTCCATCTCCACAAGGTCGATGCGCTCCACGCGGTCGTAGCGGGTCAGCTCCCGCACCACGCCGCCGTCTCCGGCACCGATGACCAGAATGTCCTTGGCCTCCTTATGCACCGCCATAGGCACATGGACAATCATTTCATCGTAGATGAACTCATCGCGCTCGGTCAGCATCACGTTGCCGTCCAGCGTGAGCACCCGGCCGAACTCCGGGGTCTCAAAGATATCAATGCGCTGATAATCGCTCTGCTTGGAGTAGAGCTGCTTGTTCACACGAATGCTGTGCTTCACATCCGGGGTGTGAAACTCTGAAAACCAAAATTCCATCTCTTTCCCTCCTTATGCCAGAACATTCAGGTGCAAAATTTCGGGGTCCTCCGGGCCGGTCATGCTGCAGCCCTTGGCCTTGGCGTACTCGATGTAGTTCAAAATCTCCTTGGTGATGCGCTCGCCGGGTGCAAGGATGGGGATGCCCGGGGGATAGCACATGACGAACTCGCTGCACACCATGCCCTCGGTCTCCCGCAGGGGCAGGCTCTTTTTGGGGGCATAGAAGGCTTCCTGCGGGCTGGCAGCCACCACAGGGTCGATGTATTCCTGACTCAGCAGACCCGAGCCATCGGTGCGGTAGCGGCGCTTGATCTCGGCCAGCGCACTGACCAGACGCTCCACCTCCTGCGGACGGTCGCCGATGGACAGGTAGGCAAGGATGTTGCCGATATCGCCGAACTCGATCTGAATGTCATACTCGTCCCGCAGGATGTCGTAGACCTCGATACCGGCAAGACCAATATCCAGCGTATGGACGCTGAGCTTGGTGGTGTCAAAGTCAAAAACAGAATCGCCGTTGCACAGCTCCTTGCCAAAGGCGTAGTAACCGCCTACGGCGTTGATCTCCTCGCGGGCGTACTCGGCAATGTCCGCCACCTGATGGAACACCTGCCGTCCCCGCAGCGCCAGATTGCGGCGGGAGATATCCAGACTGGACATCAGCAGGTAGCTGCCGGAGGTGGTCTGGGTCAGGTTGATGATCTGACGCACATAGCCCGGGTGCACGTTGGGGCCGATGAGCAGCAGGCTGGACTGGGTCAGGCTTCCGCCGCTCTTGTGCATGGACACCGAGGCCATATCCGCGCCCGCCGCCATGGCAGAAACCGGCAGGCCGCCGCCAAAGTAGAAGTGGGTGCCGTGGGCTTCATCCGCAAGGCAGAGCATCCCGGCGTCGTGCGCCATTTTTACGATGGCACGCAGGTCAGAGCAGATGCCGTAGTAGGTGGGGTTATTCACCAGCACAGCCACAGCGTTGGGGTGCTCCTTGATGGCCTTTGCCACCTGCTCCCGCTTCATGCCCAGCGAGATGCCCAAGCGCTTATCCACCTCCGGGTTCACATACACCGGCACAGCGCCGCACAGCACCAGCGCGTTCAGCACGCTGCGGTGCACGTTGCGGGGCAGAATGATCTCATCGCCCCTCTTGCAGGCGGTAAGCACCATGCTCTGCACGCTGCTGGTGGTGCCGCCCACCATTAAAAAGGCGTGTGCTGCGCCAAAGGCATCGGCGGCAAGCTCCTCAGCTTCCCGGATGACCGACACCGGGTGGCAAAGGTTATCCAGCGGCTTCATACTGTTCACGTCCACGCCCACGCACTGCTGACCCAGAAAAGCGGTCAGCTCCGGGTTGCCGCGGCCTCGCTTGTGGCCGGGCACGTCAAAAGGCACCACCCGCATCTGCCGGAACCGCTCCAGCGCCTCGTAAATGGGCGCACGGCGCTGATCCAGCCGGGAACGCGCTTTGTTCTCGTTCATCTTTTCCTCCGTCCCTGTTCTTCTTTTTGCACAACAAAAAAGCGCAGGCACTGCACAAATATGCAGACCTGCGCTTGGAAAAGCTTTTTCCGCGCTGATAAAGCACCCAGCCGTAAGTGCCGGTGCTGCGCGTTATTCGCGATCCAAAAAGACGGGGTGATGAGAGTCTATATAGCAACTACACTTTTACTACTCTTATTGACCGTTTCACAAGTCTGCGCACGCTCCGCGCAATTTCATGGTTGTAAAGGAACCAACTTATAAAATTTGAACTATGACGTTCAATCAATAATGGCAGCTTGCGCCGCCGGTCGGCAGTGGACCCGGCTGTCCGTATGGCCTTAGCCCCGTTTGGGCGGTCCCGAGTAAATTGCTTTGAAAAGACTCTGCAAGGCGGCGTCTCTCAAAATCAACAAAAGAATAACATGATTCGCCCCGTCTGTCAACCAAAACTTTTTGGCAGTCGCCTGCGGTACGGCAAAAGGATAAATGCACCCTGCTTGCCCGCTTTACACAGTACCAGTTCCGTCACATGCGGCAGGAGCTGCATTGAGGAAAGGAGCAGCCGCCATGAATCTTGTCCTGTTCGGCCGTTATTTTCTGGATTTTGCACTGCTGTACCCCAGCGCGTTTCTGTGTCTGGCATCCCTGTGGGAAAAGCTGCGCACCCCCAGGCGCACCGCCTGCATCGCCGCCGGGTGCATCACCCTGCTGTGCATCGGCTGCGCCGCGCTCTGTGCCGTGTTCGGGCTGAGCAGCAATTCTCTCCTGCCCGCCATCGTGCTGGTCTCCTTCTGGCTGCTGCGCTGGCGGGTAACGCCGGAAGTGACCGTAAGCCAGACCGCGTTTCTGTTTTCCATCTCTGCCGTGATGATGGCGGTGTGTTCCCTGCTGTCGACGGTGCTCAACGCCCAGGCCGAGATCTCCAACCCACAGACGGTCTGCCTTGCCTCCACGGCGCTGCTGCGGCTGGGCTTGGCAGCAGTACTCACCATGCTGTTCTGGTTCACCGCCGTGCAGTGGAGCCGGTGGCTGCTGCGGGAGTACAGCGGTGAAGCCTTCTGGCAGTCTGCGTGGCCGCTGCCCGCCCTCTATGCCGTTTTTCTGGTATACTGTATGCCGCTGAACCCCGCCGTGGTGCTGGTCGGGCGGCTGAAGATCATCTCGGTGCTGGCGGTATCCATCTCGCTGTTCGGCATCTTTCTGCTGCTGTACGAGATGTACCGCGTTGCCCGGGAGTTTACCCGCAATGCCCGGCTGGACCGGGAAAACCAGCTGCTGGCCATGGAATCCCGCCGGTACATGGAGTTACAGACCTATCTGGACAACACACGCCGTCTGCGGCACGACTTCCGGCAGCATCTGCATGTGATTGCCGGACTGACCGAGACCGGGCAGCTGGAGGAGCTGAAAAGCTATCTGCACCAGTATGAAAGCGAACTCAGTGAGCACCGCCCCAGCCTGTGCGCCAATGCCGCCGTGGATGCACTGGCCGGATATTACGACCATGCAGCCGGGCAGCAGGGTGTCCCTGTGGAGTGGAAGCTGGCACTGCCCCGGCAGCTGCCCATGCCGGAGGCCGACCTGTGCACCATTCTGGGCAATCTGCTGGAAAACGCCCTGCACGCCAGCCAGAAGCTGCCGCCGGAGCAGCGCCGGGTACAGGTGATGGCGCAGATGCTCAGTCCCGCCATGCTGGGGCTTGTGGTAGAGAACCGTTACGATGGCGTACTGAAAAAGCAGCAAGGCATCCTGCGCTCCACCAAGCACGAGGGCACCGGCATCGGGCTGGTATCTGCCGAGACGGTAGTGTACAAATATAACGGCAATCTGCATCTGGAGACCGAGGAACACCTCTTCCGGGTGAATGTCCTGCTGAATCTGTAGCCACCGGCAGACCAACGTGAAAGCGTTTACAAAAAGCAGCGCCGTCCTTTGCAGAAGGTTTTTTCTGCGAAGGGCGGCGCTGTATTATTTTTCAAGCTTCTTCGTGTTTTTTTGTGCAGCTTCCAGTTCATCCACCCGCTTTTGCAGGGCGGTGATCTTATCGTCCATTTTCAAAAATGTCCAGACCAGAACAGCCAGCACCAGCGCGGGAGGAACGACCATCCACAGGGACTGCTGACACCAGAGCAGCAGCGAATAGCCGCCGAATACAGTAAAAATAAATACGGCAAACAGACTTGCAGCCAGTACAGCAAAAAATCCCATACAGAAAGTCTCCTTTCAGTTATTCTTCCGTTTCTTCCTCGTCCGGGTCCAGCTCAATGCTGAACACGGCTTTTTTCAGCTTGCCGCAGCCCTGCGCCTTCAGACCGGATTTATACGGTTCCCCCGCCAGATACAGGGCAAAGCGTCCCTCGCACAGCATCCCGGCAATGCTGGTACCGGCAGTGCCTACGGTGGTGTCGGCAGCTTCATCGGTGGGCTTGGTGGGCGTCAGCTCCGCAAGGCTTACCTCAAACAGCTCGCTGCCGTCTAAGTCAGTCTCCAGCGTAATGTGATTGTCGTGCCGCTGGAACAGCGCCTTGTCGGAGGTCTGGGGCGTGACAGTGCTCACGGTGACCACCGCCTTGTCTCCATCAATGCGGGTGCGCCCGGCAGGAAGGGTGGTGATATCCCGCGCCATGATGTACTCGATCACGGTGTCCAGATTGTCGCTTACGCCCAGATAGTTGGGCAGGTTGTTCAGGGTATCGTAGATCATAGAAAAAGTCCTCCGTCTGTGTTGTTTCAGTTACCTGTATGGTATCACAGGTCAGGGACAGATGCAATATGTGTGCGGGCAGATGTCGCGAGCCGCGCTGTATAAGGAGCCCGGGTCGCGGCTCCCAGCGGCTGCATCGTGCCTTGGGCGGCACGCGCATCCTGCTGGCCGCAGCCCCAACAGCTCCTCCCTGTTTCTGCCGCTGGCAGCGGTCGTCGCTGTTGCACAGGGGCTTTTTTCCCCGCCGGACTATTCGGCGGGTCTTACGAGTTGCGCTTGCCGCTTTTTCCGCAGCCCCTTGGCAGGGCTTTGAAAAAGCGGAGCGCTGCCCCAGCCTCGCCTCCCTGTTTCCGCCGCAGGCGGCGGTCGGCTCCGCTGCTGTTCGAATCCACCCTTGCAGCCCCTTTTCAAGGCAGATAAAACAGAAACTCCAGTACCCATTGGATACCGGAGTTCTTGGTGGGCGCGGGTGGATTCGAACCACCGAAGCTGAAAGCAGCAGATTTACAGTCTGTCCCCATTGGCCACTCGGGAACACGCCCATATTCATTTTTGCAGTCGTTTGGACTGCCTGTATATGTTACCACTGAAAGCGCAATTTGTCAACCCATAATTTGGGCTGGGCGCAAAAAAAGAAGAAATAAAGGCAGAGATCACAAAAGCCCTCCCGCTCGGGTGCGCTTTACAGCGTCCGGGCGGGAGGGCTTTTCAGCCTGACAAAAACAGGTCAGGAGAAAATCACTTCTGGTTCTTCATGTAGATGTGGTGCGGCAGACCGGCGATGTACAGCGGGGTCAGCTCGGCCTGAATCAGCGGACGGGCGTAGTCCAAGAAATCCTCGGTCATCTGGGTGTGGTTGTTGTTCATCCAGCTCAGGGGAACCTTCTTTTCCAGGTTGGCGACCTCGCTGATGGGATGCAGCTCGGTGGTGCACTGGTAAGGATTGTTGGAGATGCGCTTCAGGGCAACCATCTGGCCGGTAACACCCTCAAAGGCTGCCTTGGCGGCAGCACCACCCACCTGATAGGCCTCGGTGATGTCGGTGCGGCTGGTCAGGTGACCGGCGCAGCGCTGCAGGGTGGAAAGCTCGATGCAGCGGGTCTTGGTGTCCAGATTGCGGGCCACCACATTGGCCAGATACCGTGCGGTACCGGTCAGCGCCTTGTGACCGAAAGCATCCACGGCGTGCACGTCGTCCGCCAGCTCACAGACATAGCGGCCATCCTCCAGCTTTACGCCCTCGGAAACGGCAATGACGATGCTGGGCTTCTTTTCCTGCATCACACGCACCTTTTCCACAAAGCGCTCCACGTTGAAGGGAACCTCGGGCAGGCAGATCATGTCCACGCCCTCGCAATCGTCGCTCTTGGCCAGTGCGGCGGCAGCGGTCAGCCAGCCGGCATTGCGGCCCATGATCTCCACCACGGTAACGTACTTGGTGCCGTACACGGTGGCATCGCGGATGATCTCTTTCATCACAACGCCAATGTACTTGGCGGCAGAGCCATAGCCGGGGGTGTGGTCGGTGACCATCAGGTCGTTGTCGATGGTCTTGGGCACACCCATAAAGCGAATGTCACTGCCAACGCGCTGGCCGTAGTCAGCCAGCTTGCCGATGGTGTCCATGGAGTCGTTGCCGCCGATATAGAAGAAGTAACCGATGTTCAGCTTTTCCAGAATGGCGAACAGCTTTTTGTACACCGCCTCGTCATCCCGCCAGTCGGGAAGCTTATAGCGGCAGCTGCCCAGAAAGCTGGACGGGGTGCGCTTGAGCAGCTCGATGTCCAAGTCATCGGTCAGCAGGGTGGAAAGATCCACCACCCGCTCCTCCAGCAGACCGGCAACACCGTTGCACATACCGTACACGATGTCTGCGCCGCGGTTCTTGCAGCTTTCAAAGACACCCGCCAGACTGGCATTGATGACAGAGGTGGGGCCGCCGGACTGACCGACGATTGCGTTTTTTCCCATGATGATTTCTCCTTTTTTGTTTTTTCTGTTTCGGCTATAAAAACGTGCAGTCACACGAAAACAGACGCGGAAGGAAAAGGCGGATCACAGACGGATGTGGCGGGGGGTACCGTTCACATACACAGGGGTCACCTCGTCCAGGATCAGCGGACGGGCATACTCCTCAAAGGCTTCGGTCACCTGCATCCCGTCCGAGGTGATCCATTCCAGCGGGACCTTCTTTTCCAGATTTGCCACCTGCTGCACATCCACAGACTCGGTGATGCACTGATACGGGTAGTTGGAGACCCGCTTGAGGGCGATCATGCGGCCGCTCTCGCCTGCAAAGGCAGCAGCGGCGGCGGCACCGCCAACGGCGTAGGCCTCGTTCACATCCGTGCGGCTGGCCAGATGGCTGGCGCAGCGCTGCAGGGTGGAGAACTCAATAGCGCGGCTCTTGCACTGCAGCTTGTCGTGGATGAGCTCCGAAAGGTAACGGCTGGTGCCGCTGAGGATGGCCTTGTGGCCAAAGGCATCCAGCTGGCCGGCGGTGGATACCAGATCGCACAGGTAGGTGCCGTCTGCAGTCTTTACGCCCTCGCTGGCTGCGATGATAACGTTGGACTTTACCCGCTGCAGCTCGTCCACCCGGGCAAGGAACTTGTCCTGATCAAAGGGTACTTCCGGCAGCAGGATCAGGTCGGGGCCTTCGCAGTCCTCGCCGCCGGCCAGACAGGCCGCACCGGCCAGCCAGCCTGCGTGACGGCCCATGATCTCGGCCACCGTCACGCTGCGGATGTTGTACACCGAAGAGTCGCGGATGACTTCCTTTAAGATGGTAGCAATGTACTTTGCGGCAGAACCGTAGCCGGGGGTGTGGTCGGTGAGGCACAGATCGTTGTCGATGGTCTTGGGCACACCGATGAACCGCACATTGCTGCCCACCTGCTGCCCATAGCGGGACAGTTTTGCGATGGTGTCCATCGAGTCGTTGCCGCCGATGTAGAACACGGCACAGATGTCGTACTTGTCAAACAGGGTGAACAGCTTGACGAACGGGGTGGCATCGGTGTCCGGGTCGGGCAGCTTGAAGCGGCAGCTGCCCAGATAGCTGGACGGAGTACGCTTGAGCAGCTCGATGCTCATGCGGTCATCCAGCAGAACGTTGAGCTCCAGCAGCTCTTCCTTGAGCAGACCCTCGATGCCGTACTTCATGCCGTACACCTTGTCTGCACCCAGACTGCGGGCGGCTTTGTATACGCCCGCAAGGCTGGAGTTGATCACGGCGGTAGGGCCGCCGCTCTGACCAATGATGATATTCTTGGCCATGGAAACCTCCTTCAGATCATATAAAATGTGTCCGCTGCCGGGCAAACGGCTTTCCGCACCGTCCGGTAAAGTGGTCTGTCGGCCCTGCACTGCCAACGGACCGGAACGGCAAAACAGCCATCTGCCGCAACTGACACAAAAATATTTGCAGCTTGTGTATTTGCTTTTTGTAAAATGTGCAAAATAAGCTGCAATTCTATTGTACCCGTTTTGCCTGTTGTATGCAAGACCCAATTGGTTGCACAGGCAAAAAAAATATGATAAAATGGGTGCGCACTCCAAAATTACCGGGCAGAAGTACCTGCCTGTTGGGATAAATGCAGAAAGCTGGACAGAGAATATGGGCATTTCACACGAGTATCATTCGGCACCCCGGCGGCGCACACGCGGGGGCATCGGCGGCAAGCTGCGGCTGGCGGGGGTTATTGTGGCCATTTTGCTGGTTGCCTATGCGGTGACCGCCATCTTGGAAAAAGGGACTGCGGAGGAAGAAAGCACCCCGCAGACCGGCGCAGGCGGCATTGCACAGAACATTCTGGCACCGCTGCCCATGCAGGGCGAGGCGGCTTCCGGCAGCGGCAGCGAAAGTACAGCCGATAGCAGCGGCACGGCGCAGGCGGTACAGCTGGAAAGCTTCGGCCCGGCCCGGCAGACCGATGGCGCTTATACCATTAAGGCGTATGACGCCAGTGTTATCCGGCAGCCGGCCTGCGGTCAGGTAGACCTGAGCTATTTTTCGGACGCCGCCTTTCTGGGCGACAGCCTGACGGTGGGCTTCTCGGACTACCAAATCAATCTGAGCGGCGCGCTCATCTGCGGCTATACGGGTGTGGGGCCGGACGCCATCGTCAACCGCGCCGCCGTCAAGAGCCCCACCCGCGGGCAGGAGGTGGCGCTGGATGTGCTGGCAGCGGCGCAGCCCAAAAAGCTGTATATCCTGCTGGGCACCAACACCCTGACCACCTTGGGCGCATCTGACCGTTTTCTGGCCTACTACGGCCAGATGCTGGACGAGCTGCGCCAGACGCTGGGCGAGGACTGCATCATTTATGTGCAGTCCATCCCGCCGGTACGGCCTGCGGCAGCGGAAAAGAAGCCGGGGCTTGCCTCGGACGTGCTGCACGGCGTGAACGAGCAGCTGGCACAGCTGGCTGCAAGCAAGGGCTGCGTTTATCTGGACCTGTGGGAGGCACTGGCTGACGGCGAGGGCAACCTGAAAGAGATGATTGCCGCACCGGACGGCGTGCACCTCTCGGCTGGCAACGGCTACGGCGCATGGGTCACCTACCTGCGCAACCACGCAAAATATTCCGCAAATAACCCGTGGATCATGGGCAGCGCTTACAGCGCAGAATAAAAAGCAAAAAGCAAGTGCACCACATCTTCATCAAAAGCGTTGGCTTTTGAAAAGGTGGTGCACTTGCTTTTTTATTACTTTTTATCTTTATTCTGTGGGTCATCCAGCCCTTTGAACATCACCATGCCCAGACTTGCAAAACTGGCACCCAGCACAAAACCGACCGTTCCCAGTGTCACACTGAACAAAACGCCCATGGCAACGCCGAACAGGATGCCTGCGATTTGACTTTTCTTCATTTTACTGCTCTACCTTTCCGTACCATGCAACGGACAACCGCCACGAGAGGGCGTATAGCGCCAGCGCCGCTGCCAGCACGACCACCAGCACCAGCAGCGAACCCTGCGCGGGCAGGATGCTGTCCAAAGCGCTGTCCCCCGAAGAGACGAAATATCCCATAAAGCCCCCAAGCAGACCGATGCACAGGTAGTACACATACCGGGCTTTCTGGTAGCCAAAGCGGTAGGTCAGCGGCAGCAAAATAATATTGCCCAGCAGGGTCAGCATAGCCACCTGAAGCAGGGTCGCCACGGTGATCTGCACCGTTACCGTACCCCAGAGCAGCTGTGCTGCTGCCAGCGCCGCCATACTCAGCAGCTCCGCCAGCGCCATACCGCACAAGCCGATGAGGTATTTGCCGCCCACGATCTGCTCTTTTGTCACCGGCAGAGCAGCGCAGTAAGCGCTGAACCGGCTGTTCTGGTCGTAAGCCAGCAATGTCATGGGCGACATTCCCAGCAAAAGCCCGCCGTACAGCATAAAGAAATTAGACCCTTCCTTCATGAAAAACGTTCCCACCAGCATCATAGCAATCGACACCAGAATGATCCATCTGATATAGCACCACGTCTGATAGGCATCCTTCAATAGCAGACCTTTCATTGCACATCTTCCCCTTTCACCATCAGTACAAACAATTCCTCAATGCTTACCGGGGCAAGCTCTGCTCCGGCGGGCAGTGCATCCCGGCGCACAAGTGCCTCGGCACCGTAGGGGGTTACCCGCTTGCCGTACACGGTCACGTCCAACGCCGCCAGCTGCGCCGCCGTGCCGTGCCACAGGGCGTATTCCTCCCGCAAAGCATCCTTTTCTTCACAGAGCAGCAGCCTGCCCTTGTGCAGGAAGGCGATGGTATCGCACAGCTTTTCCAAGTCGCTGACGATGTGGGAGGAGATGAGGATGGAGTGGTTTTCGTCCCGGGCAAAGTTTAGCAGCAGGTCGGTCACCTCGTCCCGCACCACCGGGTCCAGCCCGTTGGTGGCTTCGTCCAACAGCAGCAGCTTCGGGTGGTGTGCCAGCGCCACGGCGATGCACAGCTTCATCTTCATGCCGGTGGAGTAGTCCTTGTACTGCTTTTTATCCGGCAGGCCGAACTTTTGGCACAGCTCCGCATAGGCGGCAGCGTCCCAGTTGCGGTAGATGCCCGCCATCACCTTGCCCGCCTGCACCGCGTTCAGGCACAGGGGGATGCCCTCGCTGCCCAGCACCACGCCGATCTCCTCTTTGGATCGGACAGAAGCGGTGCGGCTGTCCCTGCCAAGAATGGTCACGGTGCCGCCGTCCCGCTGCACCATGTCTAAGATCAGCCGGATGGTGGTGCTTTTGCCCGCTCCGTTTTCGCCGATCAGGCCGCAGATGGTGCCGCCGGGCAGGGTCAAGTCCAGCGGCCCAAGGGTAAAGTCCTTATAGTGTTTTGTCAGTCCCTGCAGTTCCAGTGCGTTCATATTCAGCCCTCCCATAGCAGTTCCAGCATCTCCCCCAGCTCTTCCCTGCTCAGCCCGCAGGACGCGGACAGGCGGACGGCCTCGGTAAGATGTTCTTCAATCTTTTTCAGGTTTTCTTCCCGCAGCAGCTCGGTGTTTTTCGGGGCCACAAAAAAGCCCTTTGCCGGTACTGCGTAAAGAAAGCCCTCTTTTTCCAGTTCATCGTAGGCGCGCTTGGTAGTAATGACGCTGATGCGCAGATCCCGTGCCAGCCCCCGGATGGAGGGCATGGCCTCGTCCGGCTGTAAAGCCCCGCTGATGATCTGCTGCTTGATCTGGTTGTAGATCTGGTCATAGATAGGCGCGCCGCTTTTGTTGTTGATAAACAGTTCCATCGGCTGCTCCTTTGACGCTTTCGTTTCATCTGTATATGTACAGTATATACAGTAGATACAGATTTGTCAAGAGGGTGCGCAAAAAAATACACCCGCCGCCCAAAACGGACAGCGGGTGCAATTTTTATGGGTTTTACAGTGCCTTGATAGCGGTCTTGATGCGCTCGGCGGCAAGCTTGGTCTTTTCTGCATCGCCGAAGGCGGTCAGGCGGAAGTAGCCTTCGCCGCACTCGCCGAAGCCCACGCCGGGGGTGCCCACAACGCCGCAGTTTTCCAGCAGCCAGTCAAAGAACTCCCAGCTCTTCATGTTGCCGGGGCAGCGCAGCCAGATATAGGGGCTGTTCTTGCCGCCGCAGTACCACACGCCGCACTCGTCCAGTGCATCGGCGATCACCTTTGCGTTGCGGCGGTAGTAGTCCAGATTGGACTGGATCTCGGCCATGCCGCTCTCGGTGAACACGGCGGCAGCGGCGCGCTGCACCACATAGGGCACGCCGTTGAACTTGGTGGTCTGGCGGCGCAGCCACAGCTTATTCAGGTTCATCCCCTCGCGCTCCAGTTCCTTGGGCACTACGGTGTAGCCACAGCGGGTGCCGGTAAAGCCTGCGATCTTGGAGAAGGAGCAGATCTCCACGGCACACTCGCGTGCACCCTCGATCTCGAAGATGCTGCGGGCAAGCTCGCCCTCCGAGATGAAGCACTCGTAGGCGGCATCGTACAGGATGATGGCATCGTTCTTGCGGGCGTAGTCCACCCATGCTTTCAGCTGTGCGCGGGTGTAGGCAGCGCCGGTGGGGTTGTTGGGGCTGCAGATATAGATGATATCTGCCTTCACGCTCTCGTCCGGCATGCCAAGGAAGCCATTTTCCTGCCCGGTGCGGCTGTAAATAATCTTGCGGCCATCGGTGACGTTATCGTCCACATAGGTGGGGTACACGGGATCCGGCACCAGCACGGTGTTATCCACATCGAACAGCCCCAGCAGGTTTGCAAGGTCGCTCTTGGCGCCGTCCGAGATAAAGATCTCGTCCTCGGCGATCTGGGTGCCGCGGCCGGCGTAGTAGCCCTGAATGGCCTGCTTGAGGAAGGGGTAGCCCTGCTCCGGGCCGTAGCCGTGGAAGCCCTCTTTGGTGCCCATCTCCTCGGCAGCGTCGCGCATGGCCTGCACCACACACTTTGCCAGCGGCTGGGTCACATCGCCGATGCCCAGACGGATGATCTCCTTTTCCGGGTGTGCTTCCTGATATGCAGCTACCTTGTGGGCAATGTCCACGAACAGGTAGCTGGCCTTCAGTTCGTTGTAATGCTTGTTCATCTTCATGATACTTTCCCTCGCTTCTTTTATTGGTGCAACCCTCTCAGTCATCTCGCATTCGCTCGATGCCAGCTCCCCCGAAGGGAGAGCTGGCGCCGTCAGGCGACTGAGGGGGCTCTTATTTACACTTCGGTCGTGCCCTCGCACACGGTCTCGGCAGCGCCGGTCATCAGCAGCTGCTTGCCGGGCAGCACCCGGATGGTCAGCTCACCGCCGCGCAGCTGCACATGGACGTCTTCTCCGGCGGGGCAGATGCCCAGCTCGGTCAGGGCTGCCACGGTGGCGCAGGTGCCGGTGCCGCAGGCCCATGTCTCGCCGCTGCCGCGCTCCCACACGCGCATCTTCAGGTGAGTGGCGTCCACCACCTGCACAAACTCGGTGTTGATGCGCTCCGGGAAGTTTTCGTGGTGCTCAAAACCCGGGCCGATCTGCTCCAGCTTCAGGCTGTCCACCTCCGGCACAATGGTCACGCAGTGGGGGTTGCCCACGCTGATGCAGGTCACCCGCCACAGGTTCTCTTCCACCTCCAGGGGCAGATCTACCAGCGGTCCTTCGCCCATGTTCACGGCGGGCAGCGCCGCCGCCATGGCGGTGTAGGCACCCATCTCCACCTGCCACAGCCCCTCGCCCATGCGGGCAACGGTCTTTAAGCCGCTGAGGGTGTCGATGGCAAGCTTCGGCTTTGCCATGCCGTGGGTGTACAGCCACTCGGCCACGCAGCGGATGCCGTTGCCGCACATTTTGCCCTCGCTGCCGTCCGCATTGAAGATGCGCATCATGGCGTCTGCCCCGGCTGTGACCGGGGCGCAGATGCAGATAATGCCGTCCGCGCCGATGGAAAAGTGCCGCCGGGACAAGCGCTCTGAAAGCGCCGCGATCTCCTCCGGCACACCGGAGGTGCGGCAGTCCAGATAGATGTAATCGTTGGCGCAGCCCTGCATTTTGGTGAATGAAAGCTTCATGCTTATCGCTCCTTATAAAAGGGACTGGTCAGTCCCTTTAAACTCATTACTTTATAATGATAAAAAAACCGGCACGAGATGTCAAGGGAAAAAGCAGCTTTCAGACAATTTTCTTCAGTTGCTGCAAAACAGGGCTTGACAATACGCACTGCATGGGATATAAAAAAAGAGAGCGCTTTGTACAGCAGGCAAGGCTGTGCCGGATACCGGAGGCTTTTTCCGGGGCACGGCGGGCTGTACGCGTATGCAATACAACTGCAAAAAGGAGACCACAGGAATGGATACTTTTGAAAAAATCCGTGCATTGCTGGCTGAGCAGCTGGACGTTGACCCGGCAAAGATCACGCTGGAAAGCGATATCATGAGCGATTTTGAGGCTGACAGTCTGGATATCGTGGATATGGTGATGACGCTGGAGGACGAATTCGGCATCGAAGTGCCGGACGACGCCATCGAGTCCCTGCGCACCGTAGGCGATGTGGTAAACTTTGTGGACAGCCACGCGCAGAACTGATTCTTTTAGGCAAAAGCCCCGCCTTTGCAGTGCGGCACACGGCCGTGCAGGCAGGCGGGGTTTTATTATGGTTCGTGCGGAACGTAAAGCGTTTGGCGCACGGCCTTGGGAGGATATAACAAAATGGCAAAAGACAACAAGAAGCTCGTGCAGGCGATCACCAGTCAGGAAGAAAACTTTGCACAGTGGTACACCGATATCTGCGTGAAGGCAGAGCTGGTGGAGTACTCCAGTGTGAAGGGCTTTATCATCCTGCGCCCCTATGGTCAGGCCATCTGGGAACTGATCCAGAAGGATCTGGATGCCCGGTTCAAGGCTACCGGCCATGAGAACGTGGCTATGCCGGTGCTGATCCCGGAGAGCCTGCTGCAGAAGGAAGGCGAGCTCGTCAATGGCTTCGCGCCGGAGGTGGCGTGGGTCACGATGGGCGGCTCCGACAAGCTGGAGGAGCGTCTGGCGGTGCGTCCCACCAGCGAGACCATGTTCTGCGACCACTGGTCCCGCGTGCTGCACAGCTACCGCGAGCTTCCCATGAAGTACAACCAGTGGTGCAGCGTAGTGCGCTGGGAAAAGACCACCCGTCCCTTCCTGCGCAGCCGCGAGTTCTGGTGGCAGGAGGGTCACACCATCCACGAGACCGCTGCCGAGGCCGAGGCTGAGACCCAGCAGCAGCTGAACTGCTATGCAGACACCTGCGAGCAGGATCTGGCGATTCCCGTGGTGAAGGGCCGCAAGACCGACAAGGAAAAGTTTGCCGGTGCCGAGGCCACCTACACCATCGAAGCCATGATGAAGGACGGCAAGGCTTTGCAGAGCGGCACCAGCCACTACTTTGGCGACAAGTTCAGCAAGGCTTACGATGTCACCTTTACCGGCCGCGACAACCAGCTGCATCATCCGTTCCAGACCAGCTGGGGCGTTTCCACCCGTCTGGTGGGTGCTATCATCATGACTCACGGCGATGACGACGGCCTGATCCTGCCCCCGGCCATTGCCCCCATTCAGGTTGTGGTGGTGCCCATTGCCGCCCACAAGCCCGGCGTTTCCGAAAAGGCTGCCGAGCTGGCCGAGAAGATCAGCAAGTACGCCCGCGTGAAGCTGGACGACAGCGACAACGCCCCCGGCTGGAAGTTTGCCCAGTGGGAGATGAAGGGCGTGCCCCTGCGTCTGGAAATCGGCCCCAAGGATCTGGAAAAGGACCAGTGCGTGCTGGTGCGCCGCGACACCCGCGAGAAGGTCTTTGTAAGCTTGGACGAGCTGGAGACCGCCATTCCCGCCCAGCTGGAGGCTCTGCGCAAGGACCTGTACCAGCGTGCGCTGGAAAACCGCGAAAAGCGCACCTGGGCTGCCACCACTATGGACGAGGTGAAGGAGCTGGCCAAGGCCAACACCGGCTACATCAAGACCATGTGGTGCGGCGATCTGGCCTGCGAGATGAAGATGAAGGAAGAGGCTGGACTTTCCAGCCGTTGCATGCCCTTTGAGCAGGAACAGCTCAGCGATGTGTGCCCCTGCTGCGGCAAGCCCGCCAAGGCCATGGTCTACTGGGGCGTTGCTTACTAAGTATTTGCCTTTCTGACCCGATACAAAACCCCCGGAGCAAAAAAACGCTCCGGGGGTTTTACTTGTCATGTGTCGAATTATATGCTATTATAGAGTTGCTGCTCTAGCAGCAAGGCACTGCACATAACGGCAGGCGGTTCAGCCCCACTTCCGAAAGGAGGTGAAGCTTATGCCAATTACTTTGACGTTCCATATCTTCGGATTGGTATTTACCATCAAGGTAAAAAGCGAGAACCGCCACCCTGGCCGGTGACGGTTCTTAGTCTTTAAGAGCTTACATCAAAAGGGCTGACCGCTTGTCGCAGTGCCTTTTCTATTTACAGTATACCCGCTTTTGAGGTTTCTGTCAAGAGCACGCCGTTTCGTTTCTGCGTGCTTTTTTCTTACCGGTCAAAGGTGGTGCTGAGGGTGGTCTGCCAGCTTTCGCCGGGGGCAAGGCAGGCGGCTGCGGCGCGCTGCTCCCAGTCCTGCGGGTCGGTGGCAGCGGCGGGCAGGCTGTGCCACGGCTCAATGCACACAAAGCGCACCGGCTTTGCGGGAGCTGACCAGATGAGCGAATAGGGGTAGCCCTCCACCCGGCAGGTGATATTGCGTCCGGTGTCCTTCTCGCAGATGCCGATGGTGCCAGTGCGCAGGCCTGCCATGCAGAAGCTGTCGTTGGCAAACAGGTCATCAGTCAGCGGGATGGCCTGCTGGTTCTTCCACTGGTAATAGCTCTTGCCGCTCAGCAAGCCGTTGGGGCGGGCATCGAGGATGACCGGGCTTTCCGGCCGGTCAAAACGGAACTCGTAGTCGGTGGTGGTGTGCTTGGCATCGAACGGCACATTGAACGCCGGGTGGAAGCCGATGCCGAAGCGCAGCTCCTCGGTGCCGGGGTTCGTCACCTGCAGGGTATGGTGCACGGTCTTGCCCTCCAGACGGAAGGTGCTGGTAAGCACAAAATCATAGGGGAAGCGCTCTGCCTTGATGGCGTCGTCTGCCCGCAGCTCCAGCTGGATGGTGTCCCCCTCAGCCCGCAGCAGAGTGTGCTCCAGATCCCGGGCAAAGCCGTGCTGACCGCCCTTCCATGTTTTGCCCTTGGCGGCAAAGGTGCCGTCCACCAGCTTGCCAGTCCATGGGAACAGGATGGGTGCATGGCGCTTCCAGATGGCGGGGTCGGCCTGCCAGAGCATCTCTTCGCCTGCGGCATTCTTCAGGCTGACGGCCTCTGCACCGTGGGTGTCCACGGTCAGGGTCAGGAATTCGTTGTGAATGGTTGCCTGCATTTTCAGTATCTCCTTTGTCCTTCTTATTTTCCGGGGCCTGCTGCTTCCAGTATACTCCCCCGTGTGCCAAAAATAAAGCCCCTTCCCATGCTTGCACAAATCGTCACTGGGCAAAAGGCTTCCCCGACCGGGGGAAGCCTTTATTCGGAAGCACGATTTCCATGCTCTGCTTGCTTCAACAGGGCTGTGCCAGCGGCAGGGTGACGACAAAGGTAGTGCCGTTTTCGCTGCTGCTCTCCACAGTCACACTGCCACCGTGCAGTACGGCGATCTCCCGCACAAGGGCAAGGCCAAGCCCCACGCCGCCCATCTCCCGGCTGCGGGACTTATCCACCCGGAAAAAGGGCTGGAAAATGCTCTCCCGGCAGTCTGCGGGGATGCCCGGGCCGGTATCTGCAACGCGCAGCACAGCGGCCTGCTTTTCCTGCCGCAGGGTGACGCGCACTGCCCCGCCGGGGCGGTTATACTTGATGCCGTTTTCCACAAGATTGAACACCAGCCGGTAGATCAGCGCATCACTGCCCACCATGCCCAGCTCCGCGCAGTCCTGCTGCAAGGAGATATTGTTTTTCTGAGCAAGGGAGGTCAGGTCGGTCAAGATTTCCTCTACCAGCGGTGCAAGGGCGATCTGGTCGGTGCGGGAGACCGATTGCAGATTGCTCATTTCCAGCAAAGTGTGCACAAGGGCGGTCAGGCGGTCCAGCTGCTCCCGCAGGGAGCTGACCAGCCCGGCGGTCTCAGCGTCCATGGCCGGGTGCTCCTCTGCAAACAGTTCCAGCTTTGTCTGCAAAATAGCCAGCGGAGTGCGCAGCTCGTGGGCGGCGTTACCCGCAAACTGCCGCTGCAATTCAAAAGACTGTGCCAGACCATCCAGCATCCGGTTCACCGACCGGCTCAGCTGCCCGAATTCCTGCACGGTATCTTCGTCCAGACGGACGGTGGCGATGCTGTCCTGATCGACCCGCTGCGCCTGCTGCGCAAGCTGCTGCAAAGGTTTCAGCGCTCTGCCGCTGACAAAATAAGCGATGGCTGCGCTGAGGATGGTGACCACAGCGGTGATGCACCAGCCCTTGCGGCCAAAAACCACCTTTGCATCGTAGACTTCCTGTGAAAAATGCGCCAGCAGGCTGGACATTTCCTCCTGCGGGATCTCGATGGTCAACGAATCCGCACTGCCGGGCTGATACTGCATCATAAAGCCGTTGAGGGCATCCATGCCGGTAACGCCGGTGCGATACAAAAGCAGATTCATGCACACGCAGGCGCAGGCGATGAGCAGCGCCGTCAGCAGGGTGATGCGCCATTGCAGGGATAAACGCTTCATTGTGCCTCGCCTCCGATCTCGTAGCCTTCCCCGATGCGGTTGCGGATGGGGTCGTAGCCCAGCGCCGCCCGCAACTTTTTGCGCAGGGCAGAGATATGTACCCGGATGGAGTTGCTGAAGCTGTCCACGCTGCCGTCCCAGACGTGCTCAATCAGCTCTTCCTGACTGACCGGGCGTCCCTGATGCAGCAGCAAATATTCCAGTACGCCGCTCTCCTTCCGCGTCAGCGCAAGGGTCTGACCGTCCACCGTGGCAACGCGGCTGCGGGTGTTGAAGCTGAGCTGCCCGCAGCACAGGCAGACATCCTGCTGGATGAACTTGCGCCGGGTCAGGCTGCGCACCCGGGCCTCCAGCTCTGCAAGGTGGAAGGGCTTGGAAAGATAATCGTTTGCCCCGGCATCCAGCCCCTCCACCTTATCCGCGATCTCGCTGCGCGCCGATAAGATCAGCACACAGGTCTCAAGGTCGTGCTGCCGTAAGTTGCGCAGTACCTGCATCCCGTCCACCTTGGGCAGGTTGAGGTCCAGCAGCACAAGGTCGTACCGCTCTGCCGCCAGTGCTTCCAGCGCGGCTTCGCCATCTGCACAAGCGTCCACCTCGTACCCGGACAGCCGCAGCTTCCGGGCAATGTCCTCCCGCAGGGAGTGCTCGTCCTCTACCACCAAAAGACGCATCTTGTGTTCCACCCTTCCCGTATTATTGCGTTTTTTCTTCATTATAACAGATTATAGCAGACGGTGTTAAGATTCGTGTTAAGATTTTCTTAGCAGAAATTTTATCTCCCATGGTGTATACTGGTGCCATCAAACAACAGGAGGCTATGATGTTCATGACAAAAAAACAGGCGCAGCTGCTTTTGCTTGCCGCCGGGGTGCTGATGCTGCTGTTCGGCGTATGGCGGGGCGAGGCAGACACCGTATTTTCAAAAGCCATCCGGCTGTGTATGGAGTGTGTAGGCATTGGATAAGAAAAAACTAAATCCCCTTGCCCGGTTCCGGGGCTTTATACAGGCCGGGGCGACCCTTTTGACCAACATTCATCTGCCCAACTTTGCCAAAGGAACGCTGTATCAGGGCAGCGGAAAATACGTCTGCGTGCCGGGGCTGAACTGCTATTCCTGCCCGGGCGCTGCCGGTGCCTGCCCGGTGGGAGCATTTCAGGCGGTGATAGGCTCTTCCAAATTCCGCTTTTCCTACTACATCACCGGCATCCTGATCCTTTTCGGGGTGCTGCTGGGGCGGTTCATCTGCGGTTTTCTCTGCCCGTTCGGGTGGTTTCAAGAGCTTTTGCACAAGATCCCCTCTCCCAAGCTTTCCACCAAGAAGTTAAAGCCGCTGCGCTATTTAAAGTATGCTGTGCTTCTGGTCATGGTGGTGCTGCTGCCATTGCTGGCGGTCAACGAGCTGGGCATGGGTGACCCCTTCTTCTGCAAATATCTCTGCCCGCAGGGTGTGCTGGAAGGTGCTATTCCCCTCTCCCTGACCAATGCAGGCATCCGCGCCGCGCTGGGCAAGCTGTTTACATGGAAAGCCTGCATTCTGCTGGCAGTCATCGTGGGCAGCGTGGTGTTCTACCGCCCCTTCTGCAAGTGGCTGTGCCCGCTGGGCGCGTTCTATGCACTGCTGAACAAAGTCTCGCTGTTCCAGATGCGTGTAGACACCCACAAATGCGTCTCCTGCGGCGCCTGTGCAAAGGCCTGCAAAATGGACGTAGACATTACCAAGACCCCCAACCACGCCGAATGTATCCGCTGCGGGATGTGCATGAAAGCCTGCCCCACAGATGCCATCCAGTATAAATTCGGGCTGGGAGACCAATCAAACACTGAAACAACAAAGGAGTAAAACCATGAAGCTTAACCGTGTAACCGCACTTTTGCTCAGCCTTGTGCTGGCCTTCAGCCTTGCCGCCTGCGGGCAGGGCGCATCCTCTGCCTCTACTGCATCTTCTTCCGCTTCCTCTGCGGCTGCGGAAACCAAGACCGAGGAGCAGCTGCTGGCCGAGGAAAACGAGATCCTTTCCGCAAACGATGCCCTGTGGGAGAAGGTGTTCTCCTCCATGGACAAAAACGTGACTGAGACCACCCTCAGCACGAACTACGGCGATTTTCTGCTGAGTGCCGTGGAAAAGACAAAGGACCAATTCTCGGACGAGGAGTACAAGACCCTGACCGCCGATGCGGAAAAGATCCGTGCCATTGAGGAACAAATTGCTGCTCTTGCCCCTGCGGACGCGGCCGCTTCCGGTGCTGCCGCACAGGGCACCGCCTTCCCCCAGTTTGAGGGCAGCGATTTAGAGGGCAACCCGGTGGACAACAGCCTGTTTGCGGGCAACGCCTTTACGGTGGTGAACTTCTGGTTCAACGGCTGCAAGCCCTGCGTGGAGGAACTGGACGACCTGAACGCCCTGAACGAGAAGGTCAAGGCACAGGGCGGCGAGGTAGTCGGCATCAACACCGAGACGCTGGACGGCAACCAGCAGGGCATTGAAGCCGCCAAAAAGCTGCTGGCCACAAAGGGCGCAAGCTACCGCAACATCTACTTTGCCTCCGGCAGCGAGGCCGGCAAGTTTGCACTGAACATCATGGCTTTCCCCACCACCTACGTCTTTGACCGGGACGGCAACGTTGTGGGCCAGCCCCTGCTGGGCGGCATTGACAAGGAAGAAAACCTTGCCGCCCTGCAAAAAAATATTGACGCCGCCCTTGCCAAGGACAGCGCCAAATAAGCTATTCTCCCCTGCCGCCTTCGGGCGGCTTTTTTGTTTGCCGCGGGCATTGCCATGCACGCCCAGGCACCGGACGGAATACGCTGAGGCAGAAGCATACTTTTACCAGCAAAGGAGCGTATCTCCATGAAAAACACCGGAACTCTCCGCATCCAGACCTTTGCGGCACGCCAGTCTGCCCCCGTGGAGGGGGTGACCGTTGCGGTGCAGGGGGACGGCTTTACCCTGCACTGCATCACTGATGCCACCGGCAGCGCCGCCGATATTCCCGTTGAAGCCCCTGCCTGCACCCTCTCGCTGGACGAGGACAACACTACTCGCCCCTACGCCATTGTCAGCCTGACCGCCGCAAAGCCCGGCTACCGCACCGTGCGCATTGAGGGCATCCAGATCTTTGCCGGGCAGGTAACGCTGGCGCAGCCCCAGATGCTTCCTGTTACCGAGGAAGACCGGGACATCCCGAACGCGCCCATCATCATCCCGCCGCACGCTTTGTTTGCGGGCAGCGGCGGCAGCGGCCCGCAGCCGCGGGAAAACTGCACGCCTAGGGTGCTGGAACAGGTCATCATCCCCAAAAATATCACGGTGCATCTGGGCAAACCGGCAGCTTCCGCCCGCAACGTGACGGTCTCCTTCCGGGATTATATTGCCAACGTAGCCTCCAGCGAGGTGTATCCCACATGGCCGGAGCAGGCACTGCGGGCGAATATCCACTGCCAGATCTCGTTGGCGCTGAACCGCATCTATACCGAGTGGTACCCCAGCAAGGGCTACACCTTCAACATCACCAACTCCACCAGCTACGACCAGTACTACGTCCACGGGCGCACGGTGTTTGAGGTGATGGTGCGCATCACGGACGATATCTTTAACACCTATCTGCGCAAGCGTGGCACGGTGAACCCCTATTATTCCGAGTATTGCGATGGCAAGTCGGTCACCTGCCCGGGGCTCAAGCAGTGGGGCACGGTTACGCTGGCCAACAACGGACGCAGCGCCTTGCAGATCTTGCGCTACTACTACGGCAGCAGCATCGAGATCGTGCGCACTAAAAATATCCGCTCTATCCCGCAAAGCTACCCCGGCACGCCGCTGCGGCAGGGCAGCCGCGGCGCGGCGGTATTCACTCTGCAAAGGCAGCTGAACCGCATCACCAAGGACTATCCCTTCCTTGGCAAGCTGACGGTGGACGGCGTATTCGGTAGCCGGATGGCCGCAACGGTGCGGGCGTTCCAGAAGCAGTTCAACCTGACCGCCGACGGCGTGGTGGGGCGGCAGACATGGTACAAGATCAGCTACATCTATGTATCGGTAAAGGACCTCGCCGAGCTGACCAGCGAGGGCGAGACTTCCACCGGCACCCTGTCCAACGGCACATGGAACGGCACGGTGCTGAGCACCGGTGCTTCCGGCAGCGCGGTGGAGCAGGTACAGTTCTGGCTGAACACGCTGGCGCAGTACGACAGCGCCATTCCATCCGTAAAAGTGGACGGCGTATTCGGCACCGCCACCGCCAATGCGGTACGCGCCTTCCAACGCAAATACGGCCTTACGGTGGACGGCATAGTGGGCCAGACCACTTGGAAAGAACTGTACGATGAGTTTTTGAGCATCCAGTCCGACAACGGCACACCCAACGCCTACCCCGGCACGCCGCTGCGGGAGGGTTCCTCCGGGCAGAATGTGCGGCTGGTGCAGTTCTGGCTGAAGATCGCCCGCACCGTGTACACGAGCCTTGAAAGCGTGACCGTGGACGGAAAATTCGGCGCGGGCACGGCGGCGGCTGTGCGGCGGTTCCAACGCTACTTCGGTCTGACAGCAGACGGCGTGGTGGGGCGCACCACATGGCAAAAGATGTACGAGGTGTACAACGATATCGCCAACCGGCTGCTCTCCTCTTCCCTGCGCCCCGGCGAGTACCCGGGCGTGCTGCGCACCGGCTCCACCGGCACGGCGGTGCGGGAACTTCAGTTTTACCTCTACCTCATGAGCGCCTACGAAAGCAGCATCCCGCCGGTAAGCATTGACGGCAAGTTCGGCGCGGATACCGAGCGGGCAGTGCGGGCGTACCAGCGGTTTGCAGGGCTTACCGTGGACGGCGTAGTGGGGCGCACCACATGGAACTCCCTTTATGGCCGCGCCAGCCAGCTGCGCTCTTCCGGCCCGGTGGTCACCTTAAAGCGTCTGCCCTACCCCGGCACGCCGCTGACGGTGGGCAGCAGCGGCGAGACCGTATTGTATTACAATCTGCTTTTGCTGCGCATCGCCTATTATTTTTCCAGTGTGGAAGCTCCGCCCCTTGCCGACCGTTATACCGAGGAAACCGCCACAGCCACCCGCAGCGCCCAGCAGCTGCTGGGGCTGGAGCAGACCGGCATTGCAGATGCCGACACATGGACAGCGGTGGAGGCGCTGAGTTTGCAGCTGGCCGCTCACGCCCCGAATCCCGATGGAGATACCCCTCCCGGCACCGCTTACCCGGGACGCGCCATCGCCGAGGGCAGCGCCGGGCAGGAGGTGGGACAGGTGGAGCGCTGGCTCAACCGCCGGGCACAGCTTTCCTGCGGCGAGGGCTATGTAGCCGACAACAACCGTTTTGGCGCGGCAGACGCCGCTGCTGTGCGGGCTGTCCAGCAGCAGGCAGGGCTGCAGCCGGTAAACGGCATCGTGTACCGCGAAACATGGCACGCCTTGCAAGCCCAGTGTACCGACCCCTGCGGCTGCGAGAAGGAGGAATGAGGGATGGCACGCCTTTTGATCTATGACGCCTACGAAAACAAGGTGTACACCTACGCAAACCTGAACGAGAACGACCCCATGCCTTACAGCACCCTGACCACCCTGCGGCTGCGGGAGTTCCGGGGCAAATCGGCCAGTCCTACCCTATGGACCACCATTGCCGCCATGGAAGCGTGGAACCTGACCCGCCGCAAATACGGCAGGGGCATCCCGGTGGGGTACGCCTTCCGCCGCATCTGGGAGGGCGGTCACGGCACCCGCAGCCAGCACTACGCAGGGGTAGCGTTCGATGTGGGGCAAAGCCTCAACCAGCGCCAGCGCACCGCCATTTATAACGCCGCCCGCGCTAGCGGCGCGTGGGGCTATGTGGAGCCGCTGAGCCAGACCCCCACATGGGTGCACTTTGACCGCCGCTACGGCACCCCGGCGTGCAGCGGCACCACCGCCGGTTACCCTACCCTGCGCCGGGGCAGCCGGGGCTGCTATGTCATGGTTTTGCAGGATGCACTTTCCACCCTTGGCTACCAGACCGGCACCCGCATCGACGGCATCTTTGGTGCCCGCACCGAGCAAGCTCTGCGCGGCTACCAGAAGCGCACCAGCCTGCGGGTGGACGGCGTATGCGGCTGCGACAGCTGGAAAAAGATCTCCACCGCCGTCATTGGCATCGGGCGCACCAAAACCACCATTGACTAGCGTTTGTCCTATATAGCTTATACAGAAAGAGCGGCCGCACAAAACAATGTGCGGTCGCTCTTTTTCACTCACTTTACGGCCTGCTTCAGCTGTTCCAGATCTGCGGCGTCCGGGTGGGAGAGCGCCTTATCGAAGTTTTCGATCAGGGCATCCAGATTGGGGATGTGCAAAGGCTTTGCCTTCATGGCCTCGTACCGCTGCCGGACGGATATCGGCATCTTTCCCTGACACATAAAACTGCCGATGACGGTATTGCTCCCGTCCAGCGCCTTCCGGGTGGCGGCAAGGATCTTTTCGAAGTAGGGCGCACTGCCGCCAAAGCCTGCGGTGCCAAACAGGAACACCCGCTTGCCGTGCAGCTGCTGCAAAAAATCCAGCGTGTCGGCATCCGCCTTGCCCTTGTCCGTCCAGAAACCCACATACAGAGTGTCTGCTACCAGCGCGGCAGCATCCGGTGTGCCAAAATAGCAGCAGTCTGCCTGCGGCAGCTGCTCCTGCAGGGTCTGTGCCAGCAGTGCGGTGTTGCCGGTTTTGCTGCTGAATACGATGGCGTAACTCATTTTTACCTCCCTCAGAGCAGCGGCAAAGCTGCCGGATGCTCTTGTGCATACGTTATTTTACGGCAGTTCCTTTGCCGGGAGAGCCTGAAATCATGGAAGAGTATAGTACAGCGCCCTGCCAAAATCAAGGGTTGACGATATTCTCGCCTTTCCCGGCCAGAAAGCTGCGCAGATTGCCGGTGGTGATATCCATCAACCGCTGCAAGGCCTCCTTGGTAGTCCACGCGATATGCGGGGTGAGCACCGCGCCCGGCAGACTGCGCAAACGGCTTTGGGGCGGCAGCGGCTCGGTGGCAAAGGCATCGGCGCCGTAAAAGGCAAGCTTGCCGCTTTCCAGTGCATCGGCTACGGCTTCCTCGTCCACCAGTGCGCCCCGGGCAGTGTTCAGCAAAATAGCGCCTGGCTTCATTTTTGCAAGGGCTTCCCGGCTGACCAACCCGCGGGTTTCCGGGGTGGCCGGGCAGTGCAGGCTGAGCACATCGCTGCGGGCAAGCAGGGTGTCAAAGTCCACGAATTCCACCCCATCGGCGGCGTACTCCGGGCGCACCGTGCGGGTGCACACCAGCACCTCCATGCCAAAGGCCTTTGCAATGCGGGCGGTTTGGCGGCCGATGCTGCCGTAGCCGTAGATGCCAAAGGTCTTGCCCAGCAACTCCACCTGCGGCAGCAGACCGTACTCTGCCGGGATGCCCAACTGCCAGTACCCGGCCTTTACTGCCCGGTCGTACCGCTGGGCGCACTGGCAGATGGCCAGCAGCAGGCTGAAGGTCATCTGCGCCACGCTATAAGTAGAGTACCCCGGCACGTTGGCTACTGCCACCCCATGGCGGCGGCAGGCTTCAAGATCGATATTATCCGTACCGGTGGCGATGATGCCCACCCACTTGAGGTTCGGGCACTGCGCCAGCACTGCTTCGTCAATGCGGCACTTGTTGATGAGCACCAGTTCTGCATCCCCGATGCGGGGCGCGATGTCGGCGTAGTCGGTGCGCACATAGCTGGTGGTGTCCGGCACCAGTGCCTTTACCCCGGACCAGTCCAAGTCCCCTTCTTCCATCACATAGCTTTCCAGAATCACTGCCTTCATAATTTCCCATTCCCTCTCTGGTTTACGTTATTCCGTTTCTTTCAGCGGATAGAGCGCCAGTGCAAGACTGCCGCCGTAGGGGCGGCTGTCCAGCGCGGCATAGCCCTTTGCCAGCAGCAGCGCCAGCTGCACCCTGTCCTCCAGCGGCACCCACACCGGTGCAGTGCGGACGGGCGCGCAGCCGGTGCACAGCAAAAAGCAGGGCGCAAGGCTTTCCAGCGGGCGCAGCGCCCGCAGCCCGAAGCCCTGCCGAAAATACAGCGGCAACAGCGCTGCCGCCGTTTCGGTGCACTCTACCACCGCCCATGCCGTGCCCTTGCGGCGCAGCCGGTCTGCCCGGGCTGCGGCAATTTCCACCAGCCGGGTGGGCAGCTCCTCGCCGGTATTTACCGGCGGGGTGAGCAGGCAGCCGCCCTCCAGCTGCCGACGTCCCAGCCAGTTGCGCAGTGCCGCTGCGGCGGCGGTATCGGCGGTAAGGGGTAGCACCAGCAGCGCTGCCCCGGCTGTGCCCCACGCCTCGCCTGCGGTCAGCATCCGCAGCACCTCGGAGCGGGGACGGTAAAACCCCGCCCCGCCGCAGCGCACCAATGTAAAAAATTCCTCGGCGGAAAGCCGCCGTACCTGCCGCTGACGCGGTGGGTCGCATACCTGAATCATTTGCAGTTCCTCCGTTCTGATGTTCTTTCCATCAGCATACGGAAAACTGCGTGCGAATCGGCGCGAAACAGCGCGCCTTACAGTGCAAAAATCAGTCCAGCGAGATGTCCTCGCTCAGCACCTGCCCGATGGGCTTTGCGATGCACAGGTCGGCAGAAGCATCCGCTCCGGTGGGCTGCATGTTGATGACCACCAAATTATCGCCCCGGAAATACCGGATGAGCCCGGCGGCGGGGTACACCACCAGACTGGTGCCGCCGATGATGAGGGTATCGGCATGACGGATGGCATCCACCGCGCCGGACAGCACCTCCTCGTCCAAGCCCTCTTCGTAAAGCACCACGTCCGGCTTTACGATGCCGCCGCACTCGGTGCAGCGGGGCACACCGGTGCTGTTTGCGATAAAATCCACATCGTAGAACTTGCCGCAGCGGGTGCAGTAGTTGCGCAGGGTGCTGCCGTGCAGCTCGTACACCGTTTTGCTGCCCGCCGCCTGATGCAGGCCGTCAATGTTCTGGGTGACCACGGCCCGCAGCTTGCCCTGCTGCTCCAGCTTTGCCAGCCGCAGATGGGCGGCGTTGGGCTTTGCCCCCTTTACGATCAGCTTGTCGCGGTAAAAACGGTAAAATTCCTCCGGGTTTTCCTCCCAGAAGGTATGGCTGAGGATGGTTTCGGGCGGGTAGTCGTATTTCTGGTGGTACAGCCCGTCCACGCTGCGGAAATCCGGGATGCCGCTTTCCGTAGAAACGCCCGCGCCGCCGAAAAAGACGATGCTGCTGCTTTTTGCAATAATGTCTTCCAGTGCCTTGACCATAGTTGAAACGCCCCTTTCCTCACGGAAATTTTTGTGCTAAGATAATACCAGTATAGCACATTCTTACAGGAAAGGAAGAGGCCGATTTTGAACGTCTGGTACATCAACAGCATCCTTGGTGCCATCTGCTTAGAGGAGGAGAATGACGCGCTGTGCGGGGTACATTTTTGCCCGGACGGTGCGCCGGAGCTGGAACCTCTGCCACGCAGGGTGGTGGAAACGCCCCTGCTGCAGGAGGCCGAGGAGCAGCTGAACGAATATTTTGCCGGGGTGCGCCGGGAGTTCGACCTGCCGCTGGCGGCAAAGGGCACGGCCTTTCAGCAGGCGGTATGGGCGCAGCTGCGCAAGATTCCCTATGGGGAGGTGCGCACCTACGGACAACTGGCGGCGGCGCTGGGCAAACCCAAGGCAAGCCGCGCCGTAGGCAGCGCCTGCCACCGCAACCCGCTGTGCATCGTGGTGCCCTGCCACCGGGTCATCGGCGCAGACGGCAGCCTGACCGGCTACGCCGAGGGACTGGAGATCAAGGAATATCTACTGGAACTGGAACAATTTTAAGACCTGCTAATAAAAGTCAAGTCCCAAAACAAGAAAATTCGCTAACCGACCGC
>OOAI01000256.1_pt1 | contig 42150 bp, 38 predicted proteins | sample 1671191 | NCBI WGS metagenome assembly OOAI01 (sample SAMN06348131, study PRJEB24527) | human gut metagenome | biome: human gut; feature: ankylosing spondylitis patient; material: feces | host: Homo sapiens | place: China | collected 2015-10 | reverse complement strand
GACCGTCGTCGCAGCCAGACCCGTCCGCGCCGTGCTCAGGATGGCGGCAGACGTTCTGGTAAGGGAAGCGTCGTATATGTCGGCAGAGTCGGGGCTTCCCACAAATACCGCATGGTTCCCGACAGTTGCGGCTGCGTCTCTGTTTTTGTTACTGCCCAGGTTGCTTGCCCTGGTTTTTGTGAGCGAGGCATCGTAGGCGTCCACCATAAAAACCTCCCAAAGGACATTGCTTTTCTTTTCAAATTGTTGTCCGCCAGCAAAAAGCGCGTAATTACCTACGCTTGCGCCTCTCACGTACTCTCGAGGAATGCCCGTCAGGTTCGTTGCCATCGTGTGCGTGAGTGAGGTATCGTACACATCCACCTTTGCCGACGCATTGCCCCAGCCATCGGCCATACCACCAGCGAACAGTGCGTACTTCCCAACGACAGCAGCACCCATATTCAGCCTGCCTCCAATATAATCATCGCTTATACCAAGAACACTGCTGCGGGTCAGGGAGGCGTTATAAACCTCTGTAGTTCCTACAAATATGTCATAACCATTCGTTTTTTCTTGGCCGCACGTGAACAGCGCATATCCCCCGATGGAGGCAGCCGCATGGTAACACCGTCCGTATTCCATTTCCGCCGGTGTACTTTTCGTAAGGGACGTGTTATAAGCGTCCACCGTCTTTGTAGAGGTAAGATCCGGCTTGAGCCCGCCAGCGAATAGTGCGTAGTTCCCGACGGTCGCGGCCCGCATATCATACCGTGTAGTGCTCAGCGCCGTAGCCATCCCGACCTTTTCCAGCTCTGCACTGTAGCACAGCCTCGCCTTGCCTCCGACACCGATGTACATCTTCTTAACCTTGCGGGCCTTACCGCCGATGCCGATGTAGGCTTTCTTCATCTTGTGGGCTTTGCTTCCGACTCCCACATAAACTGCTTTTGCCATTTTGAAGTTTCACCTCCTTACTGATATACGATGAGCACCTTGTTGGTGGCAAGGCTGCTTCCTGCGCCCGGGTCGGTGGTCTGGGCGGCGAAAGTCAGGCCGTTGACACTGTTGGCCGTGCCGCCCGCAGAGCCGGAACCAGCGTAGTTGTGGGTGTGGGAACTGTTGGCTTTGCCGTTGAGTTTGGTGTTCATCTCGCTTTCGGTGTAATACCGGTCGTCATGGGTATGGCTGGACGCCGCCTTGCCGTCCAGGAGGCCTTTCAGCACCTTGCCCTGATTTGCGCTCAGACTCTGGTCGGTGGCCGTGCTGGTCAGGTTGTCCTGTATGCCGCGCCAGGTGTTGGCGGTGGGCGGCGTATAGCCCAGGGCCTCCGTCACGTTGGCTTTGGTGATACTGATGGTGCCGCCGGAGTTCGTGATGTTGCTGCCGGTCTTCACGCCGCCAAGGACGCTGGCCGTTGCTGTCGGCAGCGTGTAACCGCTCACACTGCCGCCGACCGATATGGGACCCCATGCCATAGGTCCATCCCTCCTATTTCACAATGTAATAAACTGCCGTGATGGCAGCTGTCGGCGTCTGCTGCGCTCGCAGCCGCAGTTTTCCTGCAAAGCTTTCGGTCGATGTGAGTCCTGCCGTCAGGGCGGTCTTTGCACAGGTCGGTGCTACCACTACGGCCACACAGTCGTTTGCCGTCAGGCCGGACACCGGGATGTCCAGATAATACGGACATCCCGCAGTGCTGTCGCTCGACCAGCCGCTGGCCGGGATGGTCAAAGACATGATGTTCACCTTATCTGCCTTTGTCTTTCCCATCTCTTCGATGCTCTTGGAGGCCGTCTGAGCCACCAGCGCGATCCTGTCCAGCAGCCGGTCCACGGCTTCCTTCAGATGAGCAAGCGTTATCCCCATCTTGTCCTCCTTTAAGAGCCAAACAGTTCATCCAGCATCGCGTTCACTTCGGTGTCGGTCGCCATGCTGGCGGTGATGCGGGCGTCCATGGTCTTTTCCATGTTGGTCACTTTCTGCTTGTCCGCGCTGGTGTAGTCGTTGGTCGAGAGACCCTTGCCGGCTTCCTTCTGGACATAGCCGCTCAGATCCACTTTCCAGTCGCCCATCTTTTCCAGCACGCCGTCGATGACCATGTACTCGTCGTACTTGTCGGAGGTACCGGCAGTACCCTTCGGGACCATGTAGATGTACTGTGCAGCGTCTGCCGCCTTCAGGTCGATGTCCCCGGCCGAGGCGACGATCTTGCGCTTCAGGTGGTCTGCCGCAGCGACAGCTTTGTTGATGGCGGCGGAGACTTCCGTCTCCGTCTGATATTTCTTGTCGTTCGTCAGGTCGCCCACCTTGGTGGGAGCATTGGTCTCCAGCGCAGATACGCGCTGGCCGAGACCGTCCGTCACATTCTTCTGGCGGCGGCCCAGCTCCTGCAGGTCGCGCAGCGCGGGGATACGGGTCAAATCATAACTGGCCATGTGTTTTTTCCTCTCTTTCTTTTATCCATTAAAAATTTCGTCAAGCATCCTCTGCACTTCTTCAGCGGATGCCTGCTGCATCGATGCTGTTCCCTTTGCAAACAGCGTTACAAAGGCACGGATGTTCACCTTCGGGGGGATAGCAGCGTAGAACCGCACACCGCCCTCCACGGTCTGAAGCACCGTCGCAAGGTTTGCCTTTTCGACCTCTCCGGCCGTGTCCAGCGTCAGGGTCCCCATCGGGACGTAAGAGCTGTCGCACCCCTCGATGGCCACGTCGCAGCTGTACCAGTACCGTCCTACGGACTTGGTCATCTCTTTCCAGCCCGCCGCCGGGATGGTCAAATCATAGCTGCGGTAGTAGCCGCCGGTGTAGTCTCGCAGCGTGTCGGTCACGAGATCCTGTACGCCGTCGTAGTAGCCCTGGATGTCCTGGGCTGTCTTCTTTGCTTCGGCGGCAGAGCTGGCCGCATCCGTTGCTGACTTGGCAGCGCGGGCGGCTGCCCCTGCTGCGGCATCTTTCACTTCCTTTACCGCGCTGTCCTTTACTTCCTGAATGGCCTTTTCGGTTTTTTCCTTTGCGCCTGCTGCGGCAGCATCCGCAGCCGCAGACGCCGCCGGGCCGGCTGATGCCTCCACATTGTTCAGTGCATCCGTCTCGGCTTTGCGTATCTCCGTTACAGCCGAGTCTTTTGCGCCGATGGTGTTTTCATATGCTTCATTGGCCTTTGCGGCACTCTGTCTGGCGTCCTTTCCGGCCTGCCACGCCTCGTCCTTTGCCTGCTCCACGAGGGCTACCAGCTGTTGCCATGCAGGCACCGGCGGTTCGGGGATGTCCCCCATCGTGCCGCTGTTCATGGCCACGCTGTACTTGATGTCCGCGCTGGTCAGGGTGCGGGTTCCGTCGCTTCCCTCAAAGACGAGCCTGCCGCACCCGGGTGTAGAGGTCACGATGGCGGGTACTTCTATTTTTCCGTCCTCCACGAGCGACGAAAACAGCATTCCTCGCTCTGTGTGCCACAGCGCCCGGATGGTCATTCCCTCCCACTCGCCGGTCTGGGCGATGTTCAGCCGGTATATCCCCCGGTTCCTGCTATAGCCCAGACGCAGCTGGTTGTCACAGCCCGATGTCCGCGCCGAACCCGTCGAGGCGAGGGAGATATTGCGTTCTATCATCAGGAGCTCTCCTTCCAGAGCTTTTTCAGCTCATCCACCGCGGGCTGCATCTCGCTGTTCTTGTTCGCCGCCCGCTGCAATATCTGCACCAGCAGCTTTTTCTCTGCGCCAGTCAGCGACGTTCCCTGCATCTCTCCCTCCGCCATCTTCTGCGCCTTCTGGGCGCTGGCTGCAGCAGAGTCCGCGCTTTCGCGGGTGTTCTTTACGGCTTCCAGCATCCGCGCCGTCAGGGCGTCCAGTGCATTATCCGTGATCATTCTTCTCTCACCTCCACGATATTTCCCTTTGCGTCGATAACGGTATTTCCCGGCAGTGTAAAACAGGGGTGCGTCCAGCACCTGTAAAGGTCAGGCCAGCTCATGTTTTCCGGTTCGTTCACCTTGTATCCGCCCCAGTTCAGCTTATCCGGTGCCGTCAGCATCTGCGCCCACACCGCTTCAGCGCACTTGTACAGATACTCTTTCAGCGCACTTCCGGTCAGGCCGCTGCCGTAGTCGTTCAGTACCGGCGTCCGGGTCCAGAGGCAGAAATGGAAATAAGTGTTCGGTACGCTCCCCGCCGTTTCGGCATCCGCCGCCAGCAGCGCCAGAGCAAGCTTCTTTGCATCGGCAAAGGTCGAGCCTTCCAGGTGGTAGTATTTCGGGCTGCTGGCCGAAGTGTATCCGTATGACTCGAATCCGAACTCATAGCACGAGGGCAAAAAGACCTTCCGGCTCAGCGTGGTCACCGTGTGGCTTCCTGTATAGCTGCTGCCGCTTCCGGAGTAGCCGGGCGTGTAGTAAAATTTTGTCTCCGTCAGAATGTCTTTCAGCGCCTGTGGGGTGTCCTTCAGGTATTCGCTGTTCAGGTAGACGTCAATCAGGCTGTCGGCATACGTACACCATGTTGTGTTCCATTTTTTCCCGGTGATACCGTGCCGCCGGGCAAGGAGCGTCCGGCCTTCGCCGTTCAGCTCTTTCTCGTAGTCCTGCGCTATGACCATGAATTCTTCCGCCGCTGCCCCGTCCTTTTCCACCAGTTTTGTCACCGCTCCCACCGCCAGTTCCTTCAGCATCGGGAGCTTCGCCTCTGCCGTTATGACGATGTTTCCCGTCACATCGGAGATGGAGACGGTCATCTTTTTCTCGTTCCATGCGGTGGCTGTCACGTCTTCGCCGCCCATCGTTACCTTGATGGATATGAGCCAGTATCCCTCGTTCAGCGTCAGAGCCGCGGTGTACGCCTTGCCGCTCTGGACAACCACATCCGCCCGGCTCGTGCTCAGCCCGTTCAGCCGGTTGGATACCGCATACATCACGATGGCAGGTTCATCCCCGCCGCTCTGTCCATTCTTTTCCACCGTGACGCTGCACACGGCGCTCTTTCCTCCGGCGGCAGCAGTAATGATGCAGCTGCCGTCCTTCAGGGCTGCCAGCGTGTTCACGGCCTTTCCGTTTTCTACGGCGGTCGTCTGGTCTTTCATCACGGCCAGCGCCGCATTGTTCGTTGTCCAGCTCACCGCTGTCACGGTGGACTGGGTCGGCGTCAGAGTCGCGGTCAGAGTCACAGACTCGCCCTGTTTCAGCTTTACGGACGGTTTGTCCAGCGCCAGCTTTTCCAGCGATACAGCCACCGACCGCACTCTGCGCTGCGCCAGCTTTCCGCCTGCGATGGCCGTCAGGAGCACTGTGCCGCCTTTCACGGCGGTCAGAGTATTTTCCCGAAGCTGCACGATGCCTTCCGGTTCGGCCATCCACTCCACGGTCTGAGGTGCGCTTCCGGGCAGCACCGTGGCTTTCAGGGGGCAGGACTCTCCCACTTTTATGCTCAGCTCTTTGCTGTCCAGCCGGATGCTCTCCACTGCCACCGGCTCTGCCTGCTCCGGCGGGGGGCTGTTCCAGCGCTGCTTCAGCTGCGCTATCATGTCCCATGCGCTGGCGTCGGAGTAACGCATTCCGCTCAGCGCTTCAAGCAGCAGCGCGTGTTCCTTTGCAGCGCATCGGTCGGCCACCCACTGCCGGTATCGGGCGGCTCTTTGTGCTTCCAGCGCTGCCCGGGCTTCCTGCTCAAGCACCAGCTGTAAATATTGATACCGCAGCGGCATCGCCGGTCCGTCTGCACCAGTTCCCTCGCCGTTTTCCAGCGTCTGGTAGCACACATATTTCCCGGGCATGGTCATCTCGCGCCTGCCTTCGCCGTCCGTGGCCATCAGCATCCAGAGGCCCTGCCGCGCCGTCGTGAAACGCCCGTCCACCGGAGCGTTATTATTTCCATCCAGCAGCATCGGCTGCGGCACAGTCCCGCCCTCCTGCTCGATGTGCAGCGTCACGGCCAGCCCGTCCCACTCTTCCGGCAGCTCGAATTCGAGCTTTTCCACGTATACGGCGCCCACGCCGCCCAGGTACAGCGTCTCCGGCTCCGCCCGCCAGCCTGTCCCGCAAAAATGGTCCTTCACTACTCTTACTTTCACTTTGAAGCTCCTTCCTTTGAGAAAGGCTCCCCTCGCTAGGGGAGCTGCTTTGCAGCGCCGCCGTCAGGCGGACTGCAAAGCTGAGAGTTTTCCTTCCGGTCCGCTGCCGCTATCAGTAGGGCAAGCACTCTATAAAAAGCCTACCACGTCCCTCGTAACAAAACTACTGCGGACTTATTCAAACAAACAAAAAGAGCAGGCGCCCTGGTTCATTACCAGAGCGTCTGCTCTTATCTTATTTCACCCCCTCCCACCAGTTCTTCTCGTCCTTCGCCTTCTCGGCCTTCTTGTCCGCAGCGCTTACCCACTGTGCAAAGTTCTTTTCCTCGTACAGCGGTTTTCCCTCTGCGTCCTCGAGGGCCAGCAGCTTCTTCTCCAGCTTCTCCCGGTCCCGGTCGCTTCCGGCCAGATACTCTTCCTTCACGCTCTCCGTAATCTTGCTCTTGATGCTCCCCTTGTCCTTGCCTGCCGTCATCAGGCGGTCAAGCTCCTCCTGCGCGTCCTCCGCCCGGCCATTTTTCACTTCGTCCAGGAGCGCGTCGTATATGCTACCGTCCTTGCTGCCCGCCAGCAGTTCGTCTGCCTTGCCGTCCACCGCCTTGTTCACAAGGTCGATGAGCTGCGCCCGCCGGGCCGCGTCCGTTTTGCCCTTGGCCCTGTCTGTCACAGGGGCGACGTCCAGCCCCTCCCGCAGCTTCTCAAATACGGCCTTTCGGGCCTTTTCCTCGGCCCGGGCCTTCCCGGCGTTCCGGGCCTTGGCCGCCGCCAGCACGTCGGCGTCGTACTGCTTCAGCCGCCTTGCCAGCTCGCCGTCCACCTTGTCCGTCTTGTTCATCTGTTCCAGTTTCTTCATCGCCGCCGCAGCCTCCTCGCTGTCCCCGCTCTGGATGGCGTTGTACAGCCGGTCGTACTGCCCGATGGCCGAAGAGGGCGTGGAGTCAAAGCTCACTTTGCCCTCTTCCTTCCATTTCTGGAAGCTGTCCATCCATTCGTTCACGGCCTTGACGTACTTCTTCACGTTGTTGTAGGGGATGCCCTCCAGCATGGCCAGCTGGCCCACAGCGTCTGCCCACGCCCACCGCACGCTCTTCTCGTACTCCGCAAACTCCTCCTCCGTCATCTCGCTGGTGTCCTTGTCCAGCAGGCCGTTCAGCTTCGCGATACTCTTGGTCATGTCGTTCACGGCTGAAAAGCCCGTCATGCTGATGGTGTCGTAGCTGCCAAAGCTCTTTCCGGTCAGCACCGTCTCGGTGGCTCTCCACGCCTCGCTTCCGCCGGTAAAGTTGCTCACCCTGCTGTTGAAGAACTGATAGATAAAATTGCTCAAAAGGCTCCACCCGGTCATGTCGCCGTTCTCATCCTGCAGGTTGCCCCACTTGTGGAACAGCAGCTTCACCCCCACGCCCAGCCCTGCGATCAGGGCCGTCTGCACGATCTGGCTGAAGATGGCGTCTGCCCGCCGCTTCTTCGCCGTCTCCAGTGCCTCCTTGTTGGCTGCGCTGGGGTCTGCCTTGTACCGTGCCGCCTGCGCCGCGGCGTCCTCCAGCGCGCTCACCAGGATCTGGGCGTTCTGCTGGCGCTGGGTGCTGAACATCATCAGGAACTTGGCCGCCTGGTTTTTCGTGCGCTGAAAGCCAGTCCGCTGCATGGCGGTGTAGTTGGGCTGGGTCCGCTCGATCACCCGCTGGTACTTCTGCTTCACAGCCTCCCAGTAGGCCGGGCTGTCGTAGACGGCCGCCTCGGCGTCGAACTCCTCCGGGTGGCTCTTCACATACTCCATCGCGCCGTAGTACAGCGCTGCTGTCGTGATCTCGTCCACCTTCCCGATGCTTCCGCTGGTAAAGTCGCCAATGGCGTCTGCCGCCTTCACACCGGCCCGCACTATGGCGTTGTCTCCGTTCCGGGCGCTGTCGTGCAGCGTACCCACCACGCCCTTCTCGGCGCTCCCCAGCTCACCCCTCCGGCTTCCCCGCAGGCGGGTGGGCAGCATCGCGTCGCCGTGCTCGTAGGCCAGCTTCTCGATCTCCGCCAGCTTGCTCGGCGAGACGTTCTTCACAAATTGCAGTACCGACTTTCCCGTGCTTCCCCAGCCCAGCTCTGCGGCTGCGGTCGGCAGGCTGGCTGCCTGCAAGAGCGTTACGTTCAGGTTTCCGGTCAGCACGGCAGCGGCGGCATTGCCCCGCAGGGTGCTGCACAGCCGGTCGAACACCTCGTGGTCGCTCTTCGTTCCGCACAGGTCGGCCAGCGCCTTGTTCAGGTAGCTCCGACCCGTCTCGCCCCATACCTTCTCTATCTGGCCGTACAGGCTCTTTCCGCCCTGCATCGAGTTCAGCACCTTCTCGGCGTTCCGCAGCGGGATGGCCATGCCCGCGTACTGGGCCGTGTTCTCGATGCTCTCCGCCGCCTGCCGCACCAGTCCCACCAGCTCCAGAGGCTTCGAGCTGTTCACGCGGCTCTGCAAAAAGCCCTCGCTGCCCACGCTGTTGTCGTACTGGATGCCGGTGTTCTGCTCCACGTTGGTGTTCCGGTCAACGTGCAGCCGGATGTAATTGTCCACCCGGGCCTTCTTCACGCCGGAGAGCGCAAGGCTCGTTTCGTTGATGTACCCCTTGGTCAGCTTGCCCAGCTCCCGGAACGCCGCGATCATCTTGTTGTCGTACTCGGTCAGGTTCTTTTCGATCTCCCCGATGATGTTGGTGCGCAGCGCATCCTCCCGCTGGCTCACCTCGTAGGCGTTCAGCTTGTTCCCGCTCTCGTCCACGGTCACAAGCTCGCCCAGCTTCACGGTCTCGGCCCGCTGGCGTCCCGCGCCCTTCAGGCCCTTGGTGGTCAGGCTCATGTCCGCAATGGTCGCGCCGCCGTGCAGCAGGTGGTGCATACCCTGCCGGTTCTGCAGCTGCACCCACAGCTCCGCCATCACGTCGTGGGTCACCAGCCACGGCCTGCCGTCCTCGGTCTTCAGTCCGATGTCCACCAGATCGTGGGTAAAATGGTACAGCTCCTTCTCGTGCTTCGGCCCTGTCAGGTCGGCAAAGATGGCTTCGCCCTCGGCGGTGATCCGGCTCTTCCGGGCCTGTCCATCGTTCAGCATCTGCCCCAGCTGCTCCATAAAGCCGCCGTGGACATAGCCGCCAAAGCGCTCAAAGTTCCGCTCGATGTTCGTGGCGTTTATCCGGTACACGTCCCGCGCCGCACGTCCCAGCTGGGCCAGTACGCCCTTTTTCTGCTTGGCGGCCACCTCCTTCAGCTCACCGTGCAGCCCCTCGGCAAAGTCGTCGATCATCACGTCTTCGATGCTGCCCAGCATCACGGCCTCGTTCTTCACGATGAACATGGTCTGCTCCATGATCTCCCGCAGCCCCCGCAGCTCCTCCACGCTCAGCGACGCCATCGCACCGTCCCGGTAGGCCTGCAGGTCTTCGTTCAGCCGCTTGAGCCACGCCCGCTTCTCCGGGGTGTCCTCCGGCAGCCACTTGTCCGCCTGCTCGATCTGCCCCCGCAGCTCTTCCATTTTCAGCTGCCGGTTCTCGTTCACGTCGGTCAGCCAGTCGTCAATGGCGTCGGCCAGCTTGCTGTTCTCCCATTCCAGCGCCGCCCGCTCTCCCATCTTCATTTCCCGGGTGATGCCGCTCTTCAGGCCGTCCATCGCGTCCCGGATGCTCATGTCCGCCGGCAGCGGGCCGTAGATGCCGTTCACCTCGGCCCGCAGCTTCTTCGCCGCCTCGTGGTTGCCGATGGCGTCGTTGGCCAGCATCGCCACCGGCCGCACCTTGTCCACCAGATACTCCGGCACATAGCTCTTCTCGCTGGGCTTCTCGATCATCCGGGTCAGCTCGCTCGTCAGCTTCTGCACGCTCCGCCGGGTGTTGTCCATCTCCCGGGCATCCCGGGCCTTCTGTACCTGCTTCAGCCGCTTATCCTTTTCCAGCTGCACCCGGGCCTCCACACTGGCCTTCTGCTTTTTCGCAAACTGCTCCGCCACTTCCTTCCGGTAGTTCGCTTTGGCCGCAGCTCTCCGGTAGGGCTCCCGCAGGTCGTCCTGTGCTTCCCTGGCCTGCTGCGCCGCTGCGATCTGGGCCTTGGCTCTTGCTTCCAGCGCCTGCTGCCGGGCAATGTCCCGCACCTCTTTCCGCTGCTGGGCAAACTGTTCCCGCAGCTGGGCGTTCTCGCCGATGGCCATTTCCGGCGTGTTCATGTACCGCTGCCAGATCTGCATAGCGATGTCCTGCTTCGCCCCGTCCCAGTCCTCGTCATAGGCGTTCTCTAAGGTGGGTCTGATGGCGTCGTGGGCGCTCATCATGGCCTCCAGAGCGTCGGCGGCGCTGCTGGGCGTCTCGGCAGGCAGCAGTCCCGCGCCCAGCGTCTGCAGCTCTGCAAAGTCTCCGTCCCACCGGCTGGCCTGTCCGTCCTTGGTGTAGGTCAGGCTCACGCCGTGGCGGGCCGCCTCCTTCCGGGCGTTTGCCCAGCTGCCGTACCGGTACAGGATCTCGCCGCAGGCCGCCGAGCCTTTCTCGAGCTGCATACTCATCTTGTGCAACTCCGGGTATGCCTTCCACAGCTCGTCGTTCCGCTTTGCGCTCTTCTGCATGATCTGCTCGGCGATGTCCATCACAAAGGCGTTGGCGTCAGCCCAGTCCACCCCCTTGCCCTGGCTCAGGTAGTCGCTCAGCGCACCCAGCCGCTCCGTCAGCCACTTGGCGCTCACCTTGCTGCCGTGGTCAGCCCGCACAGCCTGTGCAATGCTTCGCAGGCCCTCTTCCGACACCCGCTTGTTCCCGCCTGTCTCCACAGCCTTCCGGACCGTCTCCATCTGGGCGGCCACGTCCCCGAGGCCGCTGCTGTTGGTTTCATCCCGGCTGTCTGCGTCCACCTCCAGCTGGTATTTCACGGCTGTTTTTTCCGGGTAGAGCTTCTGGGCCTCGGCCTCCGTCACGGCCTTCAGGTAGTACAGCGGTCGTCCCGGCAACGGCTCGGCGGTCACGGCCTTGACATTTCCGTCGGCATAGTGTAAAGTAGCTTTAGAGCCACCGCTTGCGAGGGAGAACGGCAATCGTAGCCTATTACCCCTCAGCCAAGCGGCGGTTCTTTTTGTGTCCGGGTCAACATAAAGTATCTCGCCCTGTACCACCTTTCCGGTTCTGTAGCTTTCGTGGCCGTATGCGCTCAGCACCGCGACATTATCTACCACCAGACCATTTCTATCCGTCGGAAGCAGCTCCAGCGACACATTCACCGGCTTTCCGGCCGCGTCCTTTACATCGCCGTACATGAATATCCGGCTGGCATAGTCCGCATTCCGGCTCGTATCCGAGTGCAGTACAATGATGGGATGCTCCAAAACCTGCGGAACCTGTTTCAGAATTTCTTTGGTCATAATGGAGCCTTCTCCAGTCGCCGCATTGTGATTTGCGATACTGTGCTTGTTCAGTATTTTCCGCAGCTTTCCAGCCTGCCAGAAAATATCTTTGTCTTTCACACCGATGCTCTTCAGCACTTCTGAAGTGCTGCCCACCCGGATAGCATATCGCTTGGTCGAGTCTTCGTCCAGCCCCTCGATGGCTTTCTCAAAGCCGACATCGATGGAGTATTTTATCGCCGCGTCCTTTGTTTCAGAGGCTGCGGCGTTTTTGCTGCCCTGCTTTGCGTCGTGGATGGCTTCCCGGTACTTTTCGCCCGCTGTCATCTGATGCTCAAAATACAGCGCACGCAGATCCCGCAGCTGCTCCTCCGTCAGGCTCTTCGCAGCCTTGGCGGCGGCGTTGGTGGGCTCTTTTTTGAGGAAGTGCTCCACGTCTGCCAGCACACTCTCCAGCAGGTTCTGGATCTTGTCCATCACCTTCCCGATGATGCCCCGGGCGGCGGCGTTCATCCGTGCCTCGGCCGCCTGCTGGCGCACAAAGTCCCGGAAACTCTCCGCCGTGCCGAATACCGTCTCCATGGCATCGGCGGTGATCTCCTCAAGGGCCTGGTTGTAGGTCAGCTGCTGCCCGGCCTCGGCGTACTTGTCGAGGTAGCTCTGGATGAGCTTCTCGGTGCTCTCTGCGCCGCTCTGCTGCACAAGATAGTTCAGCAGCCGGTCCATCACGGCCTGCCCCGTCTCGGCGCTCCACTGGTTCAGCGCGTGGAACGTCTCGTGCATCACCGTTTCACTGCCCGCGTCTCCGGCAAAGAACATCTCGCCCGCAGCGGCCTTGATGCAGCCCTTGGCGTTGTTCTCCAGCCCCTGCATCATCCGGTGGATGGCCGTGCCGGTGCTCTGGGCCGTCAGCTTCAAAAAGGCCTCGTCTGCGCTCTTGTCCCCGCTCACGGCCTTGTCGCCCCGGTATACCGTCCCGGCGTCCGGTCGCACCGCGCCCTTTCCGCTGCCCAGCTCCCCGGCCTTGTGGGCGTTGTAGACTTCGGCCTCGCCCTTGCCCTGTAAATAGGCCAGCTTCAGGGCGTTCTCGCCCTGCTTGCCCAGCGCCAGCACCTGCCGCACTGCGCCGCCCATGCTGCCTTCCGGGCCGGTCAGCTTCAGCGCCTCGGCAAAGCTGCCCACTTCGTTCACGCCCATCCGGTACAGTGCCTTCGCGGCCTGGGTGTACACGCCTGCACCGATGCCGCCGGGCATATTGTCCACGATGGTCTGCACGCCCTGCGTGCTCACCCTTCCCGCCCGGGCCAGCTGTGCAGCCGCCGCTTTCTGCTCCCCGCTCGCCCAGCCGCTCGAGTCCAGCGCACTCTCGTCCGCCGTCAGTGTTTCCTCCGCGTAGCTCCTGCCATTGACAGCCCCGCCCTCCGGTGCTATATTGGTCTTGGCAGAGGGTAGATCAGCTAACGTCTCGGGCGTATCTCTGGGGTCGGACGCGGCATCCATAGAGGACTGCAACTCCTCTGCTGTGGCGGGAGGGTCTACGACTACGTTTCGGACGTGAACCTCAGGGTCGGACGCGGCACTCACGGGGGATCGCAAGCCTTTCGTCACTTCTGTTAAGTCCACACCGTTTTTCGCAAGATACTCGGTGACAATATAGTTCGTGTTTTTCTTTGTATCACAGACGGCTTCCACGACAACGTGGCTGCCGTCTATTTTTTTCTCAAAGATAACGACAGGAGCACGTTTACCTTTGTTCGTCATGTACCCATCTGCCCGGTCTTTTGCCAGATACGCATTGTCAAAATTGTTCAGCACATACGCCGCCCGGGCCACGTCGGCGCTCTCCTTCATGGTTCCGTCGGCACTGCCGTTTCCCCCTGCGTGCCGGTTGGTGATGTGCTGCACGGCGTTCGAGTCCATCAGGGTGCGGTCGCCCACCTTCTCGAGGCCCGTCAGTTCCATCATGGCGCTGCGCATCCGGTCGCCCGTCTCGGCCACCACATACGGCTCCAGCTTCTCGCCTGCCCGCACCCGGTCAACGTACTCCGCCAGCCCCGGGTCAACGCTGTTCTTGTATTCCTCAATGCCGACGTTCTGCGCCGCAGTATGTACCGCCGGGTCATCGTTCACAGCTGTCTCGTTCACAATGCCGCTTGCCTCTGTAGCAGCGCCCGTCATTTTACGCCCCGCAGAACTTCCGGCGTCCGACTCAGACCTGACCGACTCGCCAGTGGCTCCCCCTTTGGGGGAGCTGGCGCGCAGCGCCTGAGAGGGCTCCGCCGTCCGGGCCTCCCACTCCTTCTGCTGGGCGGCAGCCCGCTCCATCCGGTCCAGCCGGTCGTAACGCTCTGCCTCCCTGTCCAGCGCTTCGCTCATGCCGCGCAGCCTCGTGCCGATCGCGCCGCCCAGCGCGCCGGATGCGCCGCCGGAGAGTCCGCTTTCCAGCGCGGTGAGGAAGGTGTCTTTGCTGAAGAGGTTCTTTGCTGCCTCGCTGTCCCCCAGCGCAGCGTCGATGGCCATGTCCGCATAGGTCTCCGCAAAGGCCTGCATCGAGTTGTCGATGCCGCCCGAGATGGCCGCAGCCACCGCCGGGTAGCGCTTCGCCAGCTCCGAGCTGCCCGCCAGCCCCTGCACCCAGTCCGCGATCTGCCCTGCCAGCGTGTCCTTCGCGTAGTCACTGCCCATGGTCTTTGCAAGGTCGGCTGCGCCCACCGAGTTGATGGCCCAGCCTGCGCCGAATTTGGCAAGGCCTCCGCCCAGGGCCTTACCGGCGCTCTCCCCCTTCTCTGCGCTCTGGCCCATGGCCTCCGCCGCGCCCTGGGCGCTCAGCATAGGCAGGATCCACGCAACGCCATCGCCGCCTGCTGCAATGGCCAGGTTCTCCGCCGCGCTGGTCACAACCCCGCTCACGGCCCGCTGGGTCGGGCTCAGGCCGCTCTGGGCCGCAGCCGTCAGCTGCTGCCCGCGGTCGTAGAGCTGGTAGCCCACGCTCTGGTTCTTGTCGATGCCGTCGCTCACCTCCAGCCCCGCCAGCTTCTGGCGCATCTCCCGGATCTCCTTGGAGTTGTACCCCATCGAGATGAGCTCCCGGTTCCGGCTCTCCGGCCATGTGGGGTTATAGTCCATGTCCACGTCGGTCAAAAGATCAAACAGGCTCTGGGCGTGTTCGTCGCCCTTCACTTCCTGCTCCACCTGTTTCCAGTTCTTCAGGGTGGCGTCAATGTTCTTTCCCGCCTGCACGCCGTACTCCGCGCCCAGCACCGGGGCAGCGGCCACCGTGTCTCCGATGCCGCCGATGGTGTTCGCCGCCCGGCGCACATCCCGCTGCCATGCGGGGATGGCGTCCAGCGCAGCGTTCATCTTCCGGGCCTCGTCGATCTGTGCCTGTGTCCAGCCGCCCTTTTGGATAAGGTCGGCGTCCGTGTACGCGCCGTGGGTGTTGTCCACCCGCCGCACCGCGTCGGCCAGATTCTTGTTGTCCCCGGTGTCCATCCACTGGTTGATCCGGTCGAACTCGTCCGGTACGCTGTCCTTGGCAAAACTGGCTCTCAGCTCCTGCGCCCGGCCGCTGCCGTAGGCCATGGCCCCGCCGTCCACGTTCTCCAGCACGTTCCCGTTCTTCGCAGGTACGCCCCACTTCTGCCCCATGTCCAGCGCCATTTCGGTGGGGCTTCCTTTGAGAATGGCTCCCCTGACAGGGGAGCTCCGTTCTCGCGCGGCGTCAGCCGACGGGAACGGTGAGAGGTTTTCTTTCCGCCCGCTGCGCGCCTGAGAGGGCTCGTTCCTCGCATCCACCTCCCCCATGTCGCTTATGTGCCGCTCGGTGTACTGCTGCAGGGCATCTGCATAGATGTTGCTTTTGGGCAGCACTGTGCTCGATGCAGTGGACGGATTCGGCGTCTTGGTGCGGACAGCTCTCACCTTTTCCGCCGTCCACCCAGAGCTTTCTGCCGCCTTCGATGGGTTGCTTTCTCTCATTTCCTTAACTTTTTCCGCTGTCCATGCCATCAGCCCTTCACCCCCGCCTTCTCAAGCGCTCTTGCGATTTCTTCATCGCTGTACCCGTTCTGGTTCATATTGTTCATGATAGCCCACGCGCTATAACCTTTTTTCGCATAGTTCTTTGCCAGCATTGCCGCCATATCTACGCCGCCGCTCTGGCTTGCGCTCTGGACGTTCGCAGTATCCGCATTGAGCCACCCATTATCCGTTAAGGTCTGCTTGTAAAAATCGTACAGCGGCTCATTTCCCTTCATAGAGGAAAATGTCTTTGCCATACTTTGCAGCTGACTGTTCGTCCAGCTGCTCCCGCTGCCTTTCGTTCTGCTGCTCCTGCTGCCCGAAGAGCCGCCCGAGCTGCCTGCGCTCTTTGTTGCCAGCGCCGTTGCAAGCTGCCGTCCTGCGATCGTCCTGTAATTTCCCACAGAGTTCGGATCCAGGCCGTACAGTTCCAGCACCGCCCGTGCAGCCTCGTCGCTGCCGCCGCCTGCCAGCCCGGCTGCGGTCGTGAGCGCACCCGCCTTGTCTGCGCGGGTGATGGGTGCGCCGCTGTAATTGTCAAAAATGCCGGTGTCCAGACCATACCGGCCCAGCACGGCGTTCGCGGCATCGCCCGCCCCCTGCTGGTACAGGTTGAACGCCTGCTCGTAGGCATTCAGTGCATCGCTCTGGCCGGTGCGCTCTTTGTTGTACTCCCACTGTTCCCGGGCAAATTCGTTCTCCCACTGCTGCTGGGTGTAGCCCTTGTAGGTGTCGTAGGCCGTCAGACCGGCTCTGCCCACACTCTTCGCCATCTCCCACAGGTTCGAGAGGAAATCGCTTTTCTCCTGCGCTGCCTGATCTGCCCGGCTCTTCTTGTAGTCCCGCCAGTCCTGTGCATTGGCCACGGCTCCCTGATGCTCCGCCGCCTCGAGACTGTCCTGATTCTGCAGCGCACTCAGCAGCCCCGAGAGGCCGTTCTGCTTCAGCTGGTACAGAGTCAGGGCCTTGTCCCGCAGCCCGGCCAGCCCGCTGTCCACGTTGGCCATGGCCTGCTGGTAGCCCTGCTGGGCCACACTGTTTGCGTAGCTTGAGCCGTACCCGCCGCTCAGCGCGGCAGCGCCCGCGCGGTACTGCCGGTAGAGTTCGCTGTCCGTGCCTACGTCATAGCCTGCATTGCTGGCTGCGCCCATGCTGTCCAGCGCCTCATTGATCCGGTCGGTATAGTTACTCTGGTATGCCCCCGGCATCGCGTTCTCCGCGTCCTTCTGCGCCGCCTGCGCGTCCCTGTATCTCTTGAATACGCCCATCTTTAACTCCTCTCTTGACAAATACGTAAAATACGTATATATTATAATTACAGATTCGGAGGTGCATCTTCATGCCAATGACCCCCAAAGAGATCGTTCGCCTGCTCGAACAGAACGGTTTCGTGTTCGTCAGCTCCAACGGTTCTCATCGCAAATACCACAATCCCACCACCGGCAAGACCACTATCGTCCCTTTCCACGCCAAAGACCTCAAACCCGGCACAGAGAAAAATATCCTCAAACTGGCCGGTCTGAAGAAATAAGGAGGCATTTCTATGAACGCTGTTTTCTATCCCGCGGTGTTCCACCCCGAAGAAACGGGTTATTCTGTCACCGTCCCCGACATCGAGGGCTGCTTTACGCAGGGCGATACGATGGATGAGGCTGTGCGGATGGCACAGGATGCCATCGGCCTGATGCTGGAAGAGTGCGCTGTCTGCCCCACTCCTTCCGTTCCTTCCTCTCTTCCGGTGGAGGCCGGAGACTTTGTGGTCATGGTCCCCTTTGATATGGCTGCTTACCAAAAGCAGTTCCGCCCTGTTAAAAAGACCCTCTCCGTCCCCGCTTGGCTCAATGATGCAGCCGAGGCCGCACACATCAACTTCTCCGGCGTTCTTCAGGACGCCTTGAAGGAAAAGCTCCATCTTGCATAATTCTTGATAGCTCAGCCCCTTCGGGCTGGGCATTTTTAATTCTGTTTCATCTTGGCTGTCCGGGTTGCGGCTCCCAGCGTCTGCTGCGCTGCCGCTTGCATCCTGCTGGCCGCGGCCCCAACAGCTCCTCCCTGTTTCCGCCACTGGCGGCGGTCGTCGCCGTTGCCCTTCCGGGCAGGGCGTTTTTCTTTACATGAAAAGAAGGGGCAGCAGGGTCGCTCCCACGCTCACTACGGTGTTCCAAAATCCCGAGCGCCGGTTCTTCTTTGCCTGTGCCTCGCTGGCCGCCTGATTGTATGCGTTCTGGTAGTAGTTGCGCTGGTTCTCCCAGTTCTGGTAGTTGGTCTGGTATTTCTCGTAGTCCTGCGCCTCGGCCTGCTGGTATCCGCTCAGCTGGTTCTGCAGGTCGCTCTTTTTCTGGGTGTACTGGTTCAGCGCCTGGCTGTACAGACTGTTCGTGGCGCTGCTCAGGCCCGCCATGGCATTCTGGTAGGCGCTCTGGCCTGCCTGGGTGCCGTAGCTCGAGCCGTACCCGCCCGAGATGGCGCTGGCGTTGGCCTGCGCGTTCTCATTGGCCAGCTTCGCCTGCCGGGTGTAGCTGTTCTTGTACTGCTCGTAGGCCGCGTCCCGGGTGGGGTCATAGCTGAAATCCTTCATCCCGTCCAGCTGACCCATCACGCCATCTATCCTGTCTTTGTATTTGCTGGTGTAGTCTTCCGGCTTCTTCGCCTCCCACTCCTCCAGCTGCGCTCTTGCATTGCTCAAATTACTCATTTCAGCTTCTCCTGTAAGTCCCCCGAGAGATTCTCGGTGTCAATGTTGCTCAAAATATATTCCAGCTGCTCCTGCATCTGGTACAGATAATTCCTCAGCTCCCGGGCGCTGGCCGTATCCAGCCCCTCCAGCCTCGGCATGGAGATCTTCGAAAGCCCTACGATACTAGCCACGTCTCGGTACACCTCCGTTCACTCTTCCGCCCTCGCTGCTGCTCAGCGTCATGGCGATGCTCCTCACTGCGATCTGCCCTTTTCCGGTCAGGCGCAGCCGCATGGTGTCGTGACGGGTCGGGACGAAGGGCAGGTTCACTCTCACACGCTTCCCTGCGGTGTCCACCCGGCCCATCTCCTGCCACTCGCCGCCGTCGAAGCTGGCCCAGAGCGTCACCACGGTCCGCTCCATCGCGTCCAGCCGCACCGTCACCCGGCTGCAATACTTGTCGTCCGGGCTCCCGAGTCCGATGTCACCGGTCACAGCCTCGTATTCCACCGTGTCCTCTTCGCCGCTGGCCTCCCGGCTTCCGTCTGCGGCCCAGATGGCCTCTTTGTCCCAGAGATAGAGCTGTCGCCCGGTGCTGCACATGGCCCAGCCGGTGGCGTCTTCCTCGTGCCAAAGCCCTTTCTCAGTGTCGTATACCAGCAGCCGCTGCCCGCCGGAGCTTTCGGTGTGCAGATAGTACCGGCCCACCAGCCCGCCGGCGGCGGCTCTCGTCACATGGCTGAGGCGTTCTTCGTCCAGCGAGGCCGACACCTTGGTGGGCAGACTGCCGTCCCACGCCATGACGCCGTCCATCGAGAGGTAGTACAGCGTCTCGTTGATGACGCAGAGACTCTGGTGCGCACCTTTGGCCACGCCCGAACACTGGATGCTGCTCATCTGGTAGTCGCTGGGCTTGGTGCCGTACAGCTTGTGCAGACCGTTCTCCTTGAAGAAAAGCACGTATCCCATGCAGGTAGCCGCACCGGTAAAGGCCCCGTCGCTGCCCACGGTCACGGCGTAGCTGTCCGCTGCCGTTCCCCGGTAGGAGAACCAGTTGGTGGCGTCGCCCAGCTTGCAGGCATAGATGACGTTTTCGGTGCTCGAGCAGCCCCATACCCGGTTGTTGTGCTCCGTCAGCCAGTCGAGATCCGGCACCCGCCGCTGGGCTGTCACGTCCGGGAAAGGCCCGTCGAAGGTCTGGGTGGTCTTGCCGTCCATGGCCGTCCACACCACGCTCTGGCCTGTCACCACGCAGGTGCCGTAGTACAAAACGCTCTCGATGTCCGGCGCGATGGAGAGGATGACCGAGTCTCCGGCCACGTCATCCACCACTACGTCCCCGCTGAAATCAGAAGAGTAAGCATTCTTCACCACGGACGGGATGCCCGTCAGCGTCACAGTGTCCCCGGCTTTGAAAGCTTCGCCCAGCCCCTTGCAGGTCACGCGGCAGTAATTCAGTAGGATGTTCTGCCAGCCGCCCGCCGTGCTGTAAAGCTTCAGGGCGTCGCGGTAGCTCCACGGGGCGTCTTCGGCCTGTTTGAGCCAGACATCGCCGTTCTCCGGGCTTTCCGGTTCGGTCGCACCGAACAAATTCGGCGTGTACACTACACCGGCAGCATCGCAGGGGGTCACGGTCAGACTCACTCCGCCCTGCTGCCAGCTGGACCCCAGCGCACTCAGCGTTCCGCTCGCAGTGTCAAAGGACATCTTGTCCGGCCAGATGAGCACCTTGGTCCCTATGCCCACCAGTCTCTTTTCGTTGTCGCTCAGGGCGCCTTTCAGCTCCACAGCGGCGCTGCCGTCATCCGGGGCATACCGCAGGGTCGTGCCTTCCACGGTCAAAAGGCCGTTCAGATGGTACATCCCGTTCATCCCGGCTGCTTCCCGCACCTTCCGCCGGGGCTTGCGGGTCTCGAGGGCCGGGTATCCCCGCGAAGAGAAGTTCTTCTCTTCGCTCAGCTCTGCCTCGCTGCACGCATATCCCTCGTTCAGCCCGCCGAATACCCGCAGCAGCTGCCGCTGGCTGTTGATTTGATTCAGACTTGTGCTTATCATTTCATCCTCCTTCCGGGTTCTCGTTCTTATTCCAATCGGAGAAACGAGAAAAAAGCGTTTAGCGAAGCGGCTAGCTTTTTTCCGTTTCGACTTCTCCTTTGGGGTCTGAAAGGGGCGAGCAGCCCCTTTCTCGTGGATCCAGCGCGTCGAAATCGCTGGTGGTTTTCTGGTTCTCTTTTGGCAGCAAAAGAGAACATATCTCACGTTAAAAGTTTCCCGCCGCCTGCCGGCATATAGTTCCGCCTCACCCACACCGCAAACTCCTGCACATAACTCGTGTAGAGCTGCAGCTCATTCGCCGCCCGGGCCGTCTCGCCCAGTGCAAGGTCCATCTGCGCAGCCAGCCAGTGGGGATAAAGCGCTTCTGCCGCACAGCAGGCCAGCAGCGGGGTGTCATATTCCAGCCCGTCGTTCCACAGAATATCTGCGCCCTTGTCCTCAAAGTCGCCGCCGGTCTGGCTGCGCTCCACGATGTTCCGGCGCATCCCGCTGTCTGCCTGCCGCAGCCATAGCTGCTTCAACCGGTTCTCAAAATAATTGTTCGGCCTCAGCTCATCAGCCATCTTTATCGCTTCGCCTGCTGTCATAAAAAAACCTCCAAAACAAAATCCCCCGGCGCAGCAAGCGCCTGCAAGCTGTACCGGGGGAAATATCAAATGGTCATCATCTGGGTTCCGGCCGCCGCCTGCATGGCCTGACTCTTCCGGGCCGCTTCGGCGTCCTGTTTGATGCTGTGTTCCAGCACCTCGGCCACAGCCTTCGGCACCTTCACGTCCATGCCGCGCTGGATGAGGTAGCTGTCGCCGTTGACGCCCACGAACACCGGTGCCGAATAGCGGTCGTCATCCTTGAACAGATGGATAGTCACCATGCCGTCGTCCTTTTCTTCGGTCGCTGCCTCGACCTTCTCCACAGTCTCCACCGCGTTCTCCACGGCCTGGGCCGCAGGTTCTTTCTTCGTAGCCATAGTATTTCCTCCTTAGTTTGCCTTCGCCTTCGCGCTGTACTTCGGGCTGATGCTCTCGATGCGGACCATGTACTGCTCACACAGACGTTCCGCAGTCTTGATGGCCTTCCAGCCCACGGATGCGCGCTGGTTCAGCGGGTCTTCGCCCGCACCCAGCTGCTTGACGATGTGCTGCAGGCCGCCGCCCTCCACCTCGGTCACAGCGTAGGCATGAGCTGCCAGCACCAGAGTGCCAAACACGGCCAGACCACTCGGGCAGCCGCTGCCGGTCCAGATCTTCGCCTCGCTGGTCTCGATGAAGCGCACACCGGCCAGCTTGCCGATCTCACCGTTGTAGATGTTCTCAGGGGCAGCATACTTGTGGACGTCGATCCACTCCGGGTTGCGGCGCAGATCATAGGCCACATAGGGGTGGACGATAGCCACGTAGCTCTCGCCGATGGCGTCGGCATTCTGGGCTTTCAGGGCAGTGGCCGCCTGGTCGATGAGGTCGGGCGTCAGCACACTGGCGGTGGTCAGATTGGCGCGGCTGGTCACGGCGGTGTCGCCAGCCGGCGCGTAGATGACGTTGGTGCCGCCTGCCAGCACCTCGCGGGTCACGGTGTCCAGCGTGCGGCCCGCCTGGGACGCCAGTACCTTGGTCGCCTGGGTGATGTTGTTGTCGATGGCGGTCAGCTGCAGCACGTCGGTGATGGCTGCCCAGCCGCCGTACTGCTTCACGGTGGCGGTCATGGGGGTGACGGTCAGGGCCTGAGCATTGGGGGTCACGCCCTCGGTCAGCGGCTCGGTGGCCTTGGGCAGGCTCTCGTACTTGCGGAACTCGATGGTCTTGCCGTTGTTGGCCGGGATGGGATACTTGTCGCCAAACTGGTCATGCACCAGCAGCGGCTCTGCCTGGTCCAGCAGACGCTTCTCGTAGTAGGTCTTCATTTCGGCGCTCATGCCAGTCGCACCGGTGTGGTTTGCAGGCTGCGCAAACAGCTGCAGATTCATGTGGTTCTTCATGTTTCTTACTCCCTTCGTTTACTCATGTGCTTTATTGAGAGACTTCTGCTTCCCGGGTTTTCCTTTAAGAAAGGCTCCCCTAACAGGGGAGCTCCGTTCTCGCGCGGCGTCAGCCGACGGGAACGGTGAGAGGTTTTCTTCCGGTCAGCAGCGCCTTCTCGTCAAAAAGTGATGATCTGCCCCCGCATGGCCCGGCGTTCCAGCTCTTCGCACTGGGCAGGCGTCAGCTTGGAGACGTCGGTCTTCAGCACCGCCGCACCGCCGGGGTTCGTGCCGTTCTCGCTGGGCCGTGCGCCCCGCTGGCGGATACGCTCCACCACGCCGCTCTCCGTCTTCTTGGCGGTCTCAGCAGTCTTCCGGGCCATGATGTCGTCAAAGTAGCGGGCCTTGTAGGCGTCCTCCATCTTCACGCCCAGCTTGAGCATCTGGGCAAAGTCCGGGTCAGCCAGCGCCGTCTTGATGTCGAAGTCCGGGTCTTCAGCCCGGATGCGCTCCACGGCGGCGTCCCACTCCTGCTGGATGGCTTCCATCTTGGCGGCTTCCGCCCGCTGCTGCTCGGCGGCACGGTGCTTGGCGTTCTCGCTTTCCAGCGCGTCCATCTCCTTGGCCAGCTGGACGCTGATGCCCTTCTTCATGGCCATGTCTTCGTAGTAGGCGTCGTCCTTCACGACGCCGCCCTCCACCGCAGCGGCCAGTGCCTCGTAGTCGCCGGGAGTAGTGCCATACTTCTGGCCCAAAGCATTCAGGATACGCCCCACCGGCCCCTGCTCGTTCAGGATGCTGTCGTAGGCTTTCTGGGTGGCCTGCACGATCATCTCGCCAAACTCCCGGTTGTACTCGCCCCTCATCAGTTCGCCAAACGCTTTCCGGTGCGCCTCCGGGTCGGTGTCGCTCTTGTCTGCCGCACCGTCCTGTTCCTCGCCTTCAGCAGCATCTTCCTCCGCGTCCGGCTCTTCCGCCGGACTCAGCATCTCATCTACCTCAGCGGCAGCAGCCTCCCGGCCCTTGCTCTGGGCGGGGGCAGACGCCGCCTTTTCTGCCGCCGCAGGGGCGGCACCATCGCCGCCCTCCGCAAACAGCTGCAAATCGAAAGGCTCCCCCGGGTTGCGGCTCCCGGCGTCTGCTGCGCTCTGCTTGCATCCTGCCGGCCGCGGCCCCAACAGCTCCTCCCTGCTTCTGCCGCAGGCAGCGGTCGTCGCCGTTGCTGCAAACAGCTGCAAGTCCACCGCCGGGCTGCACTTGCAGCTTTTCTTGAAGTTCACATTCTCCGGGTACTGTTCGGCCAACAGGTCCAGACCGTCGGCCACAAGTTCGAACTTGTCCCGCATGAGGACGCTGTCGCCCGCCTCCACATTCACCACCGGGCCGTCCTTACCCTGATAGATGCAGCTCGAGGTGTGTTCGTCCTCCGCAGCGCTGTACGCCAGCGTCTGCATCAGGCAACTCACCGCAGCACATACGATGTCCTGTCCCGCCGGGGCATACCCCGCGTGGCCCTCGGCCCTCATCGTCAGCTTCCCGCCCTCCGGGTCTGTCACATAAATAATTTTGATCATGTTACCCTCCGCTCGTTCTTATGTCACTTATTCGGGTCATTGATGTTCATCGCCCTCTCGGCTGCCTTCGTGGCCAGCGGGTTCGTTCCGCCGCCCACCTGTCCGCCCAGAGAGTTCGTTACCGTCTTTGCGCTGGTCTCTCCACCGCCTCCGCCGCCGGTCATGGCAGCGGCAGCAGCACCGGCCTGTTCGCTCAGGTTCGAGCCGTTCTGCTGGTCGATGACCGCCGCCATCTGCTGGATCTGTGCCATCGCCTGCTGCAGCTGCTGGTACAGAGTGCCGTTCTGGGCCACCCGCTGACGCACCTTCTCGATGCCCTCGAAATCCATCATGTCCAGACACGCCAGTGCGGCGTCGGCGTTGGCCGGGGCAAAGAACCCCAGCTGGTAGCATTCCTTCGCCGTCTCGTTCTGGCTAAGGCGGCTGAAGGTGCTCTTTTTGGCCGCGCTCACCGTGATGTCGAACACCGGCTCATGGGCGCCCAGCTCCACGCCGCCCACGCTCTCCACCGGCTGCGGCCGCAGCATCTGGCCGGAAAATTCCCGGTACTCCGTACCGCCCTGCTGGCCGGTGATGCGGTAGACCCGCTCTTCGTCGTAGAACTGCCGCATCAAATCGATGATGAAATAGCATTCCTTTGCAAAGGAGCGGTAAGAGCTTTTCAGCATATCCCGGCTGAGCTTCGAGCCTGCTTCCTGCAGCGCCGCAATGGCCGAGGCCGCCGTCAGGCCGCTGGTCGCGCCGCCCTGGTTCACGTCCCGGTTTCCGCTGATCTCCTTCAGCTCTGCGACGCGGTTCTGCTGGTAAGCGATGGTGTTGGAGGGCAGCGGAGCGGTCTCCAGCTCCATGAAGCCCCGCTCATCCAGACGGCCCACCAGATGTACCACGTCTTTTGCCGTGTCCAGCAGCTCGTCTTCGTTCACGCCCGCCGTGTCCGAGACGAGGTATCGCTTCTTGGCCGCCGCCAGCGTGTTCTCGTCCATGGCCTGCGTCATCCGGTCGATGGCGTCCTGCGTGTCCTTCATCACGTCGATGTACCCAAAGCCCGCCGGGCTGTTCTCTTCCACAAAGAGCGGGTCGAACACGAAGGGATATTTTCCGTGGTCATAGAAACCGGTCTCGGCCATCTGCGGGTCATTCTCACTGGCGTAGAGCACCACACCGTTGCAGAACTTGCAGTAATGCACCACGGTCTGGCCGCCGGGCTTCTCCCGCTTGTAGTACCAGTCCACCACCACGCTCTTTTCGCTGGTGTCGATGTTCTGGTCACTGACGTACTGCCCCACGGTGATGCCGCTGCTGCCCGCCTTGCCCTCCAGCTGCGGCCACCGGGCCGCCAGACGGTCGTTGTCGGCCAGCGCCAGCGAGAAGAAGTTGGCCGAGTCCTGGATGTCCTCCACGCCCGGCTCCCAGTAGAGCATCAGAAGGTCCATGCTCCGGATGGCGATGTCCCCGAGTCCGTCCCGCAGCGCCGGGTCCCAGAAAATGCCCTTGACGCCGGTACCCTGCTTGAGCTTACGCCACCAGGTGTCGCTGTACACGCTCTCGTAGTCGGCCTGTTCCAACACCACCGGCAGAATGTCGGAGAGGAGCCTTGCCGTCTCTTCGTCGTCCTGCGCCCTCGGCAGCACGTTCGGCTCCGGGTAGTTGTCCATGGCGTCGGCGTGTTTGTTGGCGATGGAGTTGAACAGCCACCCCGTGCTGGGGGCGCGCTTGCCCTCCATCACCCGGTTGCCGTACTGCTTCCAGTGTCCCAGCTTGTACCATTCTTCGTTGTCGATGATACGCTTGTCGAGACTGGCTTTGGCCGACTTGTACTTTTCGAGGATGGCCATCGCCTCGCTGATCTCCTTCTCGCCGATAGCCGGTTCACCATCCAGCACCCCGGCCAGACTCTCGCCGCCGGGGCTTTCATCTGCTGTCAGGTCAAGCTCTTTTTTACCAAATTCCATCCCATTTTCCTTTCCGCGTTCCTGTTCATATCCTCATAAACCTCGTCTTGTCCTTCCTCGGATCCATATCCAGCGGGTCGTCCAGCATGGGCGGCGGCTGGGTGTGCTTTGCGGCGCTGATGGGGTTCTCCATCAACACATACCGGCACTCGTCGTAGATGTGATCCTCCTGGGTGGTGTCGATGTCCTCCACATTGCTCTCGTCATAGACGAGGTTCGGGATGGTGCGGATGAAGTGCTTGCAGGTGTTGAAGACCTGCAGCATCGGCCTTCCGTCTTCGCCGAAAGCCAGCCGGTAGTGGAACTGCATCTTTCCCGCCAGACGGGTGTGGTCGCCGGGCATCCAGTGCAGAAAGTTCGGACTTTTCTCCTGCATGTCCGCGATGCTCTCGCCCCGGCTCTCGTCAAAGATGGCCGGGTCGGCCACGCCCAGGATGACCCGGCCTTTCAGTAGCGGGTCATTTTCCTCTGCCTCCCGGATCATCCGTGCCTGTTCCATCGGGTCCTTTCTCAGGCCCTCGTTGGGTGTGCCGGTGCAGCCGTAAAGCTCCTTGATACGGTAGAGCCGCCCGCGCTCGTCCGCTGCATACCACCCCACCGAAAACGGCTTCGAGAAACCGAAGTCGTATCCCCGCCATATCTTCCAGTGTTCCGGGATGGGAAACGGTTCGATGACGTGGGTCCAGCGCTGGTCCTTGTAATGGTTCGGGTCGTTCCGCCACTCGGTGAACACCTGCCCCGAAAAGCTGTCCCAGTTTCCGTAGAGCAGCGCCTGCTTTTCGGCCTCCGGCAGCGAGGCCAGTGTGCCGATGTAGCCCGGGTCATTTTCCAGCAGCGCCGGGTTGTCAAAGACAGTGGACGGGATAAAAATGCGGGTGCGCCGCCGGGTGATCTCCTCCCCGTCCGGCGCTTTCACCTTCACCATCTGCACCATCCGCGTCCCGGCAGGTGCCGGACTGATAAACCGTGCCTTCACCCAGCCATGCCCCACGCCGCCGGGGTTGGCCGTGGCCCGGATATAGACCCTGGTGCCGGGGCCGGAAGGGCGGTTGCGGCTCATAACATAGCTGTATTCGTCCCAGGTAAAGTGGGTCAGCTCATCCACACCGATAAAGTCGAACGCTTTGCCCTGATAGTTGTACTTGTCCTGTGTGTGGTTCAGGCTGCCGAAGTAGATCTTCGCCCCGCTGGGGAAGGTCCAGCAGTGGCTCGAGCCGTTGTACCTCGCTTTGGGAAATACCGGCTTGTAGTACCGCATGGTCTTGTCGATGAGCTCCGAAAGCTGCGGGTAAGTCTTGCGCAGGATGAGCGCCCGGTAGTGTGGGATGTGTACCTGCCGCAGCGCCTCGATGATCAGTGCGTCGCTCTTCCCGCCACCAGCAGCGCCCCCATACAGAGCTTCGTCCTCGGTGCGCGCCATAAAAGCTGCCTGCCTCGGCTGCGGCGACCAGATCACTGGGCGTACCGGTGCGCATGATGTGCTCGTATTCTTCCAGTTTCATTCCTGCTCCCCCGCATTCATTCCGTACAGCGCTGCCATAAACTTTGCTTCTTTGCCCTCTACGCCCCGCGTTGCCTTGAGGCCTTCCGTATCCAGCAGCATCACCTTAATGCCCCTCGAAATTTCCTCGGCAAACTGCGGGTTGGACGACATCGGCCCCAGCAGATTCCTCGCCACACCCACAAAGCCCCGGGCAGCGCACGTCAGCACCTCATCCGGCGTTTCTTTTTTTGCCTCAATGGCAAGCATGACCTGCCCCTCTGCTATCTTCTTCATTTCGATCCGTACCATTGCACTCTTCTCCTTTACGCACTATGCCTGTCGTTCTTCTCTTCCGCCGCCCTCTGGCAGCTCTTCAGCTTCCGGCAGTACCGGCGCAGCTGTGCCTTCTCCGCCTGCTCAATTTCCAGGCCCCGGCCATAGCCCCAGCAGACGATGCCGCCGGCGGCCATCAGCACGGCCAGAATGACCGCACCCGTCCAGCTGCCCACGGCGTCAAAGGTGATACTGTCGCCCACCCCCGCCGCGCCGATGAGCAGCGCAGTGCCGGTCAGGTAAAGCGCCTGTATCTTCATCTTCATTTTCATTGCAATTCTCCTTTCGCTGTGGTAAAATCATTCTGGTGATAGGCCCTTCAACCTGTCACTCGAAAGCTCGTCGGTGTTCCAGCACCGGCGGGCTTTTTGTTTTTCGGAGCTTTCCTGGCGTTCCGCCGACAGAGCTCCATGGTCTCCTGCCGCTGCTCCAGCGCAGCGTTCTTGTCGATGCGCCACAGCCTCGGCCCTTCTTTGTGAGCGGGCAGCTCGCCCCGCTGACACATCCGCCGCACCGTCTTCGGGCAGATGCCCATCAGCTCGCCGTATTGTGCCACGGTCAGATATGCGGGCAGCTGCCTCGCGTCCCAGACTTTTGCCTTCCGCATGGCCAGCCCCTCCTTACAGCCACTCTTTCAGGATGTCCTCCGCCACGTGCTTGCTAAAGCCCATCAGCTTGTCGCCCCGCTGCAGCGCCAGCACGGCAGCGCCCGCAAGGGGCTGCATCCCGTTCCAGGTAACGTCCGCCGGGGCAATGTTGGTGGCCCTCTGGTTCGCGGCCTTGCACTTCAGGCGGCCGTCCTCGTCCACCACCAGCACCAGCCGGTCGGCCTCCTCCCGCGCCCAGGTGGCGTCCAGTGCCGCAGGCACCGTTTCCACATATCCGCTCACCAGCTTCTGCAGGGTCTCCAGCTTCATGCCATCCCCCTCGTCACACTTGAGCAAAAAACTCCGGTTCTTCGCCGGGATCACGATCATGTAACGGTTCATATTTTTACTCCTTTCTCACGCACTCTTCGGCGGGTCAACGGCTTGTCCGCTTTCCCGCTGCGTGATACAATCCTTTCAGAAAGGATGTGTAATTATGACTTTTGTCGAAAAATTGACCCTTGTTTCCTCCTTTGCCGCTCTCATCTCCGCCGCAGCCGCCCTCTTCGCTTCCATTGCACAGGTCTTCATTGCTCGTAGTTCCAACCTGTATGCCTATAGACTTGAATCCGACAAGCTCTTTTTCCACGCCAAAGTCGAAGCCTACCAGCAGTTCTTCCAAGCCACTGACCGCTGCATGAATCTTCTGGATCGTACTTCCGCCGGCGATTTGCTCGCCCGCTGTTCCTATGCGATCCTCTTCTCTGAAGAGGATGCTACCTGTAAAAAACTCAGTGCGCTTTCAGCGCTGCTTATGGAATTTCGCTCTTCTCCTGCATCTACCAATGTTTTAGAAAAACTCAAGGTTGCTGAGTATGAAGCCGTCGAGGCTATGCGGCAGGAGCTGCTACAGCTGCGTGAACCCCGGCACCAGCCACTCACAAAGCACAAGCACCGTGTATAAGTAGCTCACTCCGATGGAAAACAGGATATACCCCTGTCTCTCGCCATGCAGCCATACTTTCGCTACCCACACGGCTGCAATGTTCATCGCCCACGCCGCCAGCAGCCAAACTATCGCTTCTTTCACTTTTCCTCCTCCCTCCCGCACGCTTCGGCGGGTCAGCGGTCAATCCCGAAAAGCTCATTCGGAGTTACGCCCAACGCTTTGCAAATTGGCACGACGTCCTCCGATGTCATCTTCTTCCGTCCGCGAAGAAGAGCATTGAATTTTTTCGGGTCATAGCCTGCTGCCCTTGCAACCGCTGATTGCTTCAAGCATTTTTCATCAATGATTTTATAAATCATCTCAGTTGCACTCATTCTGCACGCTCCTTTCATGTACAAGTTTCTTGGACATTTTTACAATAGCACAGGATTCTTGTTTAGTCAAGAGCTTTGTTCAATTTTCTTGAACTTTCATCTTGACTTTTCAAGACGTGGCCTTTATACTTGCACCAGAACGAGATTTTTTAAGGAAGTGGTTCAAATGTCTTTTGCTTCTCGGCTCCGACAGGCGCGTGAGCAGGCTGGATTTACTCAGCAGGATTTAGCCAAGAAACTTGGTGTGACCAAAAACGCCATCAGCAACTATGAGAATGGTGTAAGCAGTCCAAAGTGGGAAATTCTGGTGGAAATTTTTGATATTCTTCACGTTGACCCCAATTTCCTGTATCAGGATGATTTTTCGTCCGAGCTTGCCGAAGCTCACGTCCTCACTCCCCAGCAGTCCACTCTTTTAGCAGCCTTCGACCAGCTCAACGATGAGGGCCAGACCAAGGCGGTGGAGTATGTCGAAGACCTCGTCCTCACCGGACGTTATAAAAAATGTCCTGCGTCTGGTCTGGGCGCAAAGGAAGCATAAAAAATAACCGCTCTGGCTGTACCAAAGCGGCCGAATTATATAAGGGAGAATTTTCATGGATGAAGCCAAAGTTCTGGTAGCAAAAAGAACTAAAAAGCGTCTCGCTCTCTATCGAGTTGTTCTTTCTTGTCCTTGGGTGATCTTATGGATATTTGTTTTTACTCATCAGTATTCTCTTAATATTGACTTGCGTTTCATAAATCTTCTCCTATATCCCGGGATTATTTTTTTCTTGTTTGCAACCGATTGGACTTCTCGCAAAATCTATAGTCATCAAGTAAAGGCCGCATATTACTCTATTCTTAAAGCTATCCCATCGTTTGATTCTGGCTCTAGTAATTCTGTTTTGCTTCTTCACGATGTCCTCTCTTCTCTCTGCCGAAAGTCTCTTTTTCTAGATAAATGTGGCAATGATCCTTATCAAGATACTTGGATTTCACTTTATCGTTCTGTTTCCAAGAGAGTATCCGATATAGCATTCTCCTCCAAACCAGACAATTTGCCTCGTGATGGAGAAGAACTTTTGAATTTCTTCATCGGATTAGGCAAATACGGGTTGTCGTATGATTATATCTCTGCTGAGGGTTGGAACAAAAAAATCGATGATTTAGCGAGTTCTCTTGATGTTTTTGAAAATGCTCATCAAATTCTCAAACCTGAAACCACTACACTATCTGATTGGAGAAAGAAGAAATTCGACCGCACACGAGTACTGTTGTGGAAAGATATTCATGTTCAGTTGATTGCTGCATGGTCTTTGCTTGAAAGGCAACATCCTTCTTCTGTGTGGGAAGATATTAGCGCTTCTCCGTATCCCTTCTTTAATTGGGAGCCATCTTACATAAAACGAGATTTTTGTTCTGATAAAAGTTTGACTGTTGAAAAATACATCTTCGATGAATGCCTTCTATGGTGTAATTGGCATATCAAAAATTATCCAACAGCTTATGTACAGACCGACCCTTATAATACTCGTCCTTATACGATGGTAAGTTCTTTAAGTGCGTTGGAAGATTTTCGTTACTTTTTGCAAAAGGAATCGAAAGATTCGCGTACTTAAACATTTGAATCGAGGTGCTTATTTATGTCCACCCGCAACCATCCCGAATCTGCCCGCATCATCCGGGAGGCACGGCAGGCCGCCGGGCTGACGCAGAAGGAATTGGCGGAGAAGCTCGATGTCACCACCGGTACGATCGGCTATTATGAGCGAGGCATAGGCCAGCCCAAAACAGATAATCTCTTTGCACTCTGTAACATCCTGCACATCAGACCCGCCGACCTCCTGAGCGCCGATACATAACCAAACGCCCCCGCCAGTGTTTCCACCAGCGGGGGCGTTTGTACAAAAAAATCCCGGCAGCCTTGTACAAAAAAGCTGCCGGGGCGCGCATGGGACAATGTCGGAGAAAAACGTAGTCAATGACTCTCTGCCTGCTGATACATCCAGTATACCATACCTCATGTGCATCGGCAAGCAAGTCGGAAAGGAGTTTTTATGGCCAAAAATAAAAAGCGTGCCGATGGACGATACTCCTGTCAGGTCTACCTCGGCAAAGGCCCGGACGGGAAACGCAAATACAAGACCTTCTATGGCTCGACCCTCCGTGAGGCCAAGGCCGCTGCGGATGATTTCCGTTCTGCCGTCAGCAAGGGCATGGACCCGGAACAGGCCGAAGCCACCTTAGGCACCCTGTACGATAACCTCATTGCCGCCAAAAAGGCAAAGGGCATCGGCCAGAAAAGCATTGACCGACTGGCGACCAATAAGGCCCACTGGGGCGAACTGGTGGACGTCCCGGCGTCTGAGCTGCGCGCGGCCGACTTCCAGCGGGTGCTCAACAACTTGGCCGACTGGCATGACGGCAAGCCGCCTCTCTCCCACTTCACCCTCACCAACCTGCGCGGCAGCGCCAAGGCCGCGTATGACCTCGCCATCCCGGAGATCGTGATGTACAACCCTTTGGTCAAGACCATCACCCCCGCCGGGGCTGCGCCGGAGCCTCGCGACCCCCTCACCGAAGAGCAGCAGCGCTGGATCCGTGAGACACCCCACGCCGCCCAGCGAGCCGCCATGCTCCTGCTCTACTCCGGCCTCCGCCGCAGCGAGGCCACCGCCCTCACTTGGGCCGACATCGACCTTGACGACGCCACCATCACGGTCAACAAAGGCTACGACTTCCGCGCCAAGAAAGTCAAGATCACCAAGACCCCTGCCGGTGTCCGCGTCGTCAGCATCCCCAAAGTTCTTGTCGATTATCTTCGCACCCAGCAGGATGGCTGCTTCTATGTGCTCCACAACCACAAAGGCCAGCAGATGACCGAGCAGGGCTGGAAGCGTCTATGGGAAAGCTATATGCGCGACCTGAATGTCAAGTACGGCTACGACGGCCAGCAAAACAAAAACCGCCCGGGCGGCCTGCCCATGCGCATCGACACCTTCACCCCGCACCAGCTCCGCCATACCTTCTGCACTCTGATGTACTTTGCCGGTGTGGACGTCATGACCGCCCGCGACCAGATGGGCCACAAAGACATCTCGGTCACGCTTGGCATCTATACCGCCCTCGACAAAAAATTCAAGAAGAAGAAAATAAACCGTCTGGACACTTACCTCAAAAAGTCCTGTACACAGTCCGGCTGACTTGTTTCTTGCCCTTTTTGACTTGCATCTTGACTTGCATTTCAAAAAAACTTTCCGGGAAATTAGGGCAATTAGCGCCCACATTCCCCTCCGAAGGCTATCTCCCAGCCAAACAAAAATCCCCGAAAAGCCAGGCGCGAAGCCACTTTTCGGGGATTTTACTTTGGAGCTACTGATCCGATTCGAACGGACGACCTGCTCATTACGAGTGAGCTGCTCTACCGGCTGAGCCACAGTAGCACATTGCGATCTCTGCAACGTGTGATATTTTACCATAAAAGCCGGGAGCTGTCAAGATTGATTCGCAACTTTGTCCCTCTGTGTTTGATTCGGCTCCTTTGCAAGGACGCGGCTCAGCTCACAGACCACAAAGCAGCAGCCGAGAAACACCAGCAGCGCACAGTCGGGCGGGAGGCGGCGCATCGTGGTCACGCGGCCGCACAGGCTGCTGAACGTCTCCTGCGCCCGCTGAGGAAGCAGAAGATAGAATATCAGCAGCGAAAGCGGCAGATGGAGCAGCCGGGCGCGGTAGAGCGGGCGGAGGGTCATCTCGGGCGGGCAGATGGTCCGCACCTGCATCAGAACAGAAAGCCCCTGCACGCTCAGCGCCGCGCAGCACAGCATACTGGCGAACCGGCCGCTTTTCGCAGCCAGGTCACAACCGGAGCAGACCTCCAAAAGCATCGCGCAGAAAACGCCTGCACCGGAGGGTAATACTTTCCCCGCTCCTGCGGCCAGCATCCGGAAAAACAGGACGAAACCGCAGAGCTTGAGGTAGGTCTGGGACGCCTGCGCGATGATGCCGTCCAGCCGGAGAGGCTGCGAAGCGGTCGGGACAGCGGGGTGCGCCATTGACCCAAGCGTCCCCCCCAGCCGCGCCAGAAGCGCGGCGGACAGATAGCCCGCCGCCACCTGTGCAAGGAACAGCAGGACGCCCAGCTCTGCACTGCCCAGCATGGACTGCCCGACAGCCAGTATCACAAAGGACGGGCCGGAACAGACACAGGCCGGAAGGAGCGCATCGGCCTCCCGCGTGGTGAGCTGCCCGGAGCGGACGGCCCCGGCGGCGGCATTTGCTGCGGGGGCAAAGCCGCCCAGAGAGCCGATGAGCAGCACCCGCCCAGCCGCCGGAGCGCGGACCCCGATGAGCCTTGCAACTGGGCAGAAGGGCAGCCCCAGCACATCCGCCGCCGGGCATTGGATGAGCAGCGTGGACACGATGAGGAACGGGAACAGCGAAAGCAGCAGCGGGCCGCCGCAGAGCGCCAGCCCCTCCCGCAGGGCCTGTGCGCAGGCATCCGGCGCGGCAAACGGCAGCAGACCCGCGGCCAGCGCCATCAAAAAATACCCCACGCCCCGGATTTTCTCTTTCTGAATCATACGCGCACCCTCCATTTCCATATATATGTGGTAATTGGCAGCGGTTTGCATGGCGGGAGGGAGCAGCGTGGGAAGAAAACGAGAGCAAACGCATTCCCTGCGCGGCTGGTTCCGGCGGATGTTCCGTCAGCCGCCCGGGGACTTCTACGGACGGGCTTCGGTCTACCTGAGCGGCAGAAGGATGGAGATCGAGCAGTTCCGGCGCATCCGCTCCTACGAAGAAGGCAAGCTCTGCCTCGAGCTGGGGCACGGCACTCTGACGGTCTACGGCGACGATTTGAAGATAGAGACACTCTCCGCCCGGAGGCTCACCCTGCGGGGGCAGATTCTGCGGACCGATTTTTCAAAGGAATAGGAGCTTTCTACCATGGAATGGATTCAGCTCTGGGCGGGCATCACCTTTGCGGCGCAGAACGGCGATGTCGAAGGTCTGCTGACTACTGCGGCCGCAGGCGGGCTGCACCTCTTCGACATCGTTCCCCGGCCCGGCGGGTTCTCGGCCCGGTGCGCCGCATGGCATTATCGGAAACTGGCCGCTCTGGCCCGCAGACGGCGGGTGCGGCTACGCATCCAAAAACGGCGGGGTCTTTTCTTTTGCATCCGTCCCCTTCTCCGGCGGCGGGGGCTCTGGGCCGGATGCCTTGTCTTTCTCCCTCTGCTGCTCTGGCTGCAGGGCTTTGTCTGGTTCGTCGAACCGGTGGGCCTGACGCCCGGCCAGCAGGCGCGGGCCGCCGTCGTCCTGTGGGAGGCAGGGCTTTTCCCGGGAAATGCCGTTACACAGGAAAAGCTCGCCGCCGGAGAATACGCCCTGCTCCAGAGCGGTGAGTTTTCCTGGGCCAGCCTCAACTTTATGAAGGGAAAGCTGGTGGCGGAAGCGGCTGCGGCTAAACCGGTGCCGGACATCGCGGCCGGGACGCTCCACGGCCTCCGGGCCAGGGTGTCCGGCACGGTCGTTCGCACCAACCTCGTCAGCGGGACGATGCTCGTCGTCCCCGGCCAGGCCGTAGAAGCCGGTCAGGGCCTCATCGGGACAGCCCGCGCCGAACGGGACGGAACGCTCATCTTTCAGCCTGCGGCGGGCAGTGTCCGGGCGCAGTTCGAGTGGGAAAACGAGCAGGATATTGCCCTGATGCTGCCCATCGAGCAGCTCACCGGGCAGCAGGCCGTGCATCGGACGCTGTTCTGGGACAGCCATGCTGTCGCTCTGCCCTCCCTGCATCCCGTCCCAAACTCGGCAGAGGCCGCTGCCGTCGTCCGACACTACCAGCCAGAAGTCTCCGGGCTTCCCATTCCTGTTTTTATCGAAGAAACGACACATTATTACAAAGTCTCCACTGATTTGGAGCGGACCGAAGAGCAGGCTCTGGCCCTCACAAGGCTGCAAAGTAAACAAGCTTTACAGCAAAATTGGCCTGATTTTGAGCTTTTGGCCCGCAAAGAGGACGTCTCTGTCGAAGAAAACACCCTTCACTACCGGGTCGTCTACACCATCACCGCCGACATCTGCAAATGAAAACGCCGCACAGTCCCGAGCACATCTGCTCCGGCCATGCGGCGATTTATGATTATGGATTTTTGTTACTTCTCTTCCGAGGTCGTCTCGGCCAGAAGCTCGTTCAGGTCGAACTCATACTTCGTGTGGCAGAAGTGGCAGACCACCTCACACTTCGGGTCTTCGTCCCGGAGCTTTACCAGCTCTTTGCGGCCAAGGCTGAGGAGCATATCCTTCGTGCGCTCCTCGCTGCAGTCGCACTGATACTTCACCTCGCGGGTATCGAGGACCTGCGGGTCGAAGCCTGCCATTGCCAGCTCCATCATATCCTGCGGGGTCTTCCCTGCCCGGAGCATCTCGGTGACGGAAGGCATGGCGGCGATGTTCTGCTCCAGACGGGTGATCTCGGCATCGGTCGCGCCCGGCAGGAGCTGCAGCAGATAGCCGCCGGCGCAGGCGATGGACAGATCCTTGTCCACCAGAACGCCCAGCGCACACACGGTGGGGATCTGCTCGCTGTAGGCGTAGTAGCTGGTGATGTCCTCGGCGATCTCACCGGACACCAGCGGCACCTGACCCACCGTCGGCTCCTTCTGGAGCTTGTTGTCCCGGATGACGGTCAGAACGCCGTCTTTGCCGACTGCGCCGCCCACGTCCAGATGTCCGTTCTCCTTTGCGGGAAGCTCGACCAGCGGGTGGTCGATGCAGCCTTTGACGTTGCCGTGTGCGTCGGTGCAGGCGATGACGACGCCAGCCGGGCCGCCGCCAGACACGCGCAGGGTGATGGAGTCGCCATCATCCTTGAGCATCGCGCCCATCAGGGAGACACCGGTGAGCAGACGGCCAAGGGCTGCGCTGCAGGTGGCACTGGTGGTATGCAGCTTTTCTGCCGTGCGGACGATCTCAGTGGAGTCCACGCCGCAGAACACGACACCGCCGTTTTCAGAAATGCCGCGGATAAGATTCGACATATTATTGTTCCTCCAGTTGGGTATACTGTTTGACTGCGCAGAAGAAATAGCGCTCGCTCTCGTCGGTCAGAGGGCCAAAGCTCTCGCCGTCGCAGACACTTTCCAGCGCAAAGCCATGCTTTTCCAGAGTGGCGCGGATGGTGTCGAGGTCGTAGGTGTACTCGTAGAACTGCTCGTGGAAGTGCTCCCCCGTCTCGCGGTAGTCGATGTCCACGCTGATCTCCACCCTGCGGTCGGCGGCGCTGTAATGGTTGCGCCAGACGCAGGAGGCGTCCTCTTCTTCAAATGTAAAGACGTTTTCGCCCAGCACGTTCTGGTGCTTATAGGGCGTGTTCATATCGAACAGGAGCACACCGCCCTTTTCCATAAAGAAACCGGCGTTGGCGATGGCTTTGTCCAGGTCCGGGATGTGGTTGAAGGTGTCGAAGGTGGACACCGCACCCCGGATGGTGCCGTAGAGGTCGAGCTTGAGCAGGTCCTGCCGCAAAAGAAGCAGGCCGCTGGAAAGGCCCAGCTGCTCAGCCTTGTCCCGGACGACGCAGAGCATCTCCTCCGACTGGTCGATGCCGATCATATCGTAGCCCGCCTGCGTGAGCATCAGGGTCAGCTCTCCTGTCCCGCAGCCCAGGTCTGCGAGGATGCCGTCATGGATGCTGTGGGCTTCCAGCTCTTTTTTGATGTGGGCATACAGGGCCTCGTAGTCGGCCTCGCCGTTGAACTCATCGTAAAAATAAGCAAATTCGTTGTAAGCCATTGCGTTACTCCGCGTCCTCTGCGTTTGCCTCGTACTCGGCGGCGACGGCTGCGTTCAGCACAGCCTGCAGCTCCGGGATGCCGTAGCCGCTCTCGCCGCTGGTCAGCACCACCTTCTGGCAGCCGTAGGGCAGGCAGAGCTTTTCAAACTCCTCCTGCGTCTGGGCCAGCTGGCTCTTCTTGAGCTTGTCGGCCTTGGTCAGGGCCACGACGAAGGGAATGTTGTGGTAGTGGAGATAATGCAGCATCTGGATGTCGTCGGCGCTGGGGGCGTGACGGCAGTCGATGAGCTGGACCAGCAGGGTGTGGTGGCGCTGAGCCTCGAAGTAGCTGTTGATGAGGTCGTCCCAGCGCTCACGGTCGGCGTTGCTCACCTTGGCATAGCCGTAGCCGGGCAGGTCCACGAAGTAGCAGTCATCCACCGCGTAGAAGTTGATGGTAGCCGTCTTGCCCGGCGTGCTGGACACGCGGGCGAGATTCTTGCGGTTGCAGAGCTTATTGATGAGGCTGGATTTGCCCACGTTGGAGCGGCCGGAGAAGCTCAGCTCCGGGCGGTCGCTCTCGGGCAGCTGGCTGGAAATGCCGTAGCTTGCAATGAAATCCGCTTTGTTATAGTTCATAGCTTCGCTCCTTTCGTCTCAGCAGACCGCGCCCGGCTGCGGCTTTTCAGTCGTCTGCGGCAGGGCCGCAGCCTCAGCGGGCTTTACCTTCCTGGTGCGAGGGTGGCCCGCAGACACCGTCTTGGGCTTGAGGAGGGCTGCGGCGAGGACCTGCGACAGGTTGGACATGGGCAGGAACTCGATGTTCTTCTTGACCTCGTCGTCCACCTCGTACAGATCGGACAGGTTGTCCTTCGGGATGAGGACCGTCTTCATCCCCTCGCGGTAAGCGGCCATGCTCTTCTCGCGGAGGCCGCCGATGGGCAGCACATTGCCGTGGAGGGTGATCTCGCCGGTCATGGCCACATCGCCCCGCACCGGGATACCGGACAGGCAGGAGATGAGGGCCGTGGTCAGGGTGACGCCGGCAGAGGGGCCGTCTTTGGGGACTGCTCCCTCCGGGGCGTGGATGTGCAGGTCGCACTTCTTGAGGCGCTCGGAGTCGATGCCGTACTCTGCGGCATGGACGCGGGCATAGGTGATGGCCAGCTGGGCGCTCTCCTTCATCACGTCGCCCAGAGAACCGGTGACGGTGATCTTGCCGCTGCCGTTGTCGATGACCTGCACCTCGATGGGCAGGGTCTCGCCGCCGATGCTGGTCCATGCCAGACCGTTGGCGATGCCGATGGCATTGGTGCGGTTGAGGAATTCGGGCTTGACCATGCGGGGTCCCAGCAGCTTTTCGAGGCCGGTGCCGGTGACGGAGACATTCTCCGCCTCGCCGGAAGCAATTTTCCGGGCGCACTTGCGCAGGACGCTGGTAATGGTGCGCTCCAGATTGCGGACGCCGGCCTCGCGGGTGTAGCCGTCGATGATGCCGTAGAGGGCGCTCTGGGAGAAGGTGACCTTGCCGGTCAGGCCGCAGGCATCCAGCTGCTTGGGGACCAGATGCTTCCGGGCGATGTTGTACTTTTCCACCCGGGTGTAGCTGGGCAGCTCGATGACGTCCATGCGGTCGCGCAGCGGGCCGGGGATGGCGCTGAGGTCGTTGGCCGTGGTGATGAAGAGCACATGGCTCAAATCAAACGGCATATCGATGAAATGGTCGTTGAAGGTGCTGTTCTGCTCGGGGTCGAGGGCTTCCAGCAGAGCGGCCGCCGGGTCGCCCCGGAAGTCGCCTGCCAGCTTGTCGATCTCGTCCAGAAGCATCAGGGGGTTCGAGCTCTTGGCAGAGATCATGGCGTTGATGATCTTGCCGGGCATCGCGCCGATGTAGGTGCGGCGGTGGCCGCGGATCTCGGCCTCATCCCGCACGCCGCCGAGGCTGATGCGGACATACTTGCGGTTCAGGCTCTCGGCGATGGAACGGGCGATGCTGGTCTTGCCGACACCCGGAGGGCCGACGAGGCAGATGATCTGGCCCTTCACATCGGGGGCCAACTTGCGGACGGCCAGCACCTCGAGGATGCGGTCCTTGACCTTCTTCAGGCCGTAGTGGTCCCGGTCCAGCACGCGCTGGGCCTTGGCGATGTCCAGATCGTCCTCGGTGAAGGTGTTCCAGGGCAGGTCGAGGCAGGTGTCCAGATAGGTGCGGATGACCGTGCCTTCCTGATTGCTGCTCTGCATTTTGGAGAGGCGGTCCACCTCTTTGAGAAGCTTCTTTTCCCGATCCTCGTCCAGATGGAGGGCTGTGATCTTCCGGCGGTACTCCTCGGCCTCGGCGGTGGTATCGTCGTCCTCGCCCAGCTCCTCGCTGATCATGTGGAGCTGCTCGTGGAGGTAGTAGTCGCGCTGGTTCTTATCCATCGCCTCGTCTACCTTCTGGGCGATCTCCTTATCGATCTCGAGCATCCGGCGCTCCCGGTGCATCTTCTCGATGAGCAGACGCAGGCGGCCCATCAGGGTGCCTTCGTCCAGAATGGCCTGTTTATCCTCGAAGCGGAACAGGAGGTTGGCCGGGATGTACTCGGACAGGAAAGCGGCGTCGGTGCTGGTGGTGATGGCAAACACCACGTCCTTGCCGATGTGGGGGTTCAGAGCCAGCAGGTCGTCAAAGCTCTTTTTGACGTTGCGGACGAGGACGTCCGCCTCAGGCAGCTCCTCGGGCTTCGCCATCTTGACCGGGGCCGGGCGGACGGTGGCCAGCAGGAAGCTGCCGTCGTCCTCCATCTCGGAGAGTTTGGCGCGGTATTTGCCTTCGACCAGGATGCGGACGAGGTCATCTGACACCCGCATCACCTGCTTGACCTCGGCCACGACGCCGTAAGTATAGAGGTCGGCGGCCTTGGGGTCTTCGACCTTCATCTCTTTCTGTGCCACGAGGAAGACGTCAGAGTTGTTGCTGACGGCCCACTCCACGGCGGCGATGCTCTTCTCGCGGCCCACCTCGAAGTGGAGCAGATTGTTGGGGAAGACCACCAGCCCGCGCAGGGCGATGGCCGGAAGGTGGAGGACGCTCCGCTCCACCTTGACCGTAACTTTTTCAGACATAGTGCAAAACCTCCCAGCCGTCCCTCGGATGCGAGTCATCCATAAGGGCGGCTTTTTTGTAGGGTCATATCAAATCTATCATTTTATTATAGCGAAAAATGTTTGCAGATGCAACTGTTCAGCGCTTTTCCCGGGTGTTGTAGCCCAGTCTGCCCAGTGCGGGCAGGATGGCCCGGAGGGTCAGCGACGTGAGGGCGCCCATGACAAGGCCCAGCACCAGCATCACCGGCGCATAGTACAGCGACATGGCCGAGGACAGGATGAGCCCCGCGCCAAGCAGCTGGCCGATGTTGTGGGACAGTGCGCCGCAGACCGACAGGATGAACCATGTGGGCCGGAACGGGAGCTTATAGTAGAGCACCCACATCACCAGCAGGGACAGCAGTCCGCCGCAGAGCGAGAGGAAGCCTGCCGTCCAGCCGGAGACGAGAAAGACGAACAGCGCCTTGAGCAGGTCGAGATAGAGCGCCTGCCGCGCCCCCATGAAGAACAGTGCATACATCACCACGATGTTCGCAAGGCCCAGCTTCATGCCCGGCGCAAGGCCCGGGATGACCAGTGTGCCTTCGATGAAGGAAAGCGCCATCGCCAGCGCGAACAGCAGGCCGGAAAGTGCGATCTCATGTGTTTTCTTCGGGTCATGGTTTCGGTTTGCCATCGGCTCTCCCCCTTTGCTGCATCGGTCATTCTTCGCTGCCGGCGGTCTGCTCGTACTGCTCCTGCTCCTCGACGGCGGCCTCCCATGCGGCGAAAAGCTCGTCCTGATGGAAGCGCAGGTCGCTGAGCTCATCGCTCTTTTCCCGCAAAAGCTGGGGGTCGTTGTAGACTTCCGGCGAGTTTATCTCGTTTTCCAGCTCCACTTCGCGGGCGCCGCAGGCTTCCATCTCGTCCTCGCAGGCTTTGATCTTAGCGCGCAGCTCGGCCCGGCGGCGGCGCTGCTCTTTGCCGTAGCCTGCCTTGGCGGGTTCGCTGCTCTTCTCGGCCACGGAGGCGGGAGCGGCGCGGCCCATCAGGGCGTCATAGCTGGGGTAGATGACCGCCTTGCCGTCCTCGAGGTAGAGGATGGGGCAGGCCAGACTGTTCATCAGGTGGCGGTCATGGGTGACGAGGAGCAGCGTGCCAGTGTAGGCCATCAGCGCCTCGGTCAGGTTCTCGCGGGTGTAGATGTCCAGATGGTTGGTAGGCTCGTCCAGGAACAGCAGGTTCGGGCGTTCCAGCACGATCTCTGCAAAGCGCAGTCGGGCCAGCTCGCCGCCGGACAGGGCCTCGCAGGGCTTGAAGACCGTCTCGCCCCGGAAGCCCAGCTTTGCCAGATGGCTGCGGACTTCCAGCTCAGTCATCCGGGGGTACTTGTTCCAGATGACGTCGATGACGCGGCCCGCGCCGATGCGGTTCTGCTGCTGGGCGAAGATGCTGGGCCGTGCGCCGGTGCCAAGGCGCACCATGCCGCCGGAGGGGCGGCGCTTGCCGTCCAGCACCTGCATCAGGGTGGATTTGCCTGCGCCGTTGGGGCCGGCGATGATGAGCCGCTGGCCGCGGCAGACCGTATAGGTGAAGGGCTCCAGCAGGGTGCGGCCGCCGATCTTAATGGTCAGGTTCTTGAGCAGCACCAGCTCATTCCACGGCTCCACGTCGTATTCGAAGCGGAACTTGAGCTGGTTGGTCTCGTCCTGAGGGGCCTCGGTGATCTCCAGCTTTTCCAGCTGCTTGCGGCGGCTCTGGGCCATCTTGGTAGTGGAGGCGCGGACGAGGTTGCGGTCGATGTAGTCCTGTAATTTTTCGGCCAGCGCCACGTCGGCGTCGTGCTGCTTCTGGCGCAGGGCGTCGGCGGCTTCCTTCTGGGGCAGATAGGTCGAGAAGTTGCCCTTATAGGTGGTCATGGTCTGGAACGAGACTTCCCAGATCTTGGTACAGACGTTGTCGA
>OOAI01000235.1_pt1 | contig 44462 bp, 38 predicted proteins | sample 1671191 | NCBI WGS metagenome assembly OOAI01 (sample SAMN06348131, study PRJEB24527) | human gut metagenome | biome: human gut; feature: ankylosing spondylitis patient; material: feces | host: Homo sapiens | place: China | collected 2015-10 | reverse complement strand
ACTTGTGCCGAAGATAGTTAGCTGGAAACGGCTTGTGAAAATAGGTAGTCGCCGACTTAGAGAAACGCTTCAGGAGAATTCCTGAAGCGTTTTTTGGTGTGAAAAAGATGAAATATCTACAAATAGAGCAAGATATAACTGAAAATTCATATTTTGTTAAAATATTTCGTGAAATTAGTTGCGGCTAAGTGATGCTTATGTTACAATAATGACGTATTAGTGTGATGAAAACGAGATTTGATGGAGATGTATTACAGAACGGAAGGAAGTAGTTGTGGTGAAGGTGGCGATGATCGGGCACAAGGATTTTCCGAGTCGCTCAGGCGGTGTGGAGGTCATGGTTGGCGGGCTGGCCAGAAGTCTGGTGGAACGAGGCTATGACGTTACCGTGTATAACCGCGGCTTGGAAAAGCACCATAATGTGTACGATGTGGACGGCGTTCACGCGCGGCGAGTATTTACCCTGCAAAAGCCTGCACTGAATGCCACGATCTACTCTTTTCTGGCGACCTTTGACGCGCTGTTCCGGGGCTATGATGTGATCCATTACCACGCCATCGGACCCAGCGTACCGCTGCTGATCGCTAAGATATTCGGCAAGCACACCGTATGTACGGTGCACGGACTGAACTGGAAGGTAGACAAATGGCGCGGCTTTGCAAGCCGTTATATGAAGCTGGGAGAGCGGATCGCCGCAAAATATGCGGATGATCTGGTGGTGCTTTCGGAGACGGAGTGGAACTATTTTTTGCAGAAATATGGCCGCGCGTCTATTCTGATCCCCAATGCCATCCGCTTTTACGAAAAGCGCGCGTGCACCCTGATCCGGGAAAAATACGGGCTGGCGAGGGGAGAGTACATCCTGTATGTGGGGCGCATCTCGCCGGAAAAGGGCACGCTGGATCTGGTGGAGGGCTACCGCAAGGCCAAGACAGGGAAAAAGCTTGTACTGGTCGGCCCGCTGGATGACAGCGAATATTGCAGAGCAGTACAGCAGCAGGTACAGAATGACCCCAATATCATCATGACCGACTATGTGGTGGGCGACCCGCTGAAGGAGCTTTACAGCAATTGCGGGCTGTTCGTTTTGCCCAGCCACACCGAGGGGCTTTCTCTATCTTTGCTGGAGGCACTGTCCATCGGTGCACGGTGTCTGGTGAGCGATATTCCCGAGAATACGGTCGTGACCGACATTTACGGCGCGGCCTTCAAACCGGAGGATACGGATGATCTTGCCCGGGCGCTGGAGCGGGAATGTACACAGGAGTACCCGGACGCAATGCGGCAGCAGCAGATACAGTACATCCATACAAATTTTGAGTACGACGTGATGCTGGACCGTTACGAGGAGGTCTATCATCATGTGGTGGGTGACCCGTTGAAGGCGATGCCCTCCACGCTGAAAAAGGGAAGAGTGCCGGCAGGCGCAAAAGCATAAGCAAAGAACGCCCCGGAAACGTTTGACAGCGTTTCCGGGGCGCTTTTCGTTTAAATCAGCGGGGCGATGAACTTGAGCACTATGCCCACCAGATGCAGCAGCTTTTTACCCTGCCAGATGCTCTGACGGGTGGGTTCCACCGTGCGGCACTGTGCCAGCGTATCCTGAAAATCTGCTTCAATGCGGGGCAGGCAGTCCACGCCGCGCATCCAGACAGCGTCTTCAAAATGGTGGTACAGGCTGCGGTAGTCCAGATTGATGGTGCCCACAACGGCCTCCTGCCCGTCCATGATCATCACCTTGGCGTGGGTGAAGCCGGGGGTCCACTCGCTGATCTTCACACCGGAGGACAGCAGCGGCAGGTAATGGGTCTTGGCCAGCGCATAGGCAAATGCCTTGTCCGGCTTGCCGGGCAGGATCAGATGCACATCCACGCCGCGCTCGGCGGCAAAGCGCAGGGCGGTCTCCAGCTCGCCGTCCAGAATGAGGTAGGGCGTGATGATATGTACGCTGTGCCGGGCGCGGTTGAGCAGGTCGATGTACACCATCTCGCCTACACGCTCGCCGTCCAGCGGGCAGTCCCCGTAGGGGATGACAAAGCCCTTTGCCTGCGTTTCTGGGAGGGGGTGGGTGAGGAACTGCGCAAACTCCGGCTCCCGCTGGATGCTCCACATCTGCAAAAACAGGGCGGTCATGGTGCGCACGCCCTCGCCTTCCAGCATGACAGCGGCGTCCTTCCAGCGGCCGTATTTTTCAATGTGGTTGATGTACTCGTCGGCCAGATTCACGCCGCCGGTAAAGCCCACGCGGCCATCTACGACCAGAATCTTGCGGTGGTCGCGGTAGTTGTAGTGGGTGGAAACAAAGGGCGTGACCGGCGCAAACACCTTGCAGCGGATACCCAGCGCTTCCAGCCGTCTGGGGTAGTCCCGGGGCAGGGTGGAGAACTCGCAGGTGCCGTCATACATCACCCGCACATCCACGCCCTGCGCGGCCTTGCGTGCCAGAATTTCCAGAATGCGCCCCCACATCAGCCCTTCGTCAATGATGAAGTATTCCAGAAAAATGTACTGGGTGGCGCTTTCCAGCTGGGGCAGCAGCGCGGCAAACTTGGCTTCTCCGCTGGGGAAATAGGTCACCTGCGTGTTTTCGTACACCGGGAAGCCGCCGCCCCGTCCGCGCAGATACTGCGCCAGAGAGGCCGCGCCGGGGCAGTCCGCGTCCAGCGCCGTGCTCGCCTTTTTGTCCTGCGCCAGCTGGCCGCGGGTCTGCCCCTCCAGCTCCAGCAGGCGCTTTTTGAGCATCCGGTGACCGACATCCTCCTTGGTGTAGCAGAACAGCAGCACGCCCAGCACCGGGGCAAGCGCCGTGACCACCAGCCACGGGATGCGCACGCTGTTGTTCATGTCCTGATTGAGCAGGTAGACCATCATGGCCGCCGTGACCAGCAAGGTGCCGCCCAAGTAGTGGGGCAGCAGGTTACTGAACCAGCGCATCAGGCTGAAGAGCGCCCCGAATTGCAGCACCAGCAGTACCAGCACCAGCCCAAAGCGGCTGAAGATGGCATGGATGAGCCCTTTCTGGCCTTTACGGAGCAGACGGATGCCGCCGTCCTCAAATACCCGGACCTTGCTTCTCATGGTGTGCTGCAATGTTTCTTTTGACATTTTGACCGTCCTTTTTTTGGAATGTGTCGGAGGATAGCCTGCAAGCCCTGTCCAAATGACACATTTTGTGCTATGATAAAGGGGAAGAACTGCTGCCGGGCGGCAACAGAGCATATACAAGTCTATTATAATCCATTCCGGCCGGTTTTTCCACAGAAACCGGCAGATTTTGTACAGAAGGAGTTTGCATTATGAACAACCTGATCATTGGCATCGCGGGCGGCTCGGGCAGCGGCAAGACCACCCTTGCACTGCGGCTGAAGGAGCGCTTTGGGGAGGACGAGGTGCGGCTGATCTCCCACGACAGCTACTACAAGCGTCACGACGAGCTGCCCTTTGAAGAGCGCTGCAAGCTGAACTACGACCACCCGGACGCCTTCGACAACGCATTGCTCATCTACCACTTGCAGGAGTTGAAGGCAGGCCGCGCCATCGACTGCCCGGTGTACGATTACTCCAACCATAACCGCAGCAACGAGGTGCAGCACATCGAGCCCGCCCCGGTGCTGATCGTGGAGGGCATTCTGCCCTTTGTAGAGCCGGAACTGTGCGCCCTGTTCGACTACAAGATCTTCGTGGACACGGACGCGGACGAGCGCATCCTACGGCGCATTCTGCGGGACGTAAAGGAGCGCGGGCGCAGCTTGGACAGCGTGATAGACCCAGTACCTTACCACGGTCAAGCCGATGCACGAAGCCTTTGTAGAGCCCAGCAAGCGCAACGCGGACATCATTGTGCCCAACGGCGGTGAGAACAGCACCGCTGTGGAGATGCTTGCGCACCACATCCGCACCCTGATCGAGAAAGCGAACCGGGGGTAAGAAACCCTCTCAGGCGCTCCCGCGCCCGCAAACTTTGCAGTTTAACCTGAAACTGTACCGCCATGCCAAGGGCTCTCCCTTTGGGAGAGCTGGCGAGCGTAGCGAGACTGAGAGGGCGAGGCCGCTACCTGCGGAGCGCATTTGAAATCGTCCCGCGCAGAAAAAGGCACCCGCAGCCATCCGGCTGCGGGTGCCTTTTTGCATACAGGTTTAACGGACAGAGGTGCGCACCAGCGCGCGCTTGAGGCGCGCCTGTGCCAGCTCGTACTCACGGTCGTTCAGGTTCTTGCGGGCAAGGATCTCCTCGGCGCGCTTCTTGGAAGCCTCCGCACGCGCCTGATCGATGTCCTCGGCCCATTCCCAAGTGGTAGCCACCAGACGCACGTCCCCGTCCAGCACGCTGAGCAGGCCGCCCATGCAGGCTGCACGGCGGCGCTGACCGTCGGCATCTACAATGTGCGCCTCGCCCATGCCCAGTGCCGTGCAGTAATCGCCGTGCTTTGCCAGAATGGCGATATCGCCGTCAATGGCGCGGCAGACGATGCGCTCGGCCTGTCCTTCAAAGGCGCAGCCGTCCGGCGTGACCACCGTCAGATGAAAGGTCGTCATGGCTTACCCCTTCTTCGCTTTTGCGAACACGTCGTCAATGGTGCCCGCGAACAGGAATGCGCTCTCGGGCAGCTCGTCGCACTCGCCGCTCAGGATCATCTTGAAGCCCCGCAGGGTCTCCTTCAGCGGCACATACTGGCCGGGCATACCGGTGAACTGCTCTGCCACATGGAAGCTCTGGCTCAGGAAGCGCTGCACCTTGCGGGCGCGGCTGACGGTCCGCTTGTCCTCTTCGCTCAGCTCGTCCATGCCCATGATGGCAATGATGTCCTGCAGCTCCTTGTAGCGCTGCAGCACCTTCTGGACGGCACGGGCGATCTCGTAGTGCTCCTGACCCACGACCTCCGGGCTGAGGATGCGGCTGGTGGAGTCCAGCGGGTCCACAGCGGGGTAGATGCCCTGCGATGCAATGTCACGGCTCAGCACCGTGGTGGCATCCAGATGGGTAAAGGTGGTGGCAGGGGCGGGGTCGGTCAGGTCATCGGCGGGAACGTAGACGGCCTGCACCGAGGTGATGGAGCCCTTGCGGGTGGAGGTGATGCGCTCCTGCAGAGCGCCCATCTCGGTGGCCAGCGTGGGCTGGTAGCCAACGGCAGAGGGCATACGGCCCAGCAGTGCGGACACCTCGGAGCCGGCCTGCGTGAAGCGGAAGATGTTATCAATGAACAGCAGCACGTCCTGATTCTTCACATCGCGGAAATACTCTGCCATGGTCAGGCCGGACAGTGCCACGCGCATACGGGCTCCCGGGGGCTCGTTCATCTGGCCGTAGACCAGCGCGGTCTTGTTGATAACGCCGCTCTCGGTCATTTCGCCGTACAGGTCGTTGCCCTCGCGGGTGCGCTCGCCAACGCCGGTAAATACCGAGTAACCGTTGTGCTCGGTGGCGATGTTATAGATCAGCTCCTGGATCAGAACGGTCTTGCCGACACCGGCGCCGCCGAACAGGCCGATCTTGCCGCCCTTGGCGTAGGGGCAGATCAGGTCAACCACCTTGATGCCGGTCTCAAGGATCTCGGTGGTGGACTGCTGCTCCTCGTAGCTGGGAGCGGGACGGTGGATGGGCCAGTAGGCATCCGGGGTGGGGGCGGGCTTGTTATCCACCGGCTCGCCCAGCAGGTTGAACACGCGCCCCAGACACTGGTCGCCTACGGGCACCTTGATGGACTCGCCGGTGTCCACGGCATCTGTGCCGCGCACCAGACCATCGGTGCTGCTCATGGCAATGCAGCGCGCCACATTGTCGCCGGTCAGCTGAGCGACCTCCACCACCAGCTTCTGGCCGTGGTTGTCGATCTCAATGGCGTTGAGCAGCTCCGGCAGCTCGCCATCCTTGAACTGGATGTCCAGCACCGGGCCAATGACCTGGATCACCTTGCCGATATGTTTTTCGGACATAGGCTACAACTCCTTCTTGATAGGTTTTTCCGCTCAAGCTCCCCCGAAGGGGGAGCTGCCGCCGTCAGGCGGCTGAGAGGGTTTTAGTTCTCCGCGCCGGCCACGATCTCGGTGATCTCCTGCGTGATAGCAGCCTGACGGGCACGGTTATAATACAGGTTGAGATGGTCGATCATCTCGCCGGCGTTCTTGGTGGCAGCGTCCATGGCGGTGCGGCGGGCAGCCAGCTCACTGGCTACGCTCTCGCACACGGCACCGTAGACGACACCGGCCACATACTCCGGGATGATCGCGCTGAATACTTCCTCGCTGCTGGGCTTATACAAGATCTGACTGCGGCGCGCCTCCGCCTTCTGCTGTTCGGTGGGTTCCATGGCCAGCGGCAGCACCTCGATGGAGACAGCCGTCTGGGTCATCATGGAATCGAACCGGGTGTAGCAGAGCTTTACGGCGTCAAACTCGCCCTTGCGGTAGCCTTCGGTGATCTGGCGTGCCAGCTGGAAGCACTGCCCCACCGATACATCGGCGGCCAGCAGCACTTCCTGCGTGAACAGTTCGGCTTCGTGGTGGGCAAAGTACTCTGCCGAGCGCTTGCCGATGGGCAGCACTTCCACATTGCCGCTTTCCTGTGCGGCCAGCTTGAGCACATTGGCGTTGTAACCGCCGGCAAGGCCGCGGTCACCGGCAATGACCACCAGCAGCGTGCGCTTGATCTCGCTGCGGCGCAGGTAGGGGTTGCGGGCCCGGGGGTCCGCTGCCGCGATCTCGGTCAGGGTCTTGTACAGCGTTTCAAAATAGGGTCGGCTGTGCTCGACCCGCTCCTTGGCACGGCGCATTTTGGAGGAAGCCACCAGCTCCATGGCCTTGGTGATCTGCATGGTGCTCTCTACGCTTTTGATGCGCAGCTTGATGTCCTTCATGGAACCAGCCATGCGTTACGCCTCCTTCCCTTTAATGCGCCTTGACAAAGCTTTCGGTATACCGGGTCAGCACGGCTTTGAGCTGCTCCTCGGTGTCCTTATCCAGATTGCCGGTGGTGCGGATGGTGTCCATCACGGCAGCCCCGGCGGCATCGTTGTCCAGATACTCGTATAGGCTCTTCTCGTACTCTGCCACGTCCGCCACCTTGACATTGACAAGGTAGTCGTGAATGGTAGCGTACAGAATAGCCACCTGCTTTTCCACAGGTACGGGCGCGGAGCGGTTCTGCTTGAGCACCTCCACGATGCGCTCGCCCTGTGCCAGACGCGCCTTGGTGTCGGCGTCCAGATCAGAGCCGAACTGTGCAAAGGATTGCAGCTCGCGGTACTGGGAGTAGATCAGCTTCAAGGTGCCTGCCACCTTCTTCATGGCCTTGATCTGAGCGTTGCCGCCGACGCGGGACACCGAGATACCGGGGTTGACTGCCGGCATGACGCCGGAGTGGAACAACTCGGTCTCAAGGAAGATCTGACCATCGGTGATGGAGATGACGTTGGTGGGGATGTAGGCGGAAACGTCGCCCGCCTGCGTCTCGATAATGGGCAGAGCCGTCAGGCTGCCGCCGCCCAGCTCGTTGGAAAGCTTGGCAGCGCGCTCCAGCAGACGGGAGTGCAGATAGAAAACGTCGCCGGGGTAAGCCTCGCGTCCCGGGGGACGGCGGATCAGCAGCGACAGGGCACGGTAGGCCACAGCGTGCTTGGAAAGGTCATCGTAGATGATGAGGACGTGCTTGCCCTGCTGCATGAAGTATTCGCCCATGGCGCAGCCGGAGTAGGGGGCAATATACTGCAGGGGAGACAGCTCGGAGGCGGTAGCGGACACCACGATGGTGTAGCCCATGGCACCGGCTTCGGTCAGGCTCTGCACGAGGTTTGCCACGGTAGAGCGCTTCTGACCGATGGCAACGTAAATGCAGATAACGTCCTTGCCCTTCTGGTTGATGATGGTATCGGAGGCGATGGTGGTCTTGCCGGTCTGGCGGTCACCGATGATCAGTTCGCGCTGACCGCGTCCGATGGGGATCATGGAGTCGATGGCCTTGATACCGGTCTGCAGCGGCTCCTTGACGGGCTGGCGCTCGATGATGCCGGGAGCGCGGCTCTCAATGGCGCGGTACTCGGTGGTCTCGATGGGACCTGCGCCGTCGATGGGCTGGCCCAGTGCGTTGACCACGCGGCCGATCATGGCATCGCCCACCGGCACGGAAACCACCTTGCCGGTGCGCTTGACGATGCTGCCTTCTTTGATGCCGGCATCCGAGCCCAGCAGCACGATGGAAACGGTATTTTCCTCAAGGTTCTGGGCCATACCGTATTCGCCGTTGTCAAACTGGAGCAGCTCGCCTGCCATGCACTTTTCCAGACCGCTGGCCCGGGCGATGCCGTCGCCCACCATAATGACCGTGCCGGTCTCGCTCTGCTCGATGGCATTTTCGTAATGCTTGATCTGGGCACGGATGATCTTGGAGATCTCTTCAGGTTTCAGTTGCATCTTTGTTTGTTCACCACTCAATTCATAATAGTCATTTCGGGTGGAAATTCGTTCTGTGCTCTGCCCCGTTTGCAAAGGGCAGGGGGAAAGTTACAGAGTGACCGCCGCAATATCCCGGCGCAGGGAGGCAAGGCGGTTCTGGACGGTGCCGTCCAGCTCGGTGCCCTCGATATCCAGCCGGATACCGCCCAGCACCTTGGCATCCACCTTGGTTTTAAGGTCGATGGTCTTGCCGGTCAGGCTTTCCAGCTTGGCGTGCAGCGCCGTGCGCTGCTGCTCGGTAAGCGGAACAGCCGAGATGGCTGTGGCTTCCAGAATGCCGTGCGCCTGATTGTAGCGGATGCGGTAAGCCCGTGCGCAGCCGGACAGCTCCCGCAGGGTGCCCTTCTCGCACAGGATCTTTAAAAAGTTCAGCACATAGAGGTGGACCTGCCCGCGCAGGGCTTCGTCCAGCAGACCGCAGCGCTCCTTTTTGGGGATGCTGGGGGTGCTGAGCAGCCGCAGGTAGTCCGGGTTTTGCTTCAGAAGCTGTTGCACCTCGTCAAGTTCGCCCAGAATGCGGGTCTCCAGCCCTTCCTCTGCCGCCAGATCGTACAGACTGCCGCCGTACATCTTTGCAGTTTCGGTCATGATGCTTCACCCACGTTTTTGATAAATTCGTCGATCAGATCCTTGTGGTCTTTCTCGCTGATCTCGCGCTCCACCACCTTGGATGCGATCTCCATGGCGATGCCGCCGATCTCGTCCTTGACCTCGTTCACGGCCTTCTTACGCTCCTGCGCAATGTCGGCCTCAGCCTTCTGCTTCAGGGCAGCGGCCTGTGCGCGGGCCTCGCCCACGATCTCTTCCGAGCGGGCGGTGGCGGTCTTTTGCGCCGTAGCTACGATCTGATTGGCCTCAGTGCGGGCGTCCTGCAGGTTCTGCTCGTACTCCGCCTTCATGGCCTCGGCCTCGGTGCGCAGTTTCTGCGCATCTGCGATCTCGCTGTCGGCCTTGGCCTTGCGGTCGGCGATCACCTGTTTGATCGGCTTCAGCAGGAACTTTTTGAAGATGACCAGCTGGATCATCAGGTTGCAGATCTGGGCCAGAAAGGTCCAGCCATCCAGCGTGATCAACGCCTGATACAGTTCCATAAGCGTCTCCTTTCGTTATTTTTTCGGATCGGGAGGCTTATGCCAGATACTTCATGAACATACCGGGAGCCAGGAAGATCAGCAGCAGGCCGGTAACAAAGCCGTAGATACCGGTGGTCTCGGAAAGGGCAACACCAAGGATCAGGGTGCTGGTAACATCGCTCTTGCACTCCGGCTGACGGCCAACGGCCTCACAGGCAGCGGCAGCAGCGTTGCCTTCGCCGATACCGGGGCCGATACCTGCGATCAGTGCGCAGCCTGCGCCGATGCCGCAGCCTGCCAGAGCGATACCACGAGCCAGATACTGGAAATCAGTCATAAGATTTGTCCTCCTAAAATGTGTTTGTGTTTTGGGGGATGCCGGAAGGCCTTAGTCCTCACCGGCAGCACGTTTGATGAAGATTGTGGTCAGGGTACAGAAGATGAACGCCTGAATGCAGCCGCCGAACCAGTCGAAATACAGGCCGGTAAAGGCCGGGATGCCGATCTGGAACAGCTGGATCTGACTCAGGAAGCCCGGCAGCCAGCCAAAGATGACGTGGCTCAGGCTTGCCAGTGCCCAGTACAGCAGTGTGGAGATGACCGTACCGGACAGGATGTTGCCGAAGTGACGGAACGCCATGCTGACAGGGGTAGAGATCTCTGACAGCACATTGATGGGTGCCATGATAAAGATCGGATCGAGCAGACCCTTGAGGTAGGCCAGAATGCCGTTCGTTTTGATCTTGTAGTACATGATCAGAACAAACACCACGATGGCCCACGCTGCCTCGGTGTTCAGGTCGGCCGTGGGGCTCCACAGGCCGACAACGCTGATCAGGTTGCACCCGATGCTCAGTGCAAAAATAGCACCGACCAGGGGGATATACTGATCGAAGTGGAAGCCCATGTTGTCGTGCACGAACTGTTCCAGCCGCGTTACGATGAACTCGGCTGCGGCCTGTCGTTTGGACACATTTTCCAGCTTGAGGTCGTGCCCCAGCCAGATGGCAAAACCCGAGAGCAGCGCCATGACGATCCAAGTGCTTACCAAGGTCTGGGTAATTTTAAAATCACCCAGCAGAGGGATATTGGTGTGAATGGTATACAGGATCTTTGCGCCGTTCAGTTCCATTTATTCTTGTTCACCCCCTTCGTCACGGGGCTGCACCGCAGACGCCTTGGCGGGGGCGGGGTCATCTTCCACAGAGATGTCCACCGGCTCCTGCGGGGGCGTGAGCGGCTTGTACTTCCCGGTTATCTGGAGATAATAGATCGTAACTCTGGGGAACAGCAGCGGCAGAACGCCTGCAAACGCTTGGAAACAGGGAGCCGCAATGGCTATAATGATCCACAACGCCTGCAGCAGCATTCTTGTATTATAGGATATCTGCAGCTGCGCTTTACGCTTTTTTTCGTCCGGCTCGTCAATGACCTTCTGCACCACAAAGCAGATGCCGGCAAAGTTGCCGATAGCCACCAGCGCGCCGATGATGCCGCCCAGCAGCACCCGGTAGTCAAAGACCACCCAGCCCACCAGATGCAGCGCTGCAAACACCACCCACATCACGGCAGTACACAGAGACACGCCGCAGGCGATGCGCAGCAGCTCCTTTTTGGATTCCGGCTGCAATTTCATAAAAACGGACCTCCATTACTGGTGGGAGTTGAAGCCCACCCGATGATTTTTTTCGTGTTTGGAGCGCTCCAGCCGTTCCTTGCAGAACACCCAGAAGTTCTGCGCCCCGGCGGCAAGCCCCAGACCCACAGCGGGCAAAAACAGCCATTCCGGCCAGCCCCAGTGCTCCACAGCCCACCAGCACCCGGCAAGGCAGAGCACCAGCGGCAGCAGCATATTCAGCCCCAGCTGGGTCAGCCAGACCAGATCTTCCAAAGCCTTGTACCAGCCTTTCAAGTTCTGCGCCGCTCCTTTCTGCGGGTGCCGCCCGCATTCCAGCATTTGGAAAAAATGCCAGAGACGGACAGGCAGCCAAAAAAGTCTATGCCCTCAGTATACTTCAAAACGTCGGATATTGCAATCAATTCTCCACCGAAATATAGTAAAATTTCATAGTTTGTTCAGACTGATTCCATAAATGTGCACCGATAACACACATTGTGCGCCTGTGACCGCATCTTTGCACAAACTTTTCAGAAAAGTTTGTGCAGAGTGTAAAAAACAGTGAAAGGTCGGCTCCCCGGCGGGGAGGACGATTTAAAATGGCTTCCGCTATCGGGTTGCGGCACCCAGCATCCGCTTCGTGCCTTGGGCGGCACTCGCGTCTTGCTGGCCGCTGCCCCAACAACTCCTCCCTGTTTCCGCCGCTGGCGGCGGTCGTCGTCATTGCACTCTAGCCATAATTAGAGGAATTGAATTTTTATTTCGCGTTTGTCGCGCTCTGCGGAGCGCTCCAAACGCATTTTCACGGGAGGGGTCGTAACGAAAAACGGCAGCTGCCGTTTTCCTCTGGGGCTCTTCCGGTGAAAAGGGAATTTCGGAGCGTCCGCAGACGCTCCGAAATTCCGAAACTATAAATAATTCTTCCTTGAACTATGTGCAGAGCAACGCGGAGCACATTTTAAATCGTCTTATGCAAAAGGGGCTGCCGCACGTTTGTGCGGCAGCCCCGGCGGGTGCTTTGGAATCTAGGCGCTTACCAGAGGTTTGCAGTCTCGTTGTACAGACCCTCGTAGCTCTTGGCGGAAACGTCCCAGCTGAAATCGCACTCCATGCAGTGACGCACGAGGTTCTTCCAGTTTCCCTTGTTGTTGTAGGCATCCTGTGCGTTGCAGCAGGCCACATACAGCTCGTGGGCGTTGTAACCGGCAAAGGTAAAGCCGTTGCCGTCGCCCATGGTGCTGTCATGGATGGAGTCGCGCAGACCGCCGGTCTCGCGGACGATGGGAGGTGTGCCGTAGCGGCAGGCCACCATCTGTGCCAGACCGCAGGGCTCGCTCTTGGAGGGCATGATGAAGGCGTCTGCACCGGCGTAGATCTCCTGCGAGAGCTTGGGCTCAAAGCCGATATAGGTGCCTACGCGGCCCGGGTGACGGCCGCACAGGTCAGAGAAGAAGTTCTCGTACTGGCTCTCGCCGCTGCCCAGAATGACCAGCTGGATGCCGCGGTCCACCAGACCGTCGGCGATGCTCTGCACAAGGTCAAAGCCCTTCATGCCAACCATGCGGCTGACCATGCCAAAGACGGGGCTGCCGTCTTTATGCAGACCGAACCTGTCCTGCAAAGCTTCCTTGCACTTGGCCTTGCCGGTCTCAAAGGTCTTGATGCTGTAATTGAAGGGGATGTTCTTGTCGGTAGCGGGGTCGTTGGCGTCCATATCGATGCCGTTCAGGATGCCGCACAGCTTGTACTGTTTTTCACGCAGCAGAGCGTCCAGACCGTAGCTGAACCACGGGTCCAAAATCTCCTGTGCGTAGGTGGGGCTGACGGTGGTGATCTTGTCGGCGGTCTCGAAGGCACCCTTCATGAAGTTGGCGCAGCCGTCGTACTCCACGATATGCTGGTCCCGGTGGCCGATGCCGCAGGTGTCCTCCAGAATATCGGTACCGTACTTGCCCTGATAGGCGATGTTGTGGATGGTGAACACGGTCTTGATGCGGTTGAACTTGTCCAGATGACGATAGTACAGGTTCAGGTACACCGGCACCAGAGCGGTCTGCCAGTCGTTGCAGTTGATGATATCGGGGGTGAAGTCGATGTAGAACAGAGTCTCCAGCACAGCGCGGGAGAAGAAGGCGAAGCGCTCGCCGTCATCGTAGAAGCCGTACAGGCCGCGGCGCTTGAAGTAATACTCGTTGTCCAGGAAGTAGTAGGTCACGCCGTCCACATCGGCCTTGAACAGGCCGCAGTACTGGCTGCGCCAGCCCACAGGTACGGAGTAGTTGGTAACGTATTCCAGCTTATCGCGGTACTTCAAATCGCCATATAGGGGCATGATGACGCGGGCGTCCACGCCGTCCTTGACCAGCGCTTTGGGCAGGGCGCCTGCCACATCGGCCAGACCGCCGGATTTGGCAAAGGGATTGGCTTCCGAAGCAGCATACAGGATCTTCATAGGATTCGCTCCTTCCATGATACAGGCAGATGTTCGCGCTCCCCGCCGCCATAAAAAGCGGCGCGAACCTTGCATACAAAAGAGCAGGCGGGGGCACACAGGTGCCCCCGCCCCTCTCAAGAGGGGCTACCGGGGAGGAAGCCGCCCCTATGGATATTGCTCGATCAGACGGTGTGGTTCTTCTGGACGTAGACCGGGAAGCTCTCGGTGCCGGACAGCTTTTTGCCGGCGGTGATCTTCACGTTCTTATCGGTGACAACGCAGTCCAGCTCCACGTTGGGCTCGACCACGGTATCCTGCATCAGGACACAGTTCTTGACCACAGCACCCTTCTTGACCTTGACGCCGCGGAAGAGCACGCAGTTCTCCACGGTGCCTTCGATGACGCAGCCGTCGGCCAGAATGGAATCCACGACCTTGGAGCCGGTGACGTAACGGGTGGGGTTATCATCGCGGATCTTGGTGTAGATGGGGCTGCCCTTGGGGAACAGCGCTTCCAGATTGCGGTCATCGATCAGCTTCAGGTTCTCGTCAAAGTAGCTCTTCATGTCGCAGATATGGGCAACATAGCCGGTGTACTCCAGCGCATGGATGTTCAGGATGTTGACGTTGTGTGCCAGAATGTCGCGCTCGAAGTAGATCAGACCACGGGCGGTAGCGTCCTTGACCAGCTTGATCAGGGTCTCGCGCTCCAGCACATAGATGTTCAGATCCAGATTCTGCACGCCGGAGCGGTAGTCATTGAACAGCAGCTCGGTCACGCGGCCATCGGAATCAATGGTCAGGGTGTAGTTGTCGTTCTTGCGGCCCTCGGGGATCTCGGTCTTCTGGTAAGCCACGGTCACATCGGCACCACTGGCCTGATGGGCAGCCAGCAGGGCGTTGAAGTCGTAGTTGACGGCGATGTTGGCATCGCTCATGACCACATACTTCTCCTTCTGGTGCTCGAGGAAGCTCAGAATGGAGCCCAGCGCCTCCACACGGCCGGAGTAGATGCGCACGCCCTTTTCTGCAAAGGGAGGCACGATGTTCAGGCCGCCGTGACGGCGGGCCATATCCCACTCGCGGCCGGTGCCCAGATGATCCATCAGGGAGTGGTAGTTCTTACGCACCACGATGGAAACGTTGGAAATGCCGCAGTTGGCCATGCTGGACAGCACAAAGTCTACCATGCGGTAACGGCCCGCAAAGGGGATCGAGGCCATTGCGCGCTCGGTCACCAGCTCGGGAACGGTATTGTCATAGCTGTTGGGGAAAATGATACCCAACGCATTGGTGTTCTGTCTCAGCATACTTCCACACCCTCCTTGACGGATTCAAACACTTTTGCGCCCTCCTTGACGGTAGCGCCTGCGCCGATGGTCAGACCGGTGCCAACGTGGGCAATAGCGCCCTCGCCGCCGACCTTTGCACCTGCGCCCACAACAACGTCCTCAGCAAGGATGCAGCGCTTGACCACGGCACCTGCCTTGACCACGACACCGTCCATCAGCACGGCGTCCTCAACGGTAGCGCCCTCTTCCACAACAACGCCTGCGCTCAGCACAGAGTGCTTGACGTTGCCGTAGATCTTGCAGCCCTCGGTGATGAGGGAGTCCTGCACAACGGCGCGCTCGCCGATCTTCTGGGCGGGCAGCACGGGGTTGCGGCTGTAGATCTTCCAAGTCTTATCAAAGATATCAATGCCGGAGTTCTCGGGGTCCAGCACTTCCATGTTGGCTTCCCACAGGCTGTCGATGGTGCCCACGTCGCGCCAGTAACCGGCAAAGCGGTAGGCGTACATCTTGCGGCCGTCACGCAGCAGGGCGGGGATGATGTTCATGCCGAAGTCGTTCTTGGAGTTGGGGTCAGCCTCGTCCTCGATCAGATACTTCTTGAGCACATCCCAGTTGAAGATGTAGATGCCCATGGAGGCCAGATTGGACTTGGGCACCGGGGGCTTCTCCTGGAACTCGGTGATGCGGTCGTTCTCGTCCGCCACCATCAGGCCGAAGCGGGAAGCTTCCTTCCAGTCCACTTCCATAACGGCCACAGAGAACTCTGCGCCCTTTTCCTTGTGGAAGCGCAGGAAGTCGGCGTAGTCCTGTTTGCAGATCTGGTCGCCGGACAGGATGATGACGTATTCGGGATTATAGCTGTCGATGAAGCCGATGTTCTGATAGATGGCGTTTGCAGTGCCCTTGTACCAGTCGGTGCCGTTTGCCTGCTCGTAAGGGGGCAGGGTGTGCACACCGCCGTGCAGACGGTCCAGATCCCAAGGCTGACCGTTACCGATGTACTCGTTCAGCTTCTGGGGCTGGTACTGTGTTGCGATACCGACGGTGTCGATATCGGAGTTGACGCAGTTGGACAGCGGGAAGTCCACAATGCGGTACTTACCGCCGAAGGACACCGCAGGTTTTGCCGTCTTTTGTGTCAGCGCGTATAAGCGCGAGCCACGTCCACCGGCAAGGATCATTGCCACGATTTCTTTTGCCATAGCTTTATTCTCCCCTTTAGCATTTCCTTTTTGGAAATGATAGTCAACAGATCAGAATGTTCGTGCGTGCATCCGTGTGGGCATCCTTATTCCTTGGGTGCTTTTGCTTTGCGGGTGCGCTTTGCGGGTTTGGTTTCTGCTTCGGTCTCAGTTTTTGCTTTTGCCGCGGTCTTTGCTTTGGCGGCGGTTTTCTTTACCGGCTTGTCCGCTGCGGCCTCGGGTTTTGCTTTGGACTTGGCAGCGGTCTTTTTTGCTTTTTCCGGTTTTTCATCCGCCGTTTTGGCGGCCTTGGCCTTGGTGGTGCGGGTCTTTTTTACCGGCTTGTCGGCGTCCTTGACGGTGGCCTTTTTGGCGGTCTTTTTTGCCGGCTTGTCCGCGCTGTCCTCTGCTGCCTTGCGGGTGCGCTTTGTGGGCACCTCAAAGTACAAAGTGCTCATGGGCGGCAGGGTGACGGTAATGCTCTGCTCAAAGCCGTGCTGCGGCTTTTTGTGGGTACGCACCGGCTTGTTGTGCACGGTGCCGGAGCCGCCGAAAGCGGCATCGTCACTGTTCAGGATCTCTTTATAGGTGCCGGACACCGGTGCACCGAGGGTGTAGCCCTCGCGCAGGACGGGGTTGAAGTTGCAGATGACAAGGATCTGCTTACCGGCGGCATCCTTGCGCAGGAAAGCGATGACGCTCTGCTGCGAGTCGTCCGGTACGATCCACTGGAAGCCTTCCCAGCTGTAATCGATCTGCCAGAGGGCAGGGTGCTCTTTATAGAAGGCGTTCAGGGTGCGGACGTAGTTCTGCAGCTCGGCGTGCTTGTCGTAATCCAGCAGCATCCAGTCCAGCTGCTTTGCCTCGTTCCACTCGGCAAACTGACCGAACTCCTGTCCCATGAACAGCAGCTTCTTGCCCGGGTGTGCCATCATGTAGCCGAAGAAGGTGCGCAGATTGGCAAACTTGTCGTCATACTCGCCGGGCATCTTGTTCAGCAGGCTGCCCTTGCCGTGCACCACTTCATCGTGGCTGATGGGCAGCACAAAGTTCTCGCTGAAAGCGTAGAAGAAGCTGAAGGTCACCTTGTTGTGGTTGCCAGAGCGGAACAGCGGGTCGGTCTTCATGTAGCTGAGCATATCGTTCATCCAGCCCATGTTCCACTTGAAGTTGAAGCCTAAACCGCCGTCCGAAGCGGGCTTTGTGACCATGGGCCACGCGGTGGACTCTTCGGCGATCATGTACTTGTGGGGGTGACGGCCCAGCACGGTGTTGTTCAGCTTGCGCAGGAAGGCGATGGCTTCAAGGTTCTCCTTGCCGCCGTCCTTATTGGGCTCCCATTCGCCCTGCTTGCGGTTGTAATCCAGATACAGCATGGAGGCCACGGCATCCACGCGCAGACCATCGATGTGGTACTGCTCCAGCCAGTACAGTGCGCTGGAAATGAGGAAGCTCTGCACCTCGTTGCGGCCAAAATCGAACACCATGGTGCCCCACTCCTTGTGCTCGCCGCGTTTGGGGTTGGGGTCCTCGTAGCAGGCCTCGCCGTCAAAATTGTACAGGCCGAACTGATCCTTGGGGAAGTGGGCGGGCACCCAGTCCATGATGACGCCAATGCCTGCGGCGTGCATCTTATCCACAAAGGCCATAAAGTCCTTGGGGGTGCCGTAGCGGCTGGTGGGTGCAAAATAGCCGGTGACCTGATAGCCCCAGCTGCCGTCAAACGGATATTCCATCACCGGCAGCAGCTCTACATGGGTGTAGCCCATATCCTTGATGTACGGGATCAGCTCGTCCGCCAGCTCGGAGTAGTTGTAGGGCTTGCCGCCCTCCTTCATCTTCCAGCTGCCGGCGTGCATCTCGTAGATATTCATCGGGCCGTTGATCACGTCTGCCTTTTTCTGCGCGGTCTGCCATGCGGCGTCGTGCCATGCAAAGCCGGACAGATCGTAGACCTTGCTGCCGTTGGACGGCCGGGTCTCGGCGTGGAAGGCGTAGGGATCGGCCTTGTAAACAAGGTCGCCTGCACGGGTGGTCACGCAATATTTATAAACATCGTATTCCTTCATGCCGGGAATGAACAATTCCCACACGGAATCGCCATCCACCTTGTGCATGGGATGGCTGCCGGGCTTCCAGCTGTTGAAGTCGCCCACAACACTGATGGCTACGGCGTGCGGTGCCCATACGCGGAACACAACGCCGGACTCCCCGACCCGTGTTTCCAGATGTGCGCCGAAGTAGCGGTAAGCCTCGCAGTTGTTGCCCTGCTTGAACAGGTACACCGGCAGGTCCGATGTGTTGCTCTGAATCTTTTCTTCGGTCGGTTTCATAAACTGCTCCTCCCCGTGCGGAAGCCGAAAGCGGCATCCGCAGCTTTGTACTCTTTTATATTAAAAGGTTTTTACCATTTTTGCAAGACTTTTTGTCCAAAATTCAAATACAATTACCACAAATTTTCTTGACTTCTCTGTATGTTGTGGGCATACCATCCAAAATTTGCAGCTCGACATCGTGTAAACTGCTCATTTGACAAACGGTTCCGGCGAAAGCGTTGCGAAAACAGAAAAGGGGTCGGGGAAAGCCCACGGACTTTCCCCGACCCCGAAATAAAAATAGTATTCTGATTAACATCAAAAGAGACCGCTGCACAGTTTGTACAGCGGTCTCTTTGCGTGGTTATTGTGTTTTGTTTACAGCTCAGCCTACAACGTAGACATTGACCTGAATGGCGCCGTTGATAACGCTTTCGGCGTAGGTCTCGTAGAACAGGTCTACAAGGATCTGCCCCTTCTGGACGGCGATGCCGGTGTCGGTGGCTACGGCGTAGCCGTAGACGAACTTGCCATCGGTGGAGGTGATGTAGAGCTTGGTGCCGTAGGGGATCACGTCCGGGTCCACAGCCACGGTGCCATAGCCCAGACCCAGACCGGAAGAGCCCTTGCCGGTACGGGAATAGTAGCCGGTGGCCTTGCCGGTGAGCACCTTGCTATAAGAGGTGGGGGCGTTGGTGGTGCCGTCCGCGCCGGTCAGGGGGGACACCGGCGCGCCTGCGCCGTAGGTCTTGATGACGTGGTCGGTGGGCTCCACCGTGGTGGTGGTATCCACAACGGTGCTGTTTTCCAGCTCGCCGTCCACATAGCGGTCACGGGTGGTCACGGTCTGCTGACCGGCTGCGCCGTGCTGCACCGTGGTGGTGCGGCCGGTGTTGCGGAAGTACAGGCTGGTGTAGACATACTGGGTGTCGTAGGGGATGGCCTGAGTTTCCACCCGCTCTGCGTAGTCTACGCGGTGGACCACGATCTTGCTGCCGGCGGTCACAACGTGATCCAGCGCCGGCTCGGTGTAGTCGTCCCCTTCAAGGGTGATACCGGCGCGCTCCAGTGCATCGGCTACGGTGCCGAACACCAGCTTTACAGGGTACTCCTGCCCGTCGGCGGTGATGCTGACGGAGAATGCGCGCTCGATGTTCAGGGAGGCAAGATTGCCGCTGAACGCGGTGTAGTAGACCTCATCGCCCTCCTCAGAGCGGATGCCGGAAAGGTGCATGACCTGTGCGGGGGAAGCATCGGCATCGGTCAGAAGGACCTGCCGTGCACCATTGGAGTCGGTGACGTAGGTCAGCCGCAGATTTGCAGCGGTGACGCCAAGGGTAGCCACAAGGCATACCACCATGACACAAAATGCCAGCACACGGGGAGATACTGCCTGCTTTGCGGCAGTAACTGCTTTCTTCAATTTAACGGAAGCGATACGAGACAACTCCTCTCTTTGTCGTATTTGGCGCGGCAGCGGGTCTGTATTGCATCAGCACCCCGGCCGCCCGGACTGTGGCTGCTCTGAGTATAAGCGTCTCACAGTCAAATACGATGCTCTCTTCGGGTAAAAAGAATGAGCACCGTATTACAGGTTGGAATCCGCTTCGGGCAGACCACAAAACTGCCCCGGCACAGGCCGCATCTGCCCATGCCGTGCCGTACGCAGGACGGCTTTTTACTTCATCCAGATAGAATTTAAACGCTGCAACGTTCGTTGCACAAACGCTATTTTACCAGACCGTAAAGCATCTGTCAAATTTGCGTCTTGCACTTTGTTAGATTTATAACATTATTTTTTGTGCAATTTTCACAGTGTTTCTTTTGATATTTTGGTTTTTAGGTGGTTTCCTTCTGATTTTTTCCTTTTTTCTGGGGGCAATTCGTTCATGAATTTTTAACATTTGCACCGGCTCTTTTCTCTGCGAATAAGGCCGCAGCAGCGGCAGCTGCACCCAAAACAAGCTGCCCCACATCGCGAGTTTTGCATGGAAAACCTGCAGGGGAATTACCCGGTCCCGGCAGGGGAGAAAAGCTCGCATTTCCGGTGCCAAAACCCCGTTTAGCAAAATGCCGAAGAACAGAAAATTTCACATTTTTAGTACACACTGGATAGTTTTGCGCCCCCGGCGGTACAATCGGGACAGCAAACAGAAAAGGAGGTTTTGCATGGAGATCGAAATCCTTGAGCAGCAGTGCGGCGGCACCGAATTTGTGCCCCGGCCGCACCGGCTGCACCTTGGCGCACAGAACGCCGAGGGGGTGGACCGGCTGCAGTTCATCCTGCCCGCAGCGTGGGCGGGGTGCACCCTGGCGCTGTATCTGCGCCGCAGCGATGGGGTGCAGCTGGCCGCCATTCCGCTGGACGCCGACGACAGTGTGACGGTTGACCGCCGCCTGACCGGCAGCGTGCGGGGACAGTGGATGCTGGCCGCCATAGGCAGCGGCGGCTACACCGCCTATACCCGCCCCGGCAGCTACGATGTGTACGCCACCCTGCCTACGGACGGCGGCAGTGAGGAGCTGCCGCCCTCGGTGTACGAGCAGTTCGTGGCGCGCGTGCTGGAAAGCGCCCGCGCCGCAGCGGAGAGCGCCCGCCGCGCCGAGAACGGTGCGGCAGACACGGCCGTGCAGGCGGCGCTGACGCAAAAGGCTGCGGACAAGATCCTTGCCGACCGCACCGATGCCAACGCCTGCGCAAAGCGGGCGGAGGCCGCTGCGCTGCGGGCCGAGAGCTATGCCCCTGCCGATGGACGGGTGCTGAGCGTGAACGGCAAGGGCGGCGCGGTGCGGCTGACCGCACAGGATGTGGCGGCGGTGCCGCGCCCGGCACAGCCTTTGCCCGGCGCGGTGGTGCGCATCCTCAGCGTGAATAGTGCCACCGGTGCGGTGCAGACGGACACGACCCCGCTGCCGGATCTGCGCCCCTATGTGCGCAGCGAGACCGTGCCCACAGCGGAAACGTCCGGCGCAGTGCGTGCAGACGGGCAGTACGGTGTTGCGGTGCGGGCAGACGCCACCCTGACCACCGTGCCCGCCACAGCGGCACAGCTGGACCGCATGACCGAAGCCTATGCGCCCCTGACCCCGGCGTTGCTGCCCTACGGCGTAAAAAAAGCGCTGACCAGCGCCGCCGGGGCGGCGGGCTGGTCGGCGCAGGAAAAGGCGGCAGCGCTGCTGCAGCTGGGCGCAGATGACCGGTTCTACTCCAAGGCCGAAGCTGACCGGAAATTCGGCACGGCCTACACGCTGCCGTGTGCCACCGCCGCCGTGCTGGGCGGCGTAAAGGCCGGGCGGGGAGTGACTGTGGGCGCAGACGGAACATTGGAGGTGACCAGAGAAAACCTGAACGCGGTACTGGGCTTTAGCCTGACAGAAAAACTGGAACGACTGGAAAGGATGATGAATATGGATGGAAAACTGGTCTACACCGGCGCAGGCGTTGCGGGCAAATCTGCCACGAGCCTGACCGTGCCGGGCACGGTGAATTACATTGTGGTGCGGATGGTGGCACCCACGGCAGAAAACGACGCAAACCCGGTCGCCGCTGCTGCGGACTACGGCAGCACCCGCATCGTGCGGGGCGGCACAGCGGTGGCCATGGTGGGCGGCACGAGCTCTGATCTGAGCAACGGCGTCAAGTGCAGCGGCGCAGCGCCTGTGCGGATGAACTTTGCAGACAGCGGCGTGCTGAGCATAGGCGTTGTGAGAACGGACACGAGTCTCAGCTTTGAGTATCCCTTCAACGTAGAGGGCTACCAGTATGTGTAAGGGTGGTGCGGCATGAACGAGATGACCATCCGGCTGGACAAAAACGGTGCGGCAGCCGTGCCCGGCGGGCAGCTGCTGCTGGGGTATGCGGGCAACCGGGGCAACTACCGGCTGCGTATCGAGCAGCGGGGCGAGTGGAAGGGACTGACCGTGTGCGCCCATTGGCACACCCCCGGTGCAAGTGCAGCCCAGCTTGTGGAAAACGGCGTTCTGGAGGTTCCGGCGGCGGTGACGGCCGTGCCCGGTGCGGGCTGCATCACCTTTGAGGGGTCGGACGGCAGCCGCACCGTGACCAGCGCCGATGTGCGGTGTAAAGTGTGTGCCAACAGCGGCACGGCAGAGGGTGCACTGCCCGCACCGGCTACCTCTGCATGGGAGGCGCTGGTGGGGCTGCTGGGCACAGGCGGCGGCATTACCACTGCGGAAAAACAGGCGCTGCTGGCAGTGCTGCGGCTTCTGGCGGCGGGCAATGACGCAGCCATGGCAGCCTGCGACCGTCTGGCGACGCTGTGGGGCAACCCGCAGCCGCCGAAGGAGAACGTTTTTGCAGTGCTGGGGCAGGCAGTCCTTGGAAAAATGATCTTAGGGAGGAACAAATGAGCTACGAAAAACAGAATTTTGTGGACGGTCAGACCCTGACGGCCGCCCAGCTGAACCACATGGAGGATGGCATTGCAGCCGCCGCCACAGGCGTCAAGGGAGACCCAGGCGAGGGCTTTACCGCCAACGCAAAGGCGCTGCTGCTGAACCTGTTTGAAAATGCAGCCTATAAGACCAACACGATGCAGCCCACCCTGAATGCTCTGCGTGCAGAGTGGGGCGGCAGTGCACAGGAAGTTCCGGTGCAGAGCGTGAGCCTGAGCGCCGCGATCCTGAACCTGAGTGAGGGCGAGAGCCAGACCCTGACCGCCATGGTGCTGCCCGCGAACGCTGCCAACAAATTGGTGTGGTGGAGCGTTTCGCCCGCCGGTCTTGCTACGGTGGCAGGCGGCACGGTGACTGCCGTGAAGGCCGGCATCTGCACGGTGACAGCTACGGCAGGCGGCAAGAGCGCCAGCTGCACGGTGAATATTGCGCAGGCGGAGACAGCACAGCTGATCTACACCCTGCCCGCCGAAACGGAGCTGACCAACGGCTTTGACACCGGCCTGAAGCTGCTGGAGCACGCATCCACCGAGTCGCCGCAGTATACCATTCTGGTGGACGCAAAGGCGGGGGATAACTTTGATGCAAGCACATGGCCAGCCTTCCTGCACTGCCTGACCGAGACCGGCAGTACCGCCAACCTGCCCGGCTTCAACTCCACCAGCAGTCCGCTGAATAATAAGACGGAGTTCGCCTACTACAACTACGGCGGCGTTACCCTGTCGGACAGCATCGAGCACCTCAAGACCCGCACGCGGTATGTGGTGCAGCTGGACGGCAGTAAATATCGCGGCGGCAGCACCTACTGCCCGATGACTGAATGGCTGACTACCAACGGCACGATCACCGATGTGCCCCAGACCTTCCTGATCGGTGCGGCGCAGAGCGCGGACGGCAGCAAAAAGCAGCAGTTCTGGTCTGGTACGTTGTATCAGTGCAGGGTGTATAAAGGCCTGCTGAGTGACGACAAGGTGAACGATTACATCGAGAAGGGGTGGTAAAATGGAAGTGTTTGACATCAATGGTCAGATCATCAGCCCGCTGGCGGGAAAAACGCTGTACGTTGCAGGCGACAGCATCGCTTACGGCAAGAGCAGCGCAGGCGGCTACGGCAAATGTATTGCAGACAAGTACGGCATGACCCTGACCAATGAAGCAGTGGACGGCGCAACGCTGACCCCGAATATTACCGATAAGGTATACGGCGGCACCCGTGGCTGCATCAGCACAGTGGTGACAAACTCCACAGCGCTTGCAAAGGCAGACTACATCCTGTTGGAGGGCGGCGTGAATGATGCCTGGAACAACGCCCCTGTGGGTACCTTGACCGATGGGTTTGCCGCTGCCTACGATGAAACGACCATGACCGGCGCACTGGAGAAGATGCTGGACGATCTGGCAACGAATCACAGCGACAAGCGCGTGGCCTATGTATTCCCGCACGGCGGGATGTTTGCAGGCAGCGAAAACTGGTACAAGACCTATAAGCCTGCCATCCTTGCGGCGCTGAAAAAATGGGGCGTGCCCTACGTTGACATTGCGGAGACCACCCCGCCTATGGGAAAACACGGCGTCAGCGAACTGGGCGATAAGTACACCAGCGACGGCACCCACCCCAACGCAGCGGGCTACGAGCGGTTTTATGCAGAGCCCATCGCAGCGCTGCTGAAACGGCTGTAAGGGGGCGCACGATGGCATTGCAAGCGTATTCTCTTGCCCGGGACGGCAGCACCGCCCTCTCGCCGCACTTCTGTGTGCGGGAGTTCCGCTGCAAGGACGGCAGCGACCCTGTCTTCATCGACACGGCGTTGGCAGAACTGCTGGAGCGTATCCGGGAGCACTTCGGAAAACCGGTGACGATCACCAGCGCCTACCGCACCCCGGCACACAACGCCAAGGCAGGCGGGGCAAAGTTCAGCCAGCACCTGTATGGCCGGGCAGCGGATATCCGGGTGCAGGACGTGAGCGTGGAGGACGTGGCCGCCTACGCCGAAAGCCTGATGCCGGACCGGGGCGGCGTGGGACGCTACCCCGTCAAGGCGGGCCGCGTCGCCGGCTGGGTGCACGTGGATACCCGGGCAGACAAAGCCCGGTGGAGGGGGTGAGCGCGATGACAGGCATCATCTCAGCCATCATTGCAGGCGCGGTGACCCTGATCGGCGTGCTGATCGCCAACGGAAAAAGCCAGGCGGTGACCGACACCAAGCTGGAAGAACTGACCCGGGAGGTGCGGGAGCATAACAACTTTGCCCGCCGCGTACCCATTTTAGAAGAACAGATGAAGGTGGCCAACCACCGCATCGCAGATTTGGAGAAAGAGAGGAACTGAACCTATGAACGATACCCATTGCAAAATTTCTGCCGCCACCCTGGCACGCACGGCTGCGCTGGCGCTGGCACTGACCAATCAGGTGCTGAGCGCCTGCGGCAAGCCCATGCTGCCCATCGAGAGCGCCACCGTGGAGCAGCTGGTGACCACCGGCCTGACCGTGACCGCCGCCCTTGTGAACTGGTGGAAGAATAACTCCTTCACCCCGGAGGCCATCAAGGCCGACGGCTATCTGGAACAGCTGCGGGAAAAGAAGTAAAGGCTGCCGGGCAGGCGGGACGATATTTTTGTGAATAGAGCAATGCCGGAGCGTCCTCAGACGCTCCGGCATTGCATTTTCACAGGAAGGATATTGGAGCCGTTCCCAACAAAAAACTCCTCCGGCAGTTGCCGGAGGAGCATTCATTTTTCTATTCTAAACACGGATGCGCCGCCCTGACATGGTGCGCAGCCGGGCTTACTTCAGGAACTTTGCCACGGCGCGGGCGACGATGCCGCCCAGAATGCCGGACACCAGAAATTCGGCTACGCCCTGCACGCCAACCAGCAGCACTACGAACATGAAGGGGTTGGCAGCGCCCTTGACGGACACCAGATTCTGCACATAGTCGCAGCCGTAGAAAGCCAGCACGATGTAGCCCATGAAGAACAGGGTGTTCAGGGCGGGTGCGGTCATGGCGCTGAGGATGTAGCTCCAGGTGCGGGACTTATCCAGCTTTTGCAGGCCCTTGAAGATCAGGCCGCAGCACAGACCCATGAGCACACGCATACCCACGCACAGGATAAAGGTGTTCAGCGGGCTGACCTGGAACAGTGCACCGGTCATGGCAGAGGCGCCGGTGATGGCATCGTAGAAGCTCACAGCGCCGAACACGCCGCCCAGCAGGGCACCCACGGCGGGGCCCATGGTGATGGCGCCCACGGCGATGGGCAGGGTGAGGAAGCTCATGTACAGCGGGCCCACGGGCACACTGCCCAGACCGACAAGCTTCATCACCAGTTCAATGGCCACCAGCAGGGCCACACGAGTCAAAGTCTTGGTATTGGTATTCTTCATAATTCAGTTTTCCTCCTGCTGCCGTTCCGCCCTTTTTGTCGGATACGGCGCAAACCTGCCCGCTCTGTGCGGGTTTTAGGTGAATATTCAAATCTCTTGGAAGCGCGTTATTGTGTCAGGGCGTGTTCCAGAGAAAAATGCGTTAAAATCTGTCGCCGGGGAAGCGTACCCCAGCGCTGCGGCGCGCCACCGTGAGCACCCGGCTCACCGCGATGCTGGTATCCAGCATGCGGGCGCACAGCTCCTGGTCTCCGGCGGTCATGGCGCGGTAAAAGGCCTCGAACTCTGCCGCCTGCCGGGGACGATCTCCGTTCAGGTTGTAGTGCTCCTCCTTGCCCTCGTTGGGATGGAAGGTCACGCCGCCGCAGTAGTTCGGGGTGGATTTTTGCAGGATATAGCCCTTCGTGCCCTGAATGATGCAGCGGGCAGGGGCTGCGCAGTCCTTGGCGGCAAGGCTTACCGCCTTGAAGCCGCTGTAATCCATCATCAGCACACCGCTGGTGTCGATATTGCGCTCCATGTTGGCGGCATACACCGCCTTGTTGGGCTCACCGAACAGACCCACGATGTAGCTGACGTTGTACACGCCCAAATCCATCAGTGCACCGCCCGCGCACAGCGGGTCGAACACCGGCGGGGTCTGCCCGGCGCAAAAGGCGTCGTACCGGCTGGAATACTGGCTGAAGCTGCACTGTACCATGCGCACTGTGCCCACCCGGGGCAGCAGCTCCCGGAGTTTGGCGTAGTTGGGCTGGTACTGGGTGGTCATAGCCTCAAAGAGGAACAGCCGCTTGCGCTGTGCCAGCGCAGCCAGCTCCTCGGTCTCGGCGGCGGTCACCGCCATGGGCTTTTCCACAATGACGTGCTTGCCTGCCTCCAGCGCCACCCGGGCGTAGCGGGCGTGCTGTAAGTTGGGCACGGCGATGTAGACCGCGTCCACCCACTGCAAAAGCTCAAAATAATTGGTGGTGTGCTGCGGGATCTGATATTGTGCACACAGCTCTGCGGCCTTTGCCGCCGAGCGCGGGGTGCTGCACACCGCCTGCACAGTAAACGGCGTGTGCTCCACAAGCCATGGCAAAAATTCCTGCACGATCTTACCCGTGCCAAGAATGCCCAGTTTCATAATGCTCTCCCTTATCCTCTTGTTCCCTCAGCCTACCAGCGCCTCCGGCTCGCGGCGGGTGCGGCGGTTGGGGTGCGGGTGCTTTGCCCGGAGGCGTCCCTGTTGACCGTAGTGTCTGCCGCCGCCATGGCTGCGGCCGTGCTCCTGCGGGGCGTTCAGCTGGTACAGCAGTGCCAGCCCCTTCATCAGCAACTCCGGGTCATAGGTCAGGGGGTGGCGGCACAGCGGGGTGACGTACTTTGCCAGACCGCCGGTGACCACCAGTGTAGCCGGGCTGCCCAATTCCTCTTCAATGCGCTGCACCATGCCGTCAATGAGCACGGCGGTGCCCAGCACCGAGCCGGACAGCATACAGCTTTCGGTATTGGTGCCGATGGCTTTTTTCGGGGAGCCCAGATGCACCTGCGGCAGCTGGGCACAGCGCTCACCCAGTGCGCGCAGCCCGGTGGAAAGGCCGGGGCAGATCACGCCGCCCCGGAACACCCGATCCTTGTCCACCACATTAAAGGTGGTGGCGGTGCCAAGGTCTACTGTGATGACCGGCAGCGGAAAGTTTGCCGCCGCATAGGCGGCATCCACCAGCCGGTCCTTGCCCACGGCGCGGGGCTCGTCCACCCCCATGGTCAGCCCGGTGCGGATGTCCGGCGAAACGATGACCGGCTTTTTGCCGGTGTAGTGGCGGGCGCACTCGGCCAGTGCCCCGGTGATCTGGGGCACTACGCTGGTAAGCACTGCACCTTCAAAGCGCATGGGGCGCTCCGGGTGGCGGCGGTGCGCAAAAATTTTATCCATTTCGGCACGATATTCCGCAGCCGTGCGGGTGCGCACCGTGTCCATGCGCGCCACAAAGCATACACGTCCGTCCCGGATGCCCCCAAGGGCGACGGTGGTGTTGCCTATATCAATGGCTAAGATCATAATTCTGTTTTCCTTTTCAAAATAAAAGAAAAGAACCGGTTTGCTCTTTGTCAAGCGTATTTTACCGCATTTTTGCGCCGGATACAAGTTCCCGGCAAAGATTTTGTTGTGCTGGTGGAAGTTTTGCATTATACTAAGGTAAGATATGTGGAAAAGAACTGTTTTTCCGGGAGGTAAACGAACCATGGATCTGAACGGCAAGTGCGTCCTGCTGGGCGTGAGCGGCGGCATTGCCGCCTATAAGATGGCCAATGTGGCCAGTGCACTGCGCAAGCTGGGTGCGGATGTGGAGGTCATCATGACCAAAAACGCCACCCAGTTCATTACCCCTCTCACCTTTGAGACCCTGACCGGCCACAAGTGCATGGTGGACACCTTTGACCGGGATTTCAAGTTTGAGGTCACCCACATCTCGCTGGCAAAAAAGGCGGATGTGATCCTTGTAGCCCCCGCCACCGCAAACGTCATTGCCAAAATGGCGCACGGCATTGCGGACGATATGCTTACCACCGTGGTGCTGGCCGCCAAGTGCCCGAAGCTGGTAGCCCCCGCCATGAACACCGGCATGCTGGAAAACCCCATCACGCAGGATAACCTTGCCACGCTGGAGCGGTACGGCTTTACCGTCATCCCCTCCGAAAGCGGCGTGCTGGCCTGCAAGGATGTGGGCAGCGGACGCCTGCCCAAGGAGGAGGTACTGCTGGAGCACATCCTGCACACCATCGCCCGCCCGAAGGATCTGGCCGGGGTGCGCGTCGCGGTGACCGCCGGCCCCACGCAGGAGGCACTGGACCCGGTGCGCTACCTGACCAACCACTCCACCGGCAAAATGGGCTACGCCCTTGCCCGCGTCGCCGCCATGCGGGGCGCGGAGGTGACCCTGATCCACGGACAGACCGCGCTGCCGCCGGTCAAGTTTACCACCGATGTGCCGGTGACCACCGCCCGGCAGATGTACGAGGCGGTGACAAGCCGCTTTGACACCACCGATGTGCTCATCATGGCTGCCGCCGTGGCAGACTACCGCCCCGCCACCGTGGCCAACGACAAGATCAAAAAGAAGGAGGGCGACCTCTCTATCCCCGTGGAGCGCACCGAGGATATCCTTGGCACCATCGGCCCCCGCAAGACCCACCAGTTCCTGTGCGGCTTTTCCATGGAGACCCGGGATCTTGTGGAAAACTCCTCCGCGAAGCTTGCCAAGAAAAATCTGGACATGGTGGTGGCCAACAACCTCAAGGTGGCCGGTGCAGGCTTTGGGGTGGACACCAACGTGGTCACCTTCATCACCCCGGACGGCACCCGGGAGCTGCCCCTGATGAGCAAGGCAGACGTGGCTGATGCCATTCTGGACGAGATCCTGCGGCGGCGGGCAAAGTAATACTGCCGGGATTTTGTTGTACACATATCACAAAATTCACAAAAAAATTATGGTTCTTTCCGAAAATTCGGCCTTACCTGTTTATTTTATGCTGCAAAAATTATATAATAAGAGTGTGTCCCTATGTTTGGAAGGAATCGGTCTGCGCTGCAGCCGTTAATATTTGGAGGAGAGCCTTACTATGTTCATGTACTCGGATTATAGCCAGCATCTGCTGGACCATGTAAAGAAGATCCATTTTATCGGCTGCGGCGGCAGCGGAATGTACCCGCTGATCCAGATCTTGGCCGCCAAGGGCTACGAGCTGTCCGGCAGCGATGTGCTGGACGGCAGCATCATCCGCTACGAGCGGGAGATGGGCGTGAAGGTCAGCCTTGGCCACAATGCGGATAACGTTGTCGGCGCGGATATGGTGGTGTACTCTGCCGCTATCTCCAAGGATAACGTGGAACTGAACGCAGCCGCCTCCTACGGCATTCCCACCGTGGAGCGCAGTGTGCTGCTGGGCTATGTGAGCCGCCTGTACAAGCAGAGCATCTGCGTGTCCGGCACCCACGGCAAGACCACCACCACCTCCATGATCACCACTGCGCTGGAACTGGCCGGCCGCGACCCCTCTGCCGTCATCGGCGGCAAGCTGCCCCTCATCAACGGCTACGGCAAGGCCGGCAAGGGCGATGATATTGTTATCGAGGCCTGCGAGTTCGCCGAGACCTTCCTGAAGCTGACCCCCTACCTGTCCGTGGTGCTGAACATCGACAACGACCATCTGGACTACTACGGCAGCATGGGCGAGCTGAAGTTCGCCTTCAAGCGCTTTGCCCTGATGACTCAGTTCATGATCTTTGCCAACGCCGATGACAAGAACACCATGGACGTGATGTACACGCTGGACCGCCGGGTGCGCACCTTTGCCATCGACAACCACGGCGACTACCGCGCTGTCAACGTCAACGAGTATAAGCCCGGCTTCTTCGAGTTCGACCTGAAGGAGTGGAATACGACCGACACCACCCGCATCCGTCTGTCCGTGCCCGGTCGCCACAATATTTATAATGCACTGGCCATGTGCGCCGTGTGCCGCTTTGTGGGCCTGAGCGCAGAGCAGTGCGCCGAGGCTGCCCTGAACTTCAAGGGCGCAGGCCGCCGCTTTGAGGTGTACGGCGAGTGCAACGGTGCGCTGGTCATTGATGACTACGCCCACCACCCCACCGAGCTGCGCGCCACCCTGAACACCGCCAAGGAGATGGGCTACAAGCGCCTGATCGCCGTCCACCAGCCGTTTACATACAGCCGCACCAAGATGCTGTTCAACGACTTTGTGGATGTGCTCAAGATCCCGGACATCACGGTGCTGACCCCCATCATGGGCAGCCGCGAGCCCAACGACCCCACCATTACCAGCGCAAAGCTGGCAGCACAGATCCCCGGCTCCGTGCTGGTGAACAGCCTGCAGGAGGCCGCCGACTGGGTCAAGCAGAACGCCCAGCCCGGCGATCTGGTCATCACCCTCGGCTGCGGCGATATCTATAAAGCCAGCAAGATGATGGTGGAAAAGGATCAGTAAGCAATAAGCTGATTTTTAAAGAATTATAAATACAGAAGCGCCCCGCAGTCATTCGGCTGCGGGGCGCTTCTGCGTCTCTATCTACGATTCTGGAAGGATGTTGGCGTTATCAGAACTTGAACAGGTCCACGATGCGCTGCCACAGGCGGGTGAAGATGTTGCCCTCCTTCACCGTCTCGGTCTCAGCCACAGCATTGTTGGCAGCGGCCACGGTCTCGGCGGTCTTGTAGACAAACTTCACGCTGCTCTCAGCGTCCTCGGGTGCACCGGCAAAGCTGGTGTAGCTTTCCAGCCGGTCGGTCATCTCGTCCAGCACGGTCTTGAGGCCGTGCAGCTGATCCTGATCCAGTGCGCCGGTCAGCTTGGAGATGCCCTCCTCGTTGAACTGGTTCAGACCATCGTTCAGCTGGTGGGTGCCGTCATTCAGCTGGCTTGCGCCATCATTCAGGGTGTTCACGCCATCGTACAGAGTCTTGGTGCCGGCGGCAAGCTGCGCGCTGCCGTCCTTGGCGGAGTGGGCACCGTCTGCGGCAGTCTGCACACCGGCGGTGTACTGCCCCACGCTGGAAACAAAGTACTGGATCTTGGAAAGGCTGTCCTTCAGGGCACGCACATCCGCGATATCCTGACTGTTCTCTACCTGATACTTCAGCTCTGCCTTGGCGGTGTCCTTGGCTTCCTGACTGGTCAGCAGCTGCACCAGACCGCACAGCATGGAGGGGTCGTAGTTCTGCATCAGGTGCAGAGCAGCCTCCAGATCGTGGTTCGTCTTGGTAGCGGAAAGGTACAGCGCCAGATCCAGCTGGCTGTCTTTGAAGCTGGGAGCCTGCTCCCAGATGGTACGCACCATCTTACGGCGGCCGGCAGCCAGCGTCTTGTCGTTCATGGTCAGAATGTTGTCGATGACTGCGGCGTAGTTGTCCCAGGTCATATCGGTGTCGATCAGACCGCCCTCTTTCAGGGTCTTGTTGGCAGAAGCCAGCACGCCGTCTGCCACCTGCTGTGCGCCGCTGTTCAGGGCGCTGTTGTTGGAGCTCAGGGTGTCCAGACCGTTGGTCAACTGGCCCAGACCCTTGTCCAGTGCGGCTGCACCATTGTTCAGGGTGTTGGCACCGTCCAGCAGTGCCAGCACGCCGCTGGCCAGCTGGCTGGTACCATCCTCCAGCTGAGAAGCACCGTCCAGCAGCTGGCTCATGGCGTCATTCAGCTGGTTGATGCCGTCGGTCAGGTCGTTGAGGCTGCTCAGGTCAAACACATTGTCGGTGCCCAGAGCCGCAGCGCTGGTGGCGCAGGCCATCATCACCTGCGGGCAGGTCAGCCCGGTGACATCTGCCTCCACCGTGATGGTGTCCTGCAGATAGTCCTCAATGGTGTCCAGTTCGTCCGGCAGCAGACCGGACAGGGAGTCCTTCACGCCCGGCAGGGTGACAAAGGCAGCCACATTGCTCTTGGCGGCGCTTTCCACCAGACCGTGGGCAGCCACCACGTTGGTGGCATCCTGCCCGAAGATCACGCCCACAGCGGTGACCAGCGGGGTGACGATGGTGCGGTCGGTGCCGTTCACATTCACGGTGCCGGTCTCGTTGTTCTTCAGGGCGATGGTCATGGTCAGATGACCGCTCTTGCCGATCAGATCTTCCAGCGCGGCTTCCTGACCGTCCAGCGCGTAGGTGACGGTAGCCTGAATGGGCAGGGCGCGGTCGGTGTCACCTTTATAATACACATCGGTATCGTCGGTGTTCCACACCAGCTTTTCGCCGTCCTGTGTGAACTCGGCGCTGCTCTCGGTGTTCTGGATGTTGGTCAGGGTGCTCTGGTCGGTCACCTTGGACAGGCCGGAGGCGCTGTAAACGTGCTCGCTGACGGTGGTGCTCTGGATGGAGCCATCGGCGTTCATCACAGCGTACACGGTCTCAGACTTGGTAAAGCTGCTGCCGCCTGCGGCAAAAGCCGGGGCTGCACAGCTGGCGGCAAGGGCAACTGCCAGCGCCGCACTGGCGAAACGAAGCGATTTTTTCATAACGCATTACTCCTTTTCAGACTTCTTGGCGTTGGCAGATTCAGGGACCATCCATTTCAGGGTGGTGTGGCGGATGAGCCAGTCACACAGCATCAGGGCGGCGGGCAGCACCACCAGAATGACCAGCATACTGATCAGAGCGCCGCGGGAGATCAGCAGGCAGATGCTCCGCAGCAGCTCCATCTTACTGATGGCAGCCACGCCGACCGTAGCGGCAAAGAAGGTCAGGCCGCTGGTCAGGATGGACTGACTGCAATGCTCCAGCGACTGCTGGGCAGCTTCCTTGGGGGTGCGGCCAAAGGCGCGCTCCTCGTGATAACGGGTGGTCATCAGGATGGAGTAGTCCACGGTAGCGCCCAGCTGGATGGTGCCGATGACGATGCTGGCGATAAAGGGCAGCTGCGTACCGGTAAAGTACGGGATGCCCATGTTGATGGCGATAGCGGCTTCGATGCTGGCAACCAGCAGCACCGGGATAGAGATGCTCTTGAAGGAGATGGCGATGATGACCAGCACGGCCATGATCGACCAGACGTTGACGTTCTTGAAGTCCACGTCTGCCACCTCGATCAGGTCTTTGGTCATGGCACCTTCACCGGTGATGACGCCCTCGGGATCTACATTTTTGATCAGGCCGATCATCTCGTCCAGCTGGCTGTTGATGGCGTCCGTGCCGGTCTTGTAGGAGCTGTTGGCCAAAATCAGCTTGTAGCCGCCGGACTGCAGGATCTCCATCACGCTGTCGGGCAGCAGCTCGGTGTCAAAGCCGGGGCCGGTAATGGAATCCAGACTTACCACCTGCGTGATACCATCCACGTCCTTCAGCTCATCACACAGGTCGGACACCTGCGTAGCGGTCAGATCGTCATGCACCAGAATGAAGTGGCTGGTGGTCATGCCGAAGTCCTCGCCCAGCTTGTTGGTGCCCACGATGCCGGTCAGGTCTTGGGGCAGGGAGTCGAACAGGGTGTAGTACACGCTGGTCTTGTTCTGCGCAATGGCAAAGGGGATAAGGATGAGGATAAAGACAGCCACGATGGGCACGGAATGCTTGGAAACAAAGTAGCTCAGCTTGGTCAGCCGGGGGATAACGGTGCGGTGCTTGTATTTTTCCACCCACTTATCAAAGGTAAGGATCAAAGAGGGCAGAATGACCACGGTGCAGATGACGCCCAGTGCCACGCCCTTTGCCATGACAAGGCCGATATCGCGGCCCAGCGTCAGGCGCATGGCGCACAGTGCAAGGAAGCCTGCAATGGTGGTCAGGCTGGAAGCGGAGATGGAGGTCATGGTCTTGCAGATAGCGCTGGTCATGGCCTCCTCGTTGGAGGAGCGCAGCTCCTTTTCTTCCTGATAGCGGTGCAGCAGGAAGATGGAAAAGTCCATCGTAACGCCCAACTGCAGCACGGTGGCAAGCGCCTCGGTGATGTAGCTGATCTGCCCCAGAAAGATGTTGGTGCCGAAGTTGTACACGATGGGGAACAGCAGACCCAGCATGAACAGCAGCGGGGTGATGGTACTTTCCAGTGAGAGGAACAGCACCAGCAGGCTGGCACCCACGGCGATCAGGATGTACAGGGGCATTTCCTGATTGACCAGCGCCTTGGTGTCCTGCAGAATGACGCTCATGCCGCCGAAGAAGCAGTCCTTGCGCAGCAGCTTTTCGATCTGCTGGACGGCTTCCATGGTCTCGTCGCTGGCGCTGGGGGCGTCAAAGCGGACGATCAGCATGGTGGAATCGTTTTTGCCAAACATGAACTGCTGCACATCGGCAGGCAGCATGGCGGTGGGAATGTTGGGGTCGATCACATCGCTGAGCCAGAAGGTCTGGGTGACGCCGGGAACGGCTTCTATCTCCTTTTTCATGGCGATGAGTTCATTGGTTGGCAGGCCCTCTACCGTGATCATACCGGTGGAGGCCAGATGGAAATCGTCCTCAAGGGCTACCTCGCCGATCATGGAGTCCAGATCCTGTGGCAGGTAGGTGAGGATGTCATAATTGATGCGGGTGGCAATGGCGCCGATCGCGGAAGGGATCAACAGCAGCACGGCCACTGTTAAAATCAGCTTGCGCAGACGCACGATGCCTTGTGCGATCTTTTTCATGAGAACCCTCCAGAATAGAAAGTTGATTGGGAAAGCCCGCGAAACTGACCACCGGTCATCTTCCGGGCAAACACTATTATATTCAGCCCGGGCAGTGTGTCAAGCGGAAAAAGTGACTGAAAGTCAGTTTTTTTATCACCTGCAAAACATTGTATAATAAATCGGGCTTGCACAAACGGCCAAGGACTGCTAAACTAAGGTACGCAGACCGGACGCAGCACATACCTGCGTCTAAATTCAGAGAAAAGAGGAATCTACCCAAAGCATGAGCACCGTGGAAGGGAAAAAGCAGGAAAAGCGGCGCGCCCTGCTGGATGCAGCCTACGAGCTGTTTCTGGAGCGGGGCACCGCCAAGACCAGCGTGGAGGATATCACCAGCCGTGCCAAGGTGGGCAAGGGAACGTTTTACCTGTATTTTCAGGATAAGGGCGCGGTAATGCAGGCGCTGCTGGGGCGGGTGAGCTACCAGCTGCTGAGCGATGCCTGCCTTGCGGTCGAGCAGCACCCTGAGCTGCCCGACTTTACCGCACAGGTGGTGTTCGTCATCGACCATATCATCGAGGCTTTGCGGCAGGACGTGCTGGTGCTGCGTTTTCTGGAGCGCAACTTCGTCTGGCCCGGGCTGGACCAGATCGAAGCCAGCAGGGAAGCCGAGCCCCTGATGCGCAAGCTGCTGGCCATCGTGCTTTCCAGCCCGGAGATGGCCGGACGTAGTGAGCGGGAGGTCTACCAGCGCATCACCGCCTTGGGCAGTATGTGTATGTCAGTGTGCTATTCCAGCATTCTGGAGGGCAAGCCGGACAACATCGACGCCATGAAGCCGGTGCTGTACGATATCATCCGCCGGGCACTTTCGCCGGAAAAGTAAAAAAGAACGCATAAAAAAGCACAAAAGGTCTTGCTTTTTGCAAAAAGCTGTGGTAAACTATTCAAGTCGATATGACATGGACGGTTAGCTCAGCTGGTAGAGCATCTGCTTGACGTGCAGGAGGTCACAGGTTCGAGTCCTGTACCGTCCACCATACAGTTCGTACTCGAACCCAATTCTTTATGAAAAAGGGTTCGGGTACGTTTTTTGTTTATCGGAGGTTCTGCGGAAGGACTACTCGGAACGGTAAACGAGCAAAGGCAGGGTATCATCGTGGTGATGGTATCCTGCCTTTTGTTTTGCGGGATCAAGGTCGCTTTGTGCGAACTTGATCGTCCCCCTATATGGCGCGTTTGGGGGTAATCGCTGCGTACGTGCGTACCGGGAGCCTGTACACCTCTGACAATGTGTAACACACTAGACTTTGTTCCAAAGTCCGTGTGCTAAGGGGCAGGCCCCTTAGAATTCCTGTGGAGTGTGTACGCACGTACGCAGGAAAACGGCAAAATTTCACTATATCGGGGTGTTCTTTCATTGGAGAGTATGATATACTCGGCTTAGTTCAACAAATCGGAATTGAGGGAGTAGGAGAAATCGAGATTGGAGGATAAGTTGGTGAACAAGATTTTCAAAGGTCTTATTCGATTTTTGATAGAAGTGATAGTTATGACTGTTTTGATTGTTGGGATCAACATATTTACGAATGGTATGTATCTTTGGGGATTGCCCCGCATAAATGATATTCAGTCTGTAAATATCACGTATCCGAGTGTCACGGATGATGTTAAAGAAATTTCGAGCAGTGAGGACATTGAGTTAGCCTTAAAGCTAACGGGATTTCTGAAATATGATTTATTTGGGGAAGTGAATAGCGAAGAAGAACCCGCTATTACAATTACTTATTTTCTCAAGGATGGAACAAGCAAAACAATCTCCGCTAATAACACTACTGTCTGGTGGAACAATAAAATTCATGTAATCAAGGACAAGGAAATGTTTGTCAACCTAACAGAGGGAATTTTCTTTCTGGAAGATTTACAAACAAAGTAAATCAATTCCAGTTTGCTGTACTCGTTCCTAGCAGGGTTTGGGGCAGGCACGCCCCAACAAGAAGCTGTCCCAAAGGGGCAAGAATTTTCAAGAATTGAAAATTTGTGGCCACGGGACGATTCTTGCCCTCACCGTCAGAATTATCCGTCTTGCACCCGTAGTCATTTTGTGATACAATGATTCTGACAGGAGGTGTCCCGTATGATGCAGACATTCGTTCGCCCTTCCCGGGATCTGCGCAACCATTACGCTGAGCTTTCGGAGATGCTCAAAGACCACAACCATGTGATCATCACGAATCATGGCCGTGGAGAATCCGTACTCATCAACATTGAGGACTACGCCAAGTACGAGGAGTTTTTGCACCAGCGATATGTTGCCGAGGCACTTGCCAAGGCAACACAGCAGGCGGCTGACCCCGACACGCAGTGGGAAGACCACGAAAGCGTATGGGAGACGCTGAGCAAGCAGTATGACGTATAAAATTAAATATCTGCCCCTTGCTGTGCAGGACTTGAACGATATCGCTCGGTATCTGTCTGGCTTTTACCCTAAAACAGCCAGCCGTGTACTGAAAGAACTTCGGGAGAAGATCACAAAATTAGGCGATACCCCGAAAATGTGCGAGGTCTACCGCCTTGACCCGGCTTATCGTAGGTTGGTCGTTGACCAGTATCTGGTGTTCTATCGCGTCAACGATGAAAACAAGATTGTGGAGATTCACCGTGTGCTGCGAGGTGCTTGGAATCTGCCGCAGTATCTGGAATAAATTCAACTTCGACTGCTGTGAACGGTACAGAAAACCCCCGGCAGGCTATCACCATCACGGTGACAGTCTGCCGGGGGTATTATAATGTTATGCTGTCAGCGATTTTCCTGCCTTACACCTCGTGCTCGGCCCAGTCCTGACTGCGGCCCACGGCCTTGTGCCAGCCCCTGACCAGCTTTTCCCGCTGGGCAGCGTCCATTTTTGGCTCAAACAGCTGGTTGCAGCTCCATAGATGGCTGATCTCCTCCCGGCTCTTCCACACGCCGGTGGCAAGGCCGGCCAGATACGCCGCGCCAAGGGCGGTAGTCTCCCGGATGGCCGGGCGCAGCACCTCCTTGTTCAGGATGTCGGACTGGAACTGCATCAGGAAGTGGTCGCGGCTGGCACCGCCGTCCACCTTCAGGGTGCTGATGGTGATGTCGGTGTCCTTTTCCATTGCCCACATCAGGTCGGCGCTCTGGTAGGCGATGGATTCCTCTGCTGCGCGGATGATGTGGTTCTGGGTGGTGCCGCGGGTGATGCCCAGAATGGCACCCCGGGCGTACATATCCCAGTAAGGTGCGCCCAGACCGGTAAAGGCGGGCACGATGTACACGCCGCCGTTGTCCGGCACCTTCTGGGCATAGTACTCGGAATCGCAGCTGTCCTGAATCAGGTGCATCCCGTCCCGGATCCACTGGATGACCGCGCCGCCCACAAAGACGGAGCCTTCCAGCGCATACTCCACCTCGCCGTCAAGGCTGATGGCGATGGTGGTGACCAGACCGTTTTTGCTCTGGTAGATCTTGTTGCCGGTGTTCATCAACAGGAAACAGCCGGTGCCGTAGGTGTTTTTCACGTCGCCGGGCTTAAAGCAGCCCTGCCCGAACAGCGCGGCCTGCTGGTCGCCTGCAATACCGGCCACCGGTACGTCCACGCCCTGAATGTTGGTGTGGCCGTACACCTCGCTGGAGTCCTTCACGCTGGGCAGGATGCAGCGGGGGATGTCCAGCGCCTTGAGCAGGGTGTCGTCCCAGTCCAGCGTGCGGATGTTGTACAGCATGGTGCGGCTGGCGTTGGTGCGGTCGGTAACGTGCACCTTGCCGCCGGTCAGCTTCCAGACCAGCCAAGTGTCCACCGTGCCGAACAAAAGCTCCCCGGCCTCGGCCTTTTCCCGCGCACCGGGGACGTTTTCCAGGATCCACTTGATCTTGGTGGCAGAAAAATAGGCGTCCGGCACAAGGCCGGTGTTTTCCCGGATATAGTCTGCCATGCCGGGGGTCCTGAGCAGCTCGTCCACAAGGGGCGCGGTGCGGCGGCACTGCCAGACGATGGCGTTATACACCGGGCGTCCGGTGTTCTTGTCCCACAGGATGGTGGTCTCGCGCTGGTTGGTGATGCCAATGCCCGCAATGTCTCTGGGGTCCACGCCGCTCTGGGCGATGACCTCGTTCATCACGCCGTACTGGCTGGACCAGATCTCCATAGGGTTGTGCTCCACCCAGCCCTGATGGGGGTAGATCTGCTCAAATTCCCGCTGCTGCACGCAGACAATGTTCTGCTCGTTGTCAAACAGGATCGCCCGGCTGCTGGTAGTGCCCTGATCCAGTGAGAGGATATATTTGGTCTGGCTCATGATCTTCTCTCCTTGTTCTGAAGCTTGAGCGCAAAACAAAAAAGAGCGCACCAAACAAAGCTATCTGCTCTGTCTGTCGCTCTCCTGCTCTGCGCAAACATATTCTGTGCTTATTGTACACGCTCCGCAGGCAAAATACAAGCTTCAGCGCGATTTTTGGAGGTTCTGCACAAGGGGGGCGCACTGCTGTTGAACACTCTGCCGAAAGGGTGCGCGGTGCAGCCGCCGGGGATGTAAAAAGCTTGCAAATTTGCGAAAAAGACGTGACGAAACGGCACGGATGTGGTATCGTTAAGGGGTAGATTTTTTGTTCGGAAAGGATTTCTTTGCCATGACCCGGATCGCTTTCTGTGATGACGATGCCGCGCTGCTGCATCAGATGCAGGATTTTCTGGAGCAGTACCGCACCCTGCGGGGGGTGCAGCTGGAGCTGGCCCCCTATACAAAGCCCATGGAGCTTCTGGCGGATATCGAGGCCGGGGTGCGCTTTGATGTGCTGTTTTTGGATGTGCTCATGCCCGGCATCAACGGCATCAACGCCGCCCGGGAGATCCGCCGGTACGACACGGCGGTGCAGATCATCTTTGTGACCTCTTCTTCGGAATTTGCCGTACAGTCCTATGTGGTAGGCGCATACTACTACCAGCTCAAGCCCATCTGGAAGGACAGCTTTTTCCGCCTTACCGATGCTGTGCTGGCCGAGTGCCGCAAGCGCACCCAGCACAGCCTGATCCTGCGCTGCAAAAGCGGCGTGACCCGCATTACGCTGGACAGTCTGGAATACTGCGAGGTGCAGGGGCGCACGCTGGTGTTCCATCTGCTGGACGGCACCGTCATCGAGAGCAGCGGCAGCATGGATGAACTGGCCCGGCAGCTGGCAGATTACCCGGGCTTTCTGCGCCCGCACCGCTCCTATCTGGTCAATATGGAATACATCCAGAACATTACCGCCAAGAGCATCACCATGGAAAGCCTTGCCGAGGTGCCGCTGCCCCACGGGCGCTTTACCGCCGTGCGGGATCAGTATCTGGAGTACTCCTTTGCGGGAAAGAAGGTCGTCCTGTGACCGCCCCGGGCATTCTGCCGGAAGTGCTGGACGGCGCAGCGGTGGGCATTTTCGGCATCCTGCTCAGTGCGGCGTTCTGCCCCATTCGCTGGACGGACAAAAAGCGCTGGGCGCTGGCGGGCTGCACCGCCGGGATGCTGGCACTGCAGGGGATGTTCTACTTTGGTGCCAGCCCCACGGCTGCCCAGTACCTTTACCCCCTCATCACCCACCTGCCGCTGTATGTCGTGCTGGTGCTGTTCAGCGGGCAGAAGGTCTGGCCGCTGGTGGCAGTGCTCACGGCCTACCTGTGTTGTCAGGTGCGGCGCTGGGCGGCGCTGGCGGTAGCGCTGTTCCTCCCGCAGCATCCGCTGGTGCAGCCGGTGGCAGAGCTGCTGTTCACCCTGCCGCTGCTGCTGCTGTTCATCCGGTTCGTTGCGCCCTCCATGCGGCAGCTTTCCCACTACCCGGCCTCGGTGCAGTGCCAGTTCGGTATCGTGCCGCTGGTGGGCTACCTTTTTGACTACATCACCCATGTCTACACCAGCCTTTTATCCGAGGCGAACCCGGCGGCGGTGGAGTTCATGTTTTTTGTGTGCTGCGCAGCCTTTCTGTGCTCCATTTTGCGCGCCTCCCGGGTGGAGCGGCAGCGCATCCAGATGGAACAGCTGCAGACCAGCCTGAACCTGCAAGTCACGCAGGCCATGCGCGAGATCGAGGCGCTGCGCCTTTCCCAGCAGCGCGCCAGCACCTACCGCCACGACCTGCGCCACCATATGCAGTTTCTGGCGGGCTGCATCGAGAATGGCCGCACCGAGCAGGCGCTGGGCTACATCCGCAGCGTGTGCAGCGAGATCGAGGCCGGCAAGGTGACCGCCTACTGCGAGAACGAGGCGGCGAATCTGATCTTTTCCGCCTTTGCCGACCGCGCCGCCAAGGCCGGGGTGCAGTTCACGGTGCAGGCGGGCATCTCGCAGGCGCTGCCAGTCTCGGAGAGCGACCTGTGCGTGCTGCTTTCCAACGCGCTGGAAAATGCCCTGCACGCCGCCGTGCGCTGCCGCGAGGCAGGGCAGGGGGCTTTTATTGAGACCACCGGGCACGAAAAAGGGAAAAAGCTGTTTTTGCAGATCACCAACAGCTGTCTGCCGGACGTGCAGTTCCGGGAGGGCGTCCCGGTCACCGACCGCACCGGCCACGGGTTTGGGGTGCGCAGCATCTGCGCCATCTCGGAGCGGTACGGCGGCCTTACCAGCTTTGCCGCTAAGGATGGGCAGTTTACCCTGCGGGTAATGTTATAATAAAAAAGGGACTCGAAAACGCCTGCGGCGTTTCCAAGTCCCTTTTTTATAGAAAGATGTTATAATTGCTGCTTTGCCAGCACGTCAGAGGTAGGGGTCTGGAACACCGGGATGTCGGCATAGGGGTCGGCAGCGGTGTCGGCGGGCAGGCTCTTCATATATTCGTCCATGGCGACAGCCACCTTCTTGGCAACAGCCACAGCCTCTACCACGGTGCGGGCGCCCATGACGGCGTCGCCGCCGGCAAACACGCCCTCGCGGGTGGTGCGGCCGTCCTCGCTGACGCTCAGCAGACCCTTCTGATTAGTCTCGATGCCGGTCGTGGTCTTGACGAGGTTGCTCTCAGAGCCCTGACTGACCGACACGATGACGCCGGTGTGGGGGTAAAAAGTCTCACTGCCCTCTACCTGCGTGAACTTGCCGTCCTCGCCCTTGACGGTATCGCGGCAGATCAGGCCGTTTTCCCGGATCTCCACCGGTGCCTTGCAGAAACGGAAGCCCACGCCTTCCAGCTTGGCGTAGCTCACCTCGTACTCAGAGGCGCTGATGCAGCTTTCGTCCCGGCGGGCGTAGCAGGTAACGTGGCGGGCACCGTTGCGGATGGCGGTGCGGGCGCAGTCCATGGCAGAGTTGCCCACGCCGATGACGGCCACATCATCGCCCAGACGGAAGGCCTTGGAGTTTGCCAGATAGTCGATGCCAAAGGCCACGTTGCCAAGGCTCTCGCCCTTGATGTGCATAGCGTTGGCCTTCCACAGACCGGCACCGATGAACACGCTCTTGTAGCCGTCGCGGAACAAATCGTCGATGGTGATGGTCTTGCCGATGGTGGTATTGGGGCGCACCTTGATGCCCTTCAGCTCCAGATGACGGTACTGGAAATCGTCCAGCACACTGTCCGGCAGGCGGTAGTTGGGGATACCGTAGCGCATCACGCCGCCGATCTTATCCCGGGCGTCAAAGATAGTCACATCGTAGCCCCAGCGTGCCAGCAGCACCGCGATGGTCAGGCCTGCCGGGCCGGAGCCCACCACAGCAGCCTTCATGCCGTTTTTCGGGGCAGGGCCTGCGGTCATCTTGTTGGCATAGGTGGTGGAGATATAGTCCTCGATGATGGAAAAGTGCACCGGGTCGTGGCTGGGCATCCGGTTGCGGACGCAGTGGCCCTCGCACTGGTTCTCGTGGTTGCACACCAGACTGCACACGGTGGTGAGCGGGTTGTTTTCAAACAGCATCTGGCCTGCGGCGTCCATCTGGTTTGCCTTGAGCAGACGGATCACCTCGGGGATGTTGGTGTGGATGGGGCAACCCTCCTGACACAACGGCTTTTTGCAGCCGAGGCAGCGGTTGGCTTCGTCCAGAACATGAAGTGCCATGGGTTCCTCCTTGTGTTTCCCCTGCGGGGACAGTCGTTTTTTACAGGCTCGTTGTATCCAACATTGCATTACTTTAATCATACACCCGAACTGCGCCGGATACAAGAGGGTACAATATAAAATTTTTGGCGTTATTTTTTGTCAATTCGTCAAAAAGATAATTTTTTGACGATATATCCCGCCCATCGGCTCCGGTTTAGCCCGGCACAGTGCGCCAAGGTCGCTGGCCCTGCTCTGGGCAGCAGCCATTTGGGCACAGGTCTCGTTTTCCCGTGCCAGCCGCGCCAGCGAGTGGGACAGCGGCAGCGCCGTCTCCCCGGGCAGGGGCAGCGCTTCCTTGCGTGCGCCCAGCAGGTGCAGGTAGGGCGGCAGTGCCGGGGTCTGGACGGTGTAGCCCAGCGCCGCATCCATCGCCAGCCGCCGCATCCGCGCCCGGGGGTAGCGCACGGTGGTCAGGGCGTCCAGCAGGGCGGGCAGGCTTGCGGTCTCCCGCACAGCATTTTCCAGCCGGTGCTCCAACCCCTCGGATACCCCGCGCACTGCGGCAAAGGGGGCTTGCTCTGTGCAGGCTGCTCGCAGCAGCGCCAGCTCGCAGTGCCCCATGACCGCAAAATCTGTATACTTTCCGTCATATTCTGCCTGTTTATACAGTTTCAGCGCCTTTTGCGGCACATAAGGTGCCATCGCCGCCGCGCCGCCCTCCGCCCAGAGTGCCCGCAGGGCACTGGCGCTGGCAAAGGCTGTATGGCTGCTTTCGGTCAGCGCCTGCCCGTGGTCTGCGCCCTGCCGGGGCAGGGCGATGGGCTGCATTTCTACATTTTGTTCTATAATAGCCTTGCAATACTCTACGGCAAGATTGTTGTTGGGCTTGTCCAGCAATGCGGCGATGTCTGACCCCGGGCACAGCGCCTGCACCGCTGCCTGCCGGGCGGCGGCAAAGCTGCGTGCCCCGGCGGAAAGCTGCTGCCTGAGCGCGGCACGGTAGTCCTCGCTGCACAGCACCCGGGCAGCTTTTTGCAGCAGGGCGGTGTCCGGGGTCTCTGCCCCAAAGACCAGTGCGTCGCACCCGGCAGCGGCCAGAATGCGCACCCCTGCCCGGGCAAAGGCCTCGGCACCGGCGCAGGCGCAGGGCGCGGGCAGGGCAAACACAAGGTCTG
>OOAI01000234.1_pt1 | contig 44489 bp, 37 predicted proteins | sample 1671191 | NCBI WGS metagenome assembly OOAI01 (sample SAMN06348131, study PRJEB24527) | human gut metagenome | biome: human gut; feature: ankylosing spondylitis patient; material: feces | host: Homo sapiens | place: China | collected 2015-10 | reverse complement strand
AGGAATGATTACAGGCGTAATGAGCAAGTGACCAAGGCTCTAAAATCCAAGTATGGATTGACTTACGGAACTGACAAGAGCAATACTAATACTCGCAAGTTACGCAATGCCGAGCGTGCCAAATACGAGATTCACAATGCAGTCAAAGATGCCTTAAAAGTTGCAGATAGCTGGCAGAAGTTCAAGAATGAACTTGCAAAACGAGGTGTTTGCTTGGAGCTTGTCTATAAGGACAAGGAGAGAACCAAGGTACAAGGCATCCGTTTCAGCAAGGATGGATATAGCTTCAAGGGTACGCAGATTAGCAGAGGCTATAGCTTTGGCAAACTGAATGCGAGATTAGAGGGAACGGAGAACCTTTTATCAGCAAGAGCCAAATCTGCTCAGCAATATGAGCAAGGCTATCACAAGAACAACCAGGAGCCATCCATATCGGAGAGCAGTCAAGACCCTTGGGACGGTATTTCTTCCATAGGACTTTTTGCTCCTGCCAATGCACAGACCTTTGAGCAATTCCCAGAGGATGAATCATCCAAGAAAAAAAAGAAGAAACGCAGAAGAGGCTTTAGCCTTTGATGCAAGTTACAAACCATTCAAACAACAAAAGAAAGATGAAAGAAGAACTATTGGAAGCCATCTACGGCACAGTTGAGAGATTGGAGCAGAAAGTTGATGAACTTTCTGTCTCCACAAAGAACGCAGGAGCGGAAACCGTTCCTGCAAGTAATGACATAACCAAGTTGGATAAGTCAATCAATGCGATGTTTATCAAAGAAGAGGAAGTCAGAGGTAAAATATCCAAATTAAGAGATGCCATTGTTGTTTTTGCTGACCTTATTAAGGTTGAACTTGGCAAAAATGAGCAGCGAAGCAAGTTCTTGGTTGATGCAGTCAAGCAGATGATACAAGGGAATGATGTTTCCTCGAAGGCATTGCAGGACAAGCTTGAAGTGATGAACAATTCTCCTCAAAAGAAGATTGTAACCCATCGTTTCGAGCCAACCTCAAAGTATGTTCTTCTTTTCATTGGCGGCTTGGCTCTATCTTTTGTTCTCTCCATTTGGGGCAATCTCACGCAATGGCGAGAGCATCAAGATTGGGAGGAGGCAGACTTGAAGTATAGGGCATTGAAGATGGTGCTTCCTGCTGATGACCCGAACATTCGCTACATTGAGAAACATTTCAATGTGCAACGAGATGAATATGTTATAAACGACGTAAGAAATCGTGTTACTGCTTATGAGGATTCTGTTCGTCATAGTTATGAGATGTATAAATTAGCATTGTACAAAGATAGTATTGCAAATCATTTGCTGCATGAGTCTAAGATTATAAGACGAAATTATAACTTTGCAAAATAGAGACCAACGCAAGCGTAATTTTGTTATCATAATCGCAAAAAACATAACGTATCACGCTAATGTACGGCGAAAACATAATAAAATGATGCATTTTCGACAAGAATACAGATATTTTGTTTAAACTTTATTAAATAGTAATGATAAGTTGGTTAACGTATTAGTTTTTATAGTATATTTGCACAAGAATTCAATGTCTAAGTCTTGGAAGTAACCTTTTGGGGCGAAGACAAATTGTAGTACATTAAAAGTAATTTGCTATGGATTTAAAATTTGAAATATTAAAGTATTCACAAAAATCAACTTGCAAAGATATGCAAGAGCGAAAGGGATTCTTTATGTTTCCTTATTACAATTATATCTATGATGCAATAGCCAAAATCATAGATAAATATCCATTTGTGCAAATGAATGACATTGTTGGGCAACTTTCGTATCAAGTCGTGTCTTATGCTTACAATAATTATTTGAAGTTTGTATATCCATTTGAATATAATTTAGCAAAAGAAAATAACTTCTTGAAAGGTTATACCGAAGAAGAGCAAAGTCAATTCTTTCGTGACAAATTATCTTCCAATGATGAGTGGATAATATATTTCTTTGAAAAATACCCAAAGTTACTTTCTATACTTGAGAGTTATACAGTCAATATCATGCTTCATATTGACAGGCTTCTTTTTGCCTTAAAAGCAGATATAGAAAGTTTTGCAATGAAAGAATCAAAGATTGATGAAATTAGTCTTTTTGAAGGGGATTTGCATGCAGGTAATTGTGTCTCGTCAGTATTGTTTCTCAATGGTACTAAATTATATTACAAGCCAAGAGGAGCTGCTAATGAAAAGTTCATCATGAGCATAATATCAGCCCTTGATAAGATGGGATTGTCTATACAATTTGGAATACCTGCATTCATAGACAGAGAAAACTATTCTTGGCATTTTCAAGTGAAACCTTGTGACATGAAGAATAGTGATTCTATCAATGAGTACTATTATAATTTGGGAAAAATACAGGCTTTATTATATCTGTTAGGTGCACAAGATATAATTCCAGATAACTTGATAGTAATTGGAAATTGCCCATATATAATTGACTGCGAATCAATTGTATCAAAGAAGTTTAAACATTTGGATAGCACTAAAATCAGTGCGTACTTACAGTCTTCTGTCCTTGAAACAGGTATCTTGCCAGATTGGATGTTTAATGGAGCAAATGATAGGTCGCAAATCTCATCAGTGTTATTTGAATTTGATGATTCTAATTTTCATTTGCCTAAAAAAGAAGGAAAATCTTATCCTATCACGGCAGAAACTCTTCAAGATTTAGAAAAAGGGTTTACTGATGCATGTAACTTCATGAGAGCTCATAAACTTGACTTATTAAGCTATATCTACTCTTATGATTTCAACTTTATGCGTTCAAGGGTTTTATTGCATCCAACGGTTATATATTCTTACATTTTAACCGAGATGGTAACTCCCCCATATCTGCACGGAGGCAAGAATATAGAGGAACTTATAGAGCCTATTATAAGAAAAGAATCTTATGGTTTGTTAAGTATTCCTCTTATACACTCTGTTGCAAGTCAGATAGAAAAGGGAGATATACCCTACTATTTCATGTATTTAAACAAGAATTCTCTATATACTTTGCCGAATGACATCGTTGTAGATGATTGGATTCCTGTTGAGTCCAAAGGAGCTACTATCATAGCTGAAAAGTTATCTGCACTTTCCTCAAAAGTGCAGGAAGAACAATTGTGCATGATAGATGAGTCTGTAAATTTCTTTTTAGATGTTATAGGAGTCTCCGATACAAATAAAAAGCGCATTTTACCTGTTGGGAAAGATTCTATAGATAGAAATGTTCTATGGCAAGCAATTGAACGAATAGAGAAAGAGATTCGTAAACGAATGATACAAATCGATAATGAAATAGGATTTGTATGTAGAACAAGAAATGTCTATGATGGAAAATTTCAAGTATGTTTGATGAATGACTCTTTATATGATGGACTTTTGGGAGTATGTCTGTTTTATCTAACGTTGTTCACATATAGTCATGAGCAGCAACATGAAAAAATTGCTCTTGGAATTTTTAGGCAATTGTGTGAAAATAGAGATGTTGCTCATATTGGTGTAAAGAAGAACGAAATTGCCATATCCCCATTGTCCGGTATTATGGGATTATTATATATTATGGAAACGTTTCCTAAATTATACAATACTTCTATATATCAGTCAATAGTCAAAGAGGTGAAGGAATTGATACCAATTACAACTCAATTTGATTATATGTCAGGATTAGCTGGCGTAATCCTTTTTACGACTCAATGCAAATTAATGAAGGAAACCGATAAATTGATTATTTTGAAAGCGAGTGGTGAAAGGTTGTTGCAACTTGCCAAAAATATAAACGGAAAAATGTATTGGACATACACTGATGGCAATAAGATTGTTGGTGAGAAAGAATTGAATTTAGGAGGTTTTGCTCATGGTAGTTCTTCTATGGCAACTGCAATGTTTTTGCTATATAAGCAATTTGGTGAAATTCGATATTTGGAAGCATTTAAACATTCCCTACTTCATGACCGCTCTTTTTACTCAGACAAAATCCAAGGATGGATTGATGGACGCAACACTTCATATGAAGAAGATAGCGGAAGTTGGTGTCACGGTGCAACAGGAATAGCATTATCAAGACTAATCTTAGCGTCAGAAGGTTTTTCCGACAAGATAATGATGAAAGAACTAAATGTTGCAATCAAGCAGGTTGAAAAAAGAATTGGCTACAATCTTTCTGTTTGCCATGGTTCTATGGGAAATTTAGAAATACTACACTTGTTGTCCATGCGAAATGATACAAAAGCCTTGAAATGGGTTAATTCAATAGCAACAGAGATAAGTAAGGGGCAAGATGTTATTTGTGGAGATGACAACCGAAATAGTCAAGTAGGTTTGTTTATGGGATTTGCAGGGATAGGATACCAACTTCTAAAATTTTATGATTGGAATAAGGTTCCTAGTATTTTATGTCTTGAAATCTCTCGCTCCACATTATTGCACTAAGGAATAAAGCAGTTGCCGAAAAGCTTATAGAGTAGGCTAATTTAAATATATTTAATCAATGAAAAAGTTTAATCAGTTGAAATCAGTTCTGACAGACGAATTTTCTGTTTTGAACAAGGAGTCACTAATGCTTGTGCTTGGAGGACAAGCACACACTGTTGCCGCTCAAGGTTCTTGCGGCTCATCAAGAAGCAGCCAAAGCTGTGTTTCTACTTCAACTTGCAATTGCGTATGTCCAATAGTAAAACCAAAGCCACGACCTAGTTTACCAACAATAAAGAAATAAGAACTAGAGTAACGAGGCTACGTTTAGTATTCTGTGTGGATGGGAGTGTCAAGCATATATTGACACGCCCATCCATGATTTTATCATCTTTAAATATATATATATATATAAATTACTCCATAATATCTTAAATGTATAAATACTTAATTATTTTTTGCTCATTGCTTGTTTTTTTAACAGATGTTAAAGCACAAACAGATAGTCTTAAAAATGAAAAATTGCCAGAGGTTGTTGTGACCGCAGAAGGTCAGATAGAAATGAGCAACAAGACATTGTTGATACCAACTCAACTCGAGAAAAAACATTCTGCTAACGGTTTTAATTTACTGTATCTTATGCAGACTCCTGACTTGGAAGTATCGGCACGTACTCGTAGTATTACTACTCATAGTGGAGGAGAGGTCGTTTTGTGCATTAATGGTATGGAGGCATTACCTGAAGATGTAGCATCTCTTAGCGCAAAGAACATTCGTACAATAGAATATATAAGAACTCCAAGCGGCAAATATGCGGGTAAAGCAGGATTGGTTAATTTTGTTACGATAAAAATGAATTATGGAGGCAATGTGTATTTGTCTGCAAACGAAGGATTTGCTTACAAATCGGGAGAATATCTAGCTTTTGCAGATTTCAATAAGAAACGATACTCACTTTCGCTAACAGCCATAGGTGACTGGCATAGAGACCATAGCTATACAGGAGGAAATGATATGTTTACCTTTTCGGACAAATCCGTTCTGGAACGTAATTATAATGATGAAAGCTCGTTGAAAAAAGACAACGGGCAAGCCATACGATTGCGTTTAACCTCAATGGGTAACAGCCATAGATTAAATACTTATGTGGGCTTTACTCGCCAAGCTACGCCAAATACCAACACCATACAGAGTATTTCCTACACAGAACCATATGGCACAACGAGACGGACTATAGCCAATAATAGCCAATCTATAGCACCATCTGCATATGCAAATTATACATTATGGTTGCCGAAAGAGCAGGCTTTTGACATTACAGCATCTGCTTCTATGGGGCACAATAAATACTACAGTCTGTATGCAGAAACAGAACAATCATCCCTAAGTTCTAAAGTAATAGAAGACAACTTTGTGCTGAATGGAAATATACGTTATTCTAAAACTTTGAAAAATAGTCTTACCCTAACAGGGGTGTTGAGTAATGATTATAAACATTATACTGATGATTATGCTGGAACAGCAATGGGTAAACAGCAACTGACTTCCAATGTTACTGTTGGATTACTTCAACTTAGCAAATACAGTGAGAAATACTATTATTATGTCTCTGCAGGTTTGTCTAATACTGCCGTATCTTTAAACTCCGTACATGACAATTACTGTATACCAGTCGCATTTTATGGAGGAAATTATGCCATTAATAGCAAGCATTCTTTTTCGTTAAATGGTCTTTTTACGCATACCCTATTTGAGCCGTCAGAAAAGAATTCTATGGTTGTTCCGACATCTTTTTTTGAGGCAACTTGTGGTAATCCAGATATTGTCCCAATGAAAGTGTTAGGAAACACTCTTTCATATAATGGACAGATAGGTAAATTGCATTTATCTTTATCCTATGATAGCAACATTTATTTTGATAACATAGTACATCAGTATACAGCTAACACGAATACGATTTTTGATACTCGTATAAATGGGGGAACTTTCTACGGCAATATGTTTAGTGTAAGTTGCACCTATAATTTATTGAATGAACATTTACGTTTGAATGCCACGACAATTGAAGAATGTAATACATTAAGGGGCTCAGCCTATAATATGTCGCACAACAGTTTACGCATAAAAAGTGGCTTGGTTTATCTTGCAGGGGAATGGATGTTTAGTTTTGATTATCTTACCCCTTATAAATCGCTTGATATTCGCCAACCCTGGCTCATAAACCGTCGTCCCACCTATGAATGGAAAGCGAATTGGACTCATAAGTCATTGACAATTGAGGCTTTAGCACGTAACCCATTTTCACGTTACGACAAGCAACATATAACAATGGAGTATGGATGCTATAATAGAAATTCGTGGAATTTTAGCGATGCTGATGGGCGTAATATTAATTTAACTCTGACTTACAACTTTAACTATGGCAAGAAATCAGAACGTGGAGAAATAGAAGTTAATAAGAATATTGATAGTGCTATCATGAAAATGTATTAATCAATGACCAAAACGATAGAAAGTTTTCATCAACATGATTCCATGCAATGTGGCATAGCCAGTTTGCAAATGGTATGTAAATATTTCGGCAGGGAATATACATTAGATTCTCTGTCGAAACTTTGCTTTGCCACAACGGAAGGTGTTTCAATGTTAGGAATCAATGAAGCAGCTAATACTCTTGGATTACATACGGCATGTGCGAGAATTTCTATCGCCATGTTAAACGAAGCTCCATTGCCCTGTATTCTCCATTGGAATCAGAATCACTTTGTGGTCTTATATAAGATTAAGAAATCCAAGAAGTTCTATGTAGCAGACCCAGGGAAGGGATTGGTTGCTTATACCTTAGACGAGTTCAAACAACATTGGATAAGCACGAACTCCAATGGTGAGGACAAGGGCATTGCTATGTTCTTGGAAACCACTCCAGCGTTCTTTACTTATAAGATGCAAGGTGAAGAGAAAATCAAAGAAAAGAGGTCTTTCCGCTTTCTCTTTGGGTATGTGAAGAAATACCGCAAGTATTTCGGACAAATCATCTTGGGTCTGGTAGTCGGAAGCCTCCTGCAGCTTGTCCTGCCATTCCTTACCCAATCTATCGTGGATGTCGGTATCAAGAACCAAGATATAGGTTTTGTTTGGCTGATACTCTTGGGGCAGTTGATGCTTACAATCAGCCGGACGGCAATAGACTTTATCCGCAGATGGTTGTTGCTTCACATATCCTTACGCATCAACATATCATTAGTAAGTGACTTCTTCATCAAGCTATTGAAACTGCCTATGTCTTTCTTTGATACGAAACTCATGGGCGACTTGATGCAAAGAATGAACGACCATAGCCGAGTAAATACTTTCTTGACGCAGCAGACGCTCAACATCACGTTTGCCATGCTCACCTTCGTGGTATTCTCGGTGGTACTGTTCTTCTATAATAAATTGGTGTTTGTCATTTTCCTGTTGGGAAGTATCCTCTATGGCGGATGGATGACCTTGTTCTTGAAACGGAGAAAGGTGCTCGACTATGAATTGTTTGAGCAGCAAGCTATCAACAATAACAAAACTTATGAGTTTATCACCTCCATGCAGGAAATCAAGTTGCAGGATTGTGAACAACGTAGAAGATGGGAATGGGAGGACACGCAAGCAGACTTGTTTGGGGTGCAGATGAAATCACTCAAACTCCAACAGACACTGGAGGCAGGAAGTATCTTTATCAACGAGGTGAAGAACATCATCATCACGGTAGTGGCTGCAACCGCCGTGATACATGGGCAAATGACACTTGGTATGATGCTTGCCGTGCAATACATCATCGGACAGCTCAACTCACCTGTGGAGCAATTGATGAACTTCTTCTATTCTCTGCAAGATGTGAAGATTAGCTTGGAGCGAATCAACGAGATTCACCAGACGGATGATGAGAACGGAAAGGAAGGCTTGCTAACTTCTATTGAAGATAAGAATGAGGGCATTGACATCAAGAACATCATGTTCAAGTACGACCCACATGCTTTGCGCAAGACCATAGATGATGTGCGCATTCACATTCCGCAAGGTAAGGTAACAGCCATCGTTGGCGCATCTGGCAGTGGAAAGACCACCCTCATCCGCTTGATACTTGGTTATTATCCTGTCTTGGAGGGAAAAATCAACATTGGAAATACTGACATCAACAAACTCAACAAAAAGTGGTGGCGCAGACAATGTGGCGTTGTGATGCAGGATGGCGTTATCTTCTCGGAGAGTATAGCACGAAACATTGCCGTTGACGATGGCGACATAGACAAGGAACGGTTGTTGAAAGCAGCCGAGATAGCTTGTATCAAGGACTATGTGATGGCTTTACCTCTGAAGTTCAACACCAAGATTGGACGTGATGGCGTGGGACTGAGCCAAGGACAAAAACAGCGTATCTTGATTGCAAGGGCGGTGTATAAGAATCCAGACTATATCTTCCTTGACGAGGCGACCAACTCGCTCGATGCCAACAATGAGAGAAGCATCGTAGAGAACTTGGATAAGTTCTATAAGGGCAAGACCGTTGTGATTGTGGCTCATCGCCTAAGCACGGTGAAGAATGCCGACCAAATCGTAGTCATAGACCATGGTAAGGTCGTTGAGGTTGGCAACCATGAGTCTTTGACTGCCAAGCGAGGGGCATACTATAATCTTGTGAAGAATCAGTTGGAATTGGGAAACTAAAATGCTTTTGATATGGAACAGAATGAAAAAGAATCAGATAATATCGAGTTGAGAAGCGAGAAGGTGAGGAACGTGATAGGCAAAGTTCCTCCTCGCCTCGTCAGTTTGGGGACAGTTATCATTACGATCATAGTCCTCGCCCTCGCAGTTGCTTTCTACAAGATACCTTATCCTATATCCATAGAGGCTAATGGTGAGGTCATCAATCAAAGAACTGTTCAAGTGTTTGTGCCATACAAGCATTTGTATCTTTTCGATGAGCCAAGGACGGCTCATGTATCTTTCGAGGGCAACGATAATGCATCTTATAACTGCGACATCACAAGCCATAAAGCCAGGCTCATACATAGGGAAGATGGTAACTATTTTATGGCTATAGCCACTGTGAGTACACAGGGACAAAAGTCCCCTGTGTTGCAAAAGTACATGAAAGCCGATGTCAGAATCATCGTCAGCAACAAAACGTTATGGCAGCAGGTATTCGGATAAGCTATATCCGAATACTGCTGTTTGTTTTTGGATACATATTGTTGGTAAGCATCAGATTTAACTCAAAAAGTTCTAAATTCCGTAAATTTCTCCTTGCTAGTTATGGGATATTTAGAAAATTGTCGTATCTTTGTCCCCGAATTAAGGCGTTCTTTGCATATTGCAAAATACAGAAACGAGCAGAAGTCCGCTCGTTTCCATATTGTTACCTATATAATATAGGCAAACGCCCAACTTCTTGATTTTCAATCAAAGTCCAATTTAGAGCGAGTTAGTTTTTTTAACATAAAGCTCTAAAGCAACCGAAAACTTCCTTCCTGCTAGGGCGCCCTAGCAGGAAAGAAGACAGAAAGTGAAGAACATACCTTGACACAGTTTAAATAATACACCCATTTTAGATAGAGTTTGTCACTTGTCTATCAAAATTAACAGAATATAAACCTATACAAAAAGATACAAAGCCTCCATATGGAGGTCTTTTTTCTGATTGGACTCCGTCAAAAATTAAAGTAATATTGAAATTTTGCGGAAACGTTCTTGAAGTTCCGCCATTCTTTTCATGAGGGCAGGAAAGTCCAAGGAATCGCCATAGATAAAACTGCCTCTCATCTCATTGTAGTCTGCCTCATAATTTGACAATAATGCGTCGCTTGGAACAATCTGGATGTTTTGTGGCAATTCTTTGTCATAATCCACATACCCTACATGATAGAATTTGCGTCTGTGGTTGACAATGTCCTCGTATAATGCCACATCGTTAAAAGCCATTTCTGCGTATGGAGTTTGCATCAGCTTTTCCAAATCGTAGAAATGGCGTGTCATCCTAAGAGTTCGTGGCTCGTCTTTCTGATATTCCTCGCAGAGAAGAAATGCCTTTTCGAGGAAAGTACGTGCAGGCGTAACCGTGCGGATGGTTTGGACTAAATCAGAGTCCACATCCTCGCCATCAAATGCTTGTTCTACCAATGACGATATGCGTCTCATTTCAAAAGGCTCTGCCATAGACAAGACACTAATCTCAATTTTTACCGTTGGGGTGGCGTATGCAGCATTGCTTTGGTAGAGCGAAGGATATTTGACGAAAATCACAGATGGGTCTTTGTCGTGAGGCACTTTGAGTGGCTCTCCATTCTCATCCAATACGTCATTGTCGCCAATAACCGTTACGGGAAGTCCCATTCTTTTTAACTTTTCATTCAACTCAGACTTGAAGTCGCCAAGAATATAGTCCTGTGCCTTTTCTCGCAAATGGTGGATTTGTGTATTCGAAGTACAGTTAGCACAGGCAAGGTTCTTGACATTCAAGAAGAAGTCTCTTGAAAGTGCAAGGTCAATGTCCTCACTAAAACGATTGATTATATTCCATCCCTTGCTAAGACTTGTACCACCTTTGAATAAGAGATACTCGCCAATACTGGTATGGAATATGACATAGAGCACAGCCGTTACCCACCAGTCTTTTTCGGCAGATGCCTCGTCTATCTGCTTTTCCTCGCTGACAGCCTGTATCATCGCCTTACGTTCATCTATCGTAAAATCTATCCATTTGCTCATAATGCCTTGTCTTTTATGTTTCGTCTGATAATATTTCTCATCCATACAGGAGCTAACAGTAGGTCGTGATCTATTGTCTCCGTTTCAGGATTTTCTGCCAACAGTTTGGATATTTGCTTCTCATCCTCAGCTGTTATGTTGTTTTCGCCAATACTGCGAAGTGCCTGCACAAGATCACGCATTAAGATACCCTTGAAAGCAAAATTTCTCGGAGCGCCATGCTTCAATATGACCATGCGTTTTCCCATGGAGAGTTTTCTGCTGGAGCCTGTCGTGAGGAAACTCGTTGTCATAGGCACTTGCGTAGAGAAGCCCAACAGGTTGGCTGCTGTCACTCCAGTAGGAATAATCACCGCCTTGTCTCTCTTGGCAATTTCCGCTGCTAATTCAGAGGCAGAAGGATACAGTATGCCAAAGCGAGTCTTGCGTGCCTTGACATACACACCTTTTGATATTCGGGAGATAATCCCTTCCTTCTCGAATATCGCCAGTAGCTTGGTGACGTATTCCACATCATACTGAGGAAAGGATGACACGAAGAACACCTCCCCAAACTTACAATGTGCTATTTTGCTCTTAATCTTATTTACTACAGCTTCTTGCATAGCTTTCTATCTTTACTTTTGGTCGGAATCATTGCAAATATTTCCGACTGCAAAGGTAAGGCTTTTATCTCATAAAGCCATGCCCGTACACTATATTTTATAAATTATTATACAAATATCATCTCGGAATTTGTATGTCAAGTATGAATATTAACGTAAAAAGTTCTAATTTCCATGATTTTCACCGTGGCTCTTTTCCATATCGTTACCTATATTCAATAGGTAAATTTGCAACTTCTTGATATTCAATAGAAGTCCTTTTTAGAGCGAGTTAGATTGTTTGACTGGTTTCAGATTGAAAGCGTGCTGAAAATCGCGCCTTATCACACGCTGAAATTTGGTGGTATCGGGAAATTGACGTATCTTTGCATCGTGATTCAAGAAAGGCTGCACTCGACAAAGCGCAACCCACCAAGTCAACATTCAACATTCAACATTCAACATTAAAACTAAAGATTATGGAACAGAAAGGAACATTGAAATATCGTAAAGTACAGCGCACACCTCAGACTGGTGAAAACGCAGGTAAGAAGAAGTGGTATGCTACTTCAGTAACCGACCGCGAAGTAGACTTCGAGGGATTCGTATCGCATATTTCCGATCACGGCTCGCCTTACTCACGAGGTACTATCCACGGTGTGCTGATGGATGCACTCGACCATCTGCAGGAGCTGATTCTCGACGGCAAGAGCGTGCGTCTCTCTGACCTCGGACTGTTCTCCATCGGTATGAGCTCCAAGGCGGAGGATACCAAGGAGAAGGTGACGGCTGCCAGCGTAGAAGGCGTGCACCTGATTGTGAGAAACACGAAGAGCTGGAGCAATGCCGAGCTGCGCAAGAAGTGCAAGATTCAGGAGTACGGCGGCTATATCGGCACCGACGAGGAGGGCACCACAGGCGGTGGTGACACAACTCAGGGCGGCGGCTCTGACACCAGCCAGGGCGGCTCAGGTACTACCGGTGGCGGAACCCAAGAAGGCGGCGGAGGCGGCTCTCAGGATAGCGGCGATGGGCTTGAATAAAGCCCTCGCCTGAGGGCCGCCCTGGCTAGAAGCCAGCGCATCCCCCACTAAGTCAACATTCAACATTAAAAAAGTCAACATTCAACATTAAAACTATGAAAGCAAATACTTGGAAAACGATTTTGCAGATTGCAATCTCCGTCCTTACAGCCATCGCTACTACGCTCGGAGTTACCAGCTGCAGCCTTTAAAGGTAAAAAAGTAAAAAGGTAAAAAGGTAAAAAAAGCCTAGCGGAATGTTAAGCCAGCGAGGTTACTCTTTAAAGGTAAAAAAGTAAAAAAGTAAAAAGGTAAAAAGGTAAAAAAGCCTAGCGGGATGTTAAGCCAGCGAGGCTGCTCATTTTAAAAGTAAAAGCCATAGCTTATTTAAAGCCCCCGGTGCCTGGTGCACCGGGGGCTTTTATTTTGCCACCAGGCATCACGCTGGTTCTTGTACCCCAGTATAACGGTCACCGGCGCGTAGCGGAATTGAAAATCGCTGGCCGAAGAGTAAAGCAAAGGTAAAGGGCGTGCTGCTTCTGGAGCTTTTTGGGTCCCTAATCCCAAAAATTATATAGAATTCTGGGATTACAATCCCAAAAATCAGTATAAATTTTGGGATTAGGATTTTTTTTCTTATCTTTGTGCCGAAATTGGAACAAAGAACTTTATTAATAATGGAAAGGGTTTAATGATATGATACAACGTCAACTGCAAGATGTGATAGAGTCACGGATGTTTGCCGGAAAGGCTATCATCCTGATTGGAGCGAGACAGGTGGGAAAGAGTACGCTTTTCAAAATGATTCTTGAAAAGCATGACGAACCAACCCTGTCTTTGAATTGCGATGAGCCGGAGGTGATACAGATGCTGTCGCAGATTAACTCTGCTGAACTCAAACTGCTCATCGGGCATCATCGGATTGTAGTCATTGATGAAGCACAACGGGTAGAGAACATCGGAATGGTGTTGAAAAGAATCACAGATAATTTTTCTGATGTACAGCTACTTGTAACCGGTTCTTCCTCGTTTGATTTACAGAACATACTAAACGAGCCGCTGACCGGACGTAAGTTTGAGTACCATCTCTTCCCCGTTTCTACAGGAGAGTTGCTCAAATCCCAGGGACTGTTGGGTGTTAAGCAGACGTTGGAAAATCGACTTATTTATGGGTCTTATCCTGATGTCATTAATCATGCAGCAGATGCGAAGGAGCTGCTTTATAATCTCGCCAACAGTTATCTTTATAAAGACTTACTCAATTTAGAAAGCGTTCGTCGTCCAGCATTGCTGGGCAAGTTGCTTACAGCTTTGGCTTTACAGGTAACGAGCGAGGTTTCTTATAATGAGTTGGCACAAACGGTGGGAACAGATAACAAGACGGTGGAGAAATACATTGATTTGCTGGAGAAATGTTATATCATCTTTAAGTTGAGTGGGTTCAGTCGCAATCTTCGCACAGAATTAAAGAAGGCTAAGAAGTTTTATTTCTATGACAATGGTATCCGCAATGCCATTTTGCAGAATTTTGCTCCACTTTCGCTTCGCCAGGATGTTGGTGCCTTGTGGGAGAACTTCTTCATTAGTGAGCGGTTAAAGGCAAATCAGTATGCCGGTAGATATGTGAACAGTTATTTCTGGCGAACCAACCAGCAGCAGGAAATAGATTATATAGAGGAGTGTGACGGACAATTCTCTTTGTTTGAGATGAAGTGGAATCCCAAGAGAGCCAACACTCAATTTCCGAATACCTTTCTTACTGCATACGATGTGAAGGAAAAAGCCATCGTAACACCAGAGAATTGGTTGGAGTGGGTGCTATAAATAAAAGGTAAAATTACAAACATCACCATATAATCAAGGGTCTATACGCCACCTGTTCATCGTGGCATATAGACCCTTGTCGTTTCCCGTGAGGTGCGGGTAAATATAATTGCTGGGCACCTAATACTCCTGCCCAGCTTAGGAGTTTATCTAATGTTATTACTTTTCAAATTTGATATTTCCACATGTTATGGAGTGGAATATTTTTCCAAGAAATCGTATTCGTATATGATCGTCAGACCTTGCATAAGGCGCAGATTCGACAGAGTGCCACCCTTCATCATCACTTCCTGTCATAACCTTTTGATCTTTTGACAAAGTTAAATCTACAAAATCAGTAGATACAAAATCAAAGATACTGATACCTGCAGCGGAAATATTACCTAATGTCACCGATTTTAGCCTAGGACAATTGAGAAAGGCACCGTGACTTATAGATGAAACTATCGGAGCATAGATTGTTTCAAGACGATTACACTCCTGAAAAGCATACCGGTCTATACTCTTTACATGTGGCAAGCTAATTGATTTCAGCGGTTGACAATCCGAAAATGCATTAGACGGCAAAGCCTCAACTCCGTAAACAGTTAATTCTATACTGCCTTTACTTGCACTTTTTAGAGCTTCTCTTATAGCATCAAACACACTCTTATCTGCATTTGCATCTAAAGTGATTTCAATGTTCTTTTTGTTCGCAGCCAAAGCCTTTTCTATCACCAGTAAGGCATTTTCTGTAGTTGTTACAGCATCGCCCCCTTCGATAACGCTGCCTGTACTCCAATTAGTAACATTTACATTTCCTACCGCAGCATTATCCTTACCTATTTTTACGTTATAGGTATAGCTTTGGGATTTTTCGTGAGCAGGAATACCCTTTACAAACAAGTCTTTTGACAATGTTGGATTGCCATCTTCATCATTGTATGTCACTGTGAGTTTGAGGAAATTCTCTCCATCTTTTTTTTCACCAGGTGCAACCAATGCATAGAAGACATTATTGCCATTCTCATCAGGAGTTGGATCTTTATAAGCTGTGATTTCTTCTATGTTCTCATTTTCTCCTACTTGCTCTTCTGCCGAAACATGAAGTTTTGAATAAACTTTTACATCGGTAAGCACAGGCTTCAGTCCATCGAATTCATTGCCAAAAGAACTTACTCTGACAACAACACGAGCTGTTTGACGCTGAAAATATAACTCCAACATTCTATCTTGAGGAGCTTTAGCATCAATTCGACTAGTCCACATATAATCAGACTTGGCTATTTTGTCAAGGGTAGATTGGTCAGCAGACACATATCCACTATATATCGTATTTACAGTGTTTTCACTTGCGCTATAAGGGTATATTGCTTTGAACTCCTGTACGCCACCCGTCCAACACAAATAGTCACCATTTTCTGGTATCCAATTGTCACCACTTTTAGTGTAATTTACGGTTTTACCATTAGTCAATATGCGGATTAAATCGCCATCATTAAACACAGACAGAGCTTCTTCTGTTTTGCCCACTGGATTACTACGTGTAAAAATACTATTTTTACCAACGTTGGCTGTAACCTCAACTACATTGCTCAAAGTATTTATACCTTGCTCTTCCTCATTAGAGCAAGCAGCGAGCATTGCAACAAATGCTAATGCGCCAATATATTTTGTTATCTTCATATTTTGTATCTATTAATGTCAAACAAACTTTTATTCTGTCTCTAAATTGTCGGTATGCTCTTCCCCCCAAGGACTTACCCCAATGTAACTTATCTGTACCACATCCTTGCCTACCAATAAATGCAACTGATGGCTTTTCCCTGACAAAAATACAACATCATTTTCTGTAGCAGTCCAAACATAAGAATTGCCATTCACTTTAAAACCGATGCTAAATTTCCCAGATGTGACAGACTGTGGGATTACAATAGCTGAATAGTTGAAAGTTGGATGGGCTGTTTTTTCATCGGCTCCATTGAATTTAACAACCTCAGGAGTAATAGCAGTTGCACCTTGGGTGTTATCAACTTTTGCAACTATTGATTCTGCTGTAAAATCCACCTTACTACTTAGGATAGTTCCATTTATCTTTACATCTGTTACTGATTCTGCCGTAATAGGCTTTTCCTTGTTTTGGTTAAACTCATCTCTTAGCTCGATAGTCAGATTCAACTGACTAAGGATATGGGAGAATGTAATGTCAACAGCTTGGTTGGCATTCAATTCCGTACCAGGAGTGAAGTTCTTTTGTCTATAAACAATGAAGTCTGAAGTATAGTCATTAGCATTGCTTTGGTCTGCCTGTACAGCAAAAGCGTAATCATTATTTCCATAGACTTTAACTTTGCCATTTGCATCTTCGGTAGTCTCCTGATATGGCGCATAAGCCAGGATGTCAACAACGGCAGTTGAATTCTGCCACAACATCTGGGTAGCAGGAATCCAATTGCTGCCTTCCTTTGTTACCTTGACATTATCATAGGTATAGGTTGTACTATTAGCATTGTTAATGCAGAAGCCAAACGAATTAAGCTTGTCGGTGCTGTTTCCATAAGAGGCACGGGTATTCATGCCATCTACGCTTGTCATGATTCTGACCACATTGTCCGCAGGATAATTACTCTGTGGCAATCCATCCTCATTGGAGCAGCTAGCAAAAACTGCCGTTGCCAAAGCTGCCATTGTTAATATTTTAATTGCTTTCATATTGTCGAATTTTATGTTTTAATTTTAGGAAAGTTACTCATGAGCCTCGCCCTTGATAGGGTCGCCTGTAGACCCCCAGCCAGAGATGTTTACATCGCCAAGTTTTATGACGTCACGTCCAACCTCTAGGTTGACTGTAGTAATCTTGCCACTCTCAAACTTAAAAGGAGTGCCGTTGTCGTAGATGAAGTCCTTGCCGCCAATGGTGATAGTAATCTTCTGAACACCATCCTGCGGGATGATGATGGAAGCATATTTCTTGTTGGCGGTTAATGCAGGCATGTCGAAGTCGGCTTTATCTTCTGCTACAGCAGATGGGGTGACAATCTTGGTCAGATAATTGACGGTTGCTTTTTTTGCGGCATTGCCTACAGCTACCTTATCTACGGTAGGTCCCTCTGCTCCCCATTGATTCTTATAGGTAAGGTTCACCACAAGTTTTGCCATTACATGGGTAAAGGTAAGAGGAACAGGTTGCTGTTCATCGACATTATAGGATAAGCCATCTTTGTTGACTGCCACCAAGAGGTCGCTTTCCACTTGCTTTGTCTCATCGAATGTATATTCTCCGGCAGAAAGGTCGGATATTGCTGCAGTTGGATACACACCGATGAAATAATGCTTGTCACGGTTGTTCTTCCAAAGCATTTGTGGAGTGGATACCCATGAACCGTTAGTCAACTTGTTGATGGCGTTATTCACCACACGCTCGCGTGTCTCTGGAGCAACAGTTGCATCGCCAGTCCAGGCATATACACTGATTTCATCACCCTCTTCAAAGGTTTGTCCACCCTTCTCATCTGTGGCAACACGTGTCATATTGCCGATACTGGTTGAAACGGTGATATACTTGGAGGTCTCGCCTCCGATACCGTTTTCGTTGTCAGAACAACTGCCCAATGTCAAAGCCATTGCCATCAGGGCAAAGAGATAAGTTTTCTTTTTCATTGTCTTTTACTATTTTATGTTTATATTCTTGTTATGATTCTTGCTAAATGAGAGGGTCGTTAATCTTCTGGATTCAGGATTTCACCACGATAAATCCATTCCTCAGTCCAATCATCTATCTTCGTGCTCGTAAGATACATGTAAGGTTTCATCTCCTCAAATTCCAAGTTTATCTTGTACTTGCCGCCAGATTTCATGACGGGTGCTTCGATGTCGTAGTTGCTAACTACTCCCCCAGGAGAAATCAGTTGGATAAACAACTTGGTGGTATGAAAACCGTTGGCTGTCGGCATCAAGCGTAATGTTTCCGTTTTTAAAGTTTCGCCAGGCACTGCGATTCTCAAAGGAATATCACACTCTTCCTTGGTATAGCTTGCCGTCCCGAATGTTCCATCCTCATTCTTTTGCAGGGGAAGGAGTCCGGTTGCCACATTCAGAACCTTGCCTATCATTGCAAAATTGTCAGGAACTCCTTCAATGAAGATGGTCAATTCTGCAAGTATATGGCGCATTTCATTTTTTGTTATGTAGTTGACATTTGATTTGTCAATACCGATGTCCGTGACACCATAATAGGCATGGTCGGGAGAGGCACTTGGATTGGACAATCCAAACATGAGTTGGTTCATGTTGAGGGTCGCCCTTGTAGCCTCACCGATAAAAAACGGTTCTATAAGGTTGGTGGCAGCCAGAATCTGATAATGCCCTACAGGAAGAGCGAAGCGTTGGCTTGCCACCTCCTGCGCACTGCCATAATGTTTTTCCTTAACTAATGAACCGTCATCGGCATTGAATATCCAGAGCTTCACGTCATTCACTTCCGTACCTCGGTCGGCTTCATCTGCCCAAGTGAGCGATACTGACAAACCACCCTCATCCTCATCATCATGAACATCATGGTCGCAGCTTGCCAACAGGCATGGGACGCATAGCAGCACCCATAACCAAATATTAAATCTTCTTTTTGGAAGAATAAAAGCAAGTGCTGCGACCAGTAACCGTTCTTTTCCAGTTAAGTAATTTCTCATATTATTCTATTATGTTTTGATTATAATTTACGACATTTTAAATCTTTACTTGATACAGATTATAAAAAATCCTGGTGCAAAGTTAAGGGTTTTATTTGAAAGTGGGGGGGGTAATATTTGTTTTTTCAGGTATGAATTTTTGGTTTTGGGTGTCGCATTCATAGGGGAATGCGACACCTTGTTTGTATTTTTTAACGTTTCAGAACTCTATTCAAGAAGTAATTATCAACAAAGACTAATTATACATCACCTGTTCATCGAGACATATAGACCATTCAACACTCCACATTCAACATTCAATAATCTCTAACTTTTTCCGAAACTTTTCCCTAAAATCTCTTGCGTGTTTGAAAATAAAACCGTAACTTTGCGGCATGGATTTTTAAAACAGATGATTATGAAGCAGGTAGAAGAAAGATATATCAGCTTTGAAGCCAGCAAGATGGCATATCGCGACATCAAGAATTCCGTAGACACCGCTAAGCGTGAAGGCATAGCTGAGGGCAAGGAAATTGGTATGAAGGAAGGTATGGAAAAAGGTCTTGCGGAAGGTATGGAAAAAGGTAGAGCAGAAGGCAAGCATGAGGCCAACACAGAAACAGCACAACGATTGCTGGCAATGGGACTTTCTGCCGAACAGGTTGCCAAAGCTACCCAGCTACCTTTGGAAATCATTAAGAATCTGAACAATACATAAAAAATATAATAGCGGAGATATTGATGCCAAATATCACCATATAATCAAGGGTCTATACGCCACCTTTTCTTCGTGGCATATAGACCCTTGTCGTTTCCCGTGAGACGCAATGTGTACCAAACCTGTTAATTATAAGTAATTCAAGTTTCGCATGTAAGCCCCACACGCCCTGGGCTAGGAACTTTTGGGCCTTCAGCCCGTACTTAAACCACAAGCGAAAGTTCACGACTCTAATAATTCATTCCGAAGTACCAGAGAGGGATGATGATTCCATGCCCCGTCTCTATATCGTCTTTTACGATACGTCCGTTTTTTACATCCTCTATCTGCTTTTTACCTTTCTTCCTTCCGCCAATCTCAAAGGTATAATCACCAATGGTAAAGTCGGAAACCCTGGAGGAAGTAACGTCTTGCTTTTCTCTCATCTGATTGTAGAAGAAAGTTTCCCTTATGTTTCCTATGTTGGGATTAGAGGTGAGTACTGACATCAGACTTGGGTTATCTACATAAACTTTTTCCACCTTTCCCAGATTGCGCATACCCGAAGTATCATCTCTGAGCAGACCTATCATTCCTGCACGCTCCAGATAGACGAGATAATCAGGCACATTGTTCTTGCTTACCCCGATTTCTGTGGCGAGGTTCTCTACGCTTGGCTTGTAGGGAGCCAACCCGGAAAGAATGACGAGCATACGCTTCAGCTTGCGTGCTGTTGAAGCTTTCATATCAGCATATTGCGGAATGTCAACTTCTACCGTCTGGTCTATCACCTGCAGCATTCTTTGCGTAAAATCTCCCTCTATGGCAAATGGGTAATAGCCATGGTCGAGGTACGCTCTGAAAACAGGCAATGGATGGTCCAACCCCGGAATCTCTACCTGGTGATTGAGTATTTCGTCGAGACTGAAAACTCTGGTCTTGATGCCTTCAAAAAGTTGCAGGTATTCCCTAAACGACAAGCCTTGCATCATATACATCAGCGCCCGACGACTCAGATCAGCTTCGCCCTTCTTGATATCCAAGACCGATGAACCGGTAAAGATAAGGTTCAGGGATGGGTGCATGTCGTAAATTTGCTTCAGTTCTCTGCTCCATCCGGCATACTTGTGAATTTCATCTATATAAAGATGTGTACCACCCTCCTTGATAAACTCGTCAGCAAAGTCAATCAAGGAATGATTTGAAAAATAGATATTGTCGGCAGACACATACAGGTGATGGCCTTCCTTAGACAGCTTGATGCGCTGAAGTATCATGGTGGATTTTCCAACACCTCGCGGACCAACGATACCTACTAATCGTCCATTCCAGTTGATTTCATCATATTTATATCTGATGAAATCAAGCGGAGTACGTTTCAATAACTCCGCCATGTATTCATAAAGTTTATTGTCTATCATATCTTGCTCTTTTAGATGAATATCGTTTAAAACTGCAGCAAAGATACAAATAATCCCTCAATGAGGGATGAATTCTTTTGAAAAGTTCCCTCAATGAGGGATGAATTTAATCATTTTTATCCCTCATTGGGGGATTTTTACACATTGTATTACCAAATGAGTTCGTGCCAAACTTGGCAAAAAACGCAAGTTTGGCACGAACTCAACTTATAGTTTCAGGAGTTTGGCAAACTCCCAGACTACAATACCGGCGGTTACGCTGACATTCAGGGAATGCTTGGTACCGAACTGAGGAATCTCCAGACAGCCATCGCTCATATCCACGATGTTCTGCTTGACTCCCTTCACCTCGTTACCGAAAATCACGGCGTAGCCTTTGGAGAGGGAAGGGTGAGCCTCAGGCAGGTTCTGGAGCTTGGTGGAGCCTTCTACCTGCTCGATGCTATATACAAAGTAGCCTTTCTGCTTCAACTTCTCTACCGCCTCTTCGGTAGTCTTGAAGTATTCCCAATCCACACTGTCTTCGCCACCCAATGCCGTCTTATGAATCTCGACATTGGGAGGGGTGGCGGTGATTCCGCAGAGATACACCGCCTCTACACGGAAGGCATCGCAGGAACGGAAAACACTTCCTACATTATATAATGAACGCACATCATCCAGGACCACTATCAGGGGCAGCTTCTCGGCTTCCTTGAATTCCTCCAGGGTGAGGCGGTTCATCTCTATCGTTCTTAATTTGCGCATTATAATATACCTTATTATATATAATATAATCAGAGGCGGTTAAGCCTCTGCCTCCTTGGTCTTGTAGGCAAGGGCGTACATGCGAATCTGCTTGATCATCGCCAGAAGACCATTGCTGCGGGTTGGACTCAAATGGTCTTTCAGACCAATTTTCTCTACGAAATAGAGGTCGGCATCCATAATCTCGGTTGGGGTATGACCGCTCAATACACGGATGAGGAGGGCGATGATACCCTTTACGATGAGCGCATCGCTATCGGCAGTGAATACGAGCTTGCCATCTACATAATCGCATTGCAACCATACGCGGCTCTGACAGCCGTCGATAAGGTTCTGCTCGTTCTTGTATTTCTCGTCGAGAGGAGCCAACTCGTTGCCCAAGTCAATGAGCATCTGATACTTGTCCATCCAGTCGGTGAAATCCTGAAACTCCTCTACTACTTCATCCTGCAATTCATTAATTGTTGCCATTATTTTATTTCTTTAATTTCGTTTACTGTAATCAACTTATAGAGCTTGTCGTTAGGGCGTACCTTATCTGGTACAGGGATGGAAACTCTCCAGCCCTGCTGCGCTGTCTCTACCGGTTTCAGGTCGTAGCGGATTTCATCGGCATGGAGATACATCACACCGGTGGTGTTACCCGTAATCAGCAGTTTCTCGCCCTTGTCGAAGGTAGATGCCTCTACGGCTACTTCTGCCACACCCAACTTAGAGAAATATTTCATCACCTTGCCCACTAGCACCTTCTTCTCGGTAGCTACGGAACCGTAATGCTTGTTCCATTCACCGAGAGTCTGCCCCTGGTAATAGCCGTCCCAGAAACCACGGTTGAAGACGGTGGCGAGTTTCTCATCCCACTCATCCTTCTTCTCCTCGGTAAAGGTTCCGTCGAGCACGGCAGCTATCGCCTCCTTATAACATTTCACTACGGTATATACGTATTCAGGACCACGGGCACGGCCTTCTATCTTGAAGACGCGCACACCGGCATCCATCATGCGGTCGATGAAGCGGATGGTTTTCAGGTCCTTCGGACTCATCACATACTTGTTGTCGATTTCAAGCTGGTTGCCAGTTTCGTTATCTGTAACAGTATAGCTGCGGCGGCAAATCTGCACACACTCGCCACGGTTGGCAGAGCGGTTGGCATTAGCGAGACTCATGTAGCACTTGCCCGATACAGCCATGCACAGAGCACCATGACAGAACATTTCGATGCGGATCTGCTTGCCCATAGGTCCGCAGATGTTCTGCTGCTCTATCTGCTCATGGATGTGCTTCACCTGGTCCATGTTCAATTCACGTGCCAGTACGGAAACATCAGCAAAGCGTGCATAAAACTTCAAAGCCTCTGTGTTTGAGATATTTAACTGTGTGGATAAGTGAACCTCCTCGCCCACTTCATTGCAATAGCTCATTACAGCCACATCGCTGGCGATGACGGCAGAGATGCCTGCCTCCTTGGCAGCATCGATGATTTCCTTCATCGTTGGGATGTCGTTATCGTAGATGACAGTATTGACGGTGAGATAGGTCTTGATACCATGCTCGTTGCAGGTAGCAGCAATCTCACGCAAATCATCGATAGTAAAATGGTTGGCTGAATGGGAACGCATGTTCAACTTGCCGATACCAAAGTATACGGAGTCGGCACCAGCCTGTATGGCAGCAGCCAGTGACTCGCGTGAGCCCACAGGTGCCATCACTTCAAATTCGTTTATCTTTGTATTCATGAATGCAATTATCTTTTTTCGGGTACAAAGTTACACCAAAATGAAGACAAAACACAGAAAAATGGAGAAAAAATGACAGAAATTCGATTATATTGACAAATCAATCACGATTATTTGTCTATATTTGCCTATAAATAAGAATATATCCCTAGGATATACTTCTTTTTATATGAATCCTATCCAGTCTTACGGCTGGTATTATCAATTAAAGTGAAAGCAGATGAAGAATGTTTTTACATCAGGAATGATTCTGTTCCTGGCAATGACCACAATGGTTAGTTGCACACAAGAAAACGTGATGCTTGAAACAACACCACAAGTCAAGAACCAAGAAGTAAGATTCTGCTTCTTCGAAAGCTCCATTGTGCCTATCGGTCAGGATGAAGAGAGCAATCTTGCCAGAACGAGAGCCGACGGGAGAGAGAAATCGCTCAAGGATGCAAAACTCTACACAGATCTGCAAGTATGTCTCATTCCGAAAGGAGATGAAACTACTGCCGGCTATACCGTAAGACAGGAAAACTGGGATGACAAATTCGGAAACGTCAGCCTGCAGGTGCCGGCAGGAGAATACACGCTCATTGCCGTAGCAGCAAAAACTGATTTGCAGCAGGAAAAACGAATCGAAGTAAAATCAAGGTATGAAATGACCTTTGCCAACAATATTGTACGCGATATGGCGTATACCCTGCAGGATATCAAGGTGGAATCGGGCAGCAAAGCCGTAACACAGAGTGTTTCGCTGAAACGTGCCGTCAGCTGTTTTGAACTGCAAGCTACCGACATCATGCCCCTGACTACCAAGACTCAGGAAATCACGATAAGCGGAAGCTGCGGCACGGTGTTTAATCCTTCTACCGGATTCTGCAAAGAAAAGGCTGCCATCACCCGAAACTTTTCTTTAGAAGCCAAAGCACACCAGGAAAGAAGCATTCACTCTACACTCTACACCCTTCTGACCGACAATGATGTAACCGACATCCATATAACAGCTACGGCAAAAGACAAGGAAGAAAAGGTTATCAAGACCGTCAGCTTTGACAACGTACACCTGGTTATCGGAAAGAAGACTACCTATACCGGTCCGCTCTACACCTACCCTAACAATATGTCGTTCACAGTCAACCAGCCGGAGATTCCAGCATCAGGCTATGACAAGAAATTTTAATAACCCATGGCGTTTTAAGAAAGATTAATGCCACAGATTAAAATCTTTTTTGTATTTTTGCGGCATGGAAAGAAAGAACATTATAACCATAGGACTCGCTCTGCTTGTATTCGCCGGTTGCGGATACAGACAGCAGCGAGCCGGTATCCCAGAGACAGATGGAGGCGAGGATTATCTTCCGGAGCATATCCACCTGATCAGTACTACGCCCGTCAAGGACCAGGGCAACAGCGAACTCTGCTGGGCATACGGCATGCTTGCCACCATCGAAAGCGAGCACATCATGAAGGGGGATTCCGTGAATCTCTCCATCGCCTACATAGCCCGCATGATGCTGGAAGAACAGGCACTGGAATATTACTTTGCACAAGGAAAGAAGAACATCAGCCTGCGCGGTACTGCCCCGATGCTGATACATTATATAGATAAGTATGGTGCACAACCTTACGACAGCTATGAAGATCCGAAGCACGTGAACTACAAGGTGCTCTGCCGCAAGGTGCAGAAACTGTGCGATGGCGCCATCTCGCAGAAAGCGGGCATCAGCCAGCTCAAGGAGGAACTGAACGACCTGTTTGACGCAGAAATAGGCTACATGCCTGCCAAGGCCGTACACATGCTGGGTGCCGAATATACCCCTCAAGAGTTTGCCCACAGCGTATGCTATCCCGAGGAGTATGTATCGCTCACCAGTTTCTCGCATCATCCTTACAGAGAATACTTTGCACTCGAGATTCCCGATAACCGGATGCACGATGCCTATCTGAACCTTCCGCTCGACGAGTTGATGCTCCACATCAGGAAGGCGGTAGAAAAAGGACACCCGGTATGCTGGGAAGGTGACATCAGCGAACCTGGCTTCAAGGAACCAAGGAAGAACTGTGTAGACATACAGCCGATGGAACGCCCCGTGACCCAGGCATCGCGGCAGAAGGAGTTTGAACAGCTTCGCACCACTGATGATCATGTGATGGAAATCATAGGTACCTTCATGAAAGGCAAGCAGAGATTCTACGTCTGCCGCAATTCATGGGGCAAGAACTGGGGCAACAAGGGACTCATCTACCTATCGGAAGACTATCTGCGCCTCAAGACCATCGCCGTATCCATGAGCGAAGAGGCATATCTGTACGACCGGTCAGTGCGATTAGTCGTACCTTACTCATCTCCCAAAGACAGCATAAACCTCCTCTCTATATATAATAAGGTATAAGCTTAACTATAATCAGGAATAAGCTCCCAAACAGGCTTCAGACATAAGAAATGTGTTAAAATGGTTGACATACATCAAATAGCTGTTAAATAGCACGTGTGTGCGCACACATATAGTTGATTTATATCAAAAAAGAGGCTTTTTTATGTGATTTTCTCTTAAAACATTTGGTGGGTTCGGAAAATCGTCGTACCTTTGCATCGTCAATAAGACAAAAAGGTTATTAGGTTTTTAGGTTAAGATTGTTAGTTGTTTTAGGTTATTAGTTAGTTTAAAGGTAAATTTAAGATTGTTTATTCAGAGAAACGGTATTAGTTAAGGTAAAGAAAAGATTGTTTATTCAAGGACGACAAAAAGTTTAGGTTATTAGGTTTTTAGGTTTAAGATTGTTAGTTGTTTTTTTATTAGGTTTTAGTTTAAAGGTAAATTTAAAGATTGTTTATTCAAGGATTAACAGGATAATTTCAACAGGTGAGTTGAAGGTAAAAAGATCCAAATGTATGGGATAACCAAAGATGACGCCTGAGCAGAATTGCTGCTTCGGGCTTCGTAATGGAAAGGGTAACAAAAAGCCCTTGAGTTATGAGAAATTTGGGAATATCGTATTAGAAGAGCGCAATTTCGAAATCATTCGAAGTTGCGCTCTTTATTTTTTCTGAAAATAACCGCCAAATTATTTTGTTTTACCAACGAAAAGTCGTAATTTTGCAGAAGATATATAAAGATAGGAAATTATGGCAAGACATCCTCTTTGGAACGAAGAATACTGGCTCCTGCTGTTGCAGCTGTACCAGAAGAAGCCCATGGGCGTGAAACCTCTCTATTCGAAAGGGATGGTCGACTTGAGCCTGGAACTGCATATTCCACCTGAGTTCCTGCACGAACAGATGTTCAAACTCAGAATGGTGACTCCGAGAATCAAGCGACTATGGGAGAAGTATGCCGATAAGCCACAGAAACTGAAGCGCGATATACAGCGCATCAGGCAGATGAACGGCTGCGGAAACGCCATACAGTTCTTCGAGGGAGTGGAAGTGAAGGAAACATTCGAGAAAAACTGGGAACCACTGGAAAGTGAACCATCGCTCACCCCCGTGAAACTCATCATCATCCTCGATCTCTACTTCCAGCTCACACCAATCACCATGGTGCCGGAAACACCGGAAATCATCGACCTGGGAAAACTCATCAGGACATCACCGAAGGTCATTGCCGAGGCGATGGGCGTATTCATGTACTGCGACCCTTATCTCAACCGCGAAGATGTGCTGATACACCCGCTGCTAGAAGCATGCAGCGACATCTGGCACCAATACGGAAACGGAAATCCAGACAGGCTTTACCAGCTTGCCAACGAACTAAAAGAATACTTTAAGTAATTATGGCTCAAAAACTCATACAGACACAGGCACAGAAGTTACAGCAACTTCAAAGACTTTCAGCCCAGCAGATGCTGCAGGTGAAACTGTTGGAAATGCCGCTCACGGAACTGGAAGACAGTATCAATGCAGAACTGGACGATAATCCCGCTCTGGAAAGCGAGAACCCAGACGACATGCTCAACGAGAATGTCGCCAATGATGATTCGCCCGCAGATGATGAGTACGACAACAGCAGCGATGAGGATGCCTACGAGGCTGAATCTGAAAAAGAAGAAAGAAAAGACGAACTGGACCAGGCACTGGAAAGCATCGGAAAAGACGACCAGATGCCTGACTACAATACAGACAGATACAACAACCAGGACAGCGCTGACTACGAAGAAATGGTTTACGGCGACACTACCTCTTTCTATGATAAGCTGAAGGAACAGATGGACATGCAGCCGCTCAGCGACAAGGAGAAGGAAGTAATGGAATATCTCATAGGTTCACTGGATGACGACGGACTGCTCCGCAAGGACCTGGACAGCATCTGCGATGAACTCGCTATCTATCACAACATCAATGTTACAGAAAAAGACATCGAGCACGTGCTCCATATTCTACAGACCTTCGACCCAGCCGGTGTAGGAGGAAGAAGTCTGCAGGAATGCCTTCTGCTGCAGGTTAAGAGACTGCCGAGAGGTGTGCTCCGCAAGACGATGGAAGAGGTGTTTACCGACTATTTTGACGAGTTTACCAAGAAACATTGGGACAAGATCAAGGCAGGACTGGAACTGAACGATACACAGGTAGAAACCCTGCAGGCAGAAATCAGAAAGCTGAACCCGAAACCGGGCGCATCGATGGGCGAAACAGAGGGAAGAAACATGCAGCAGATTACCCCCGACTTCATCATCGACACCAATGACGACGGAACGATTACATTCTCGCTGAACCGTGGCAACATTCCGCAACTGACGGTTTCGCCATCATTCACCGACATGATTGACACCTACAGGAAGCATAAAGACAAGATGAGCCGGAGCGACAAGGAAGCCCTGCTCTACGCCAAGGAAAAGGTGGACAAGGCACAGGGATTCATCGAAGCCATCAAGCAGAGAAGACATACCCTCATCGTCACCATGAAGGCAATTATCGACATACAGCGGCAGTTCTTCCTGGATGGAGACGAGGCTGACCTGAAACCGATGATCCTGAAGGATGTAGCAGAACGCACGGGACTGGACATCAGTACCATCTCGAGAGTGAGCAACGTGAAGTATGCCCAGACAAAATGGGGCACCTTCCCGCTGAAGTTCTTCTTCACAGACAGCTACACCACTGAAGACGGCGAAGAGATGTCTACCCGCAAAATCAAGATTGCCCTGCACGACATCATCGAGAAAGAAGACAAGAAAAAGCCAATCAGCGATGATGCACTCGCCAAACTGCTGAAGGAGAAGGGATTCCCTATCGCGCGACGTACGGTGGCAAAATATAGGGAGCAACTGGGCATACCGGTGGCACGACTCAGGAAATAAGATAGTGGTATGAGTCAGGAAGAAACCGGGGCCCACCACAAAATATTTGAGAGATAAAAAGAATATATACGTTATTAGTGTTATGAAAGAGAAGAATATCATATTGACAGCACGCATCATGAGCATGATCTTCACGCCCTTCTATCTGCCGATGGTAGGACTGATTGCTCTGTTCATCTTCAGTTATATGTCGCTGTTACCGATAGGATACAAACTGGTGATGCTGGGCATGGTCTACCTCCTGACCGTCGTAGCTCCATCGCTACTCATCCACCTCTACCGCATGGTTCAAGGCTGGACCTCGCGTGAGCTGGGCAAGAAGGAGCGTCGTATTGTGCCTTACATCCTCTCTATCGTATGTTACTTCGGCTGTTTTTTCTGGATGGAATACCGCAATACGCCTCGCGTCATCAGTATCATCGTAGTGGTAGCGCTGGCGATACAGATGATTTGCGCCTTCATCAATGTATGGTGGAAGATCAGCACCCATACGGCAGCCATCGGAGGTGTGGCAGGAGCTCTGGTGTCTTATTCTGTAGCCTTCAATTTCAATCCGCTGTGGTGGCTCTGCCTTGTGCTGATGATGGCAGGCGCAGTAGGAAGTGCCCGCATGATACTCCGACAACATACGCTGTCACAGGTAGTTGCAGGATTCCTGATAGGCACAGCCTGTGCTATTTTGGTAATATAAAGTTTATAATAAAATATAAGAAGAAATGAAACCATTAGTAAGCATTATTATGGGCAGTACTAGCGATCTGCCTGTTATGGAAAAAGCATGTAAGTGGTTGAACGACAACCAGATTCCTTTCGAGGTTAATGCCCTCTCTGCTCACCGCACTCCAGATGCAGTAGAGTCATTCGCCAAGGGAGCCAAGGAGCGTGGCGTGAAGGTTATCATCGCCGCTGCCGGTATGGCTGCCGCCCTTCCTGGTGTTATCGCAGCATCTACTCCTCTGCCAGTAATCGGCGTGCCTATCAAGGGTATGCTCGATGGTCTTGATGCCATGCTCAGCATCATCCAGATGCCTCCTGGCATTCCTGTAGCTACTGTTGGTGTGAATGCGGCTCAGAACGCTGCCATCCTCGCTGCTGAAATGATTGCCCTTGCCGACGAGGAAGTGGCTCAGAAGATAGAGGCTTGGAAGGCGGGTCTCGGTGCCAAGATCGAGAAGGCCAACAAGGACCTGGCTGAGGTGAAATACGACTTCAAGTGTAATTAATCTAATATGTGATATGCCCCATTCTTTTGGGGCATATCTTATCTTATATATTATGGTAGATTTATTCAATTATACCCGCCGTGCCTCTTCTGTGGCACATATCGGAGCCATCGACCTGGGTGGCGATAATCCTATCCGCATCCAGTCGATGACCACCACCAACACCAATGATACCGAGGCTTGCGTGCGACAGGCTGAGGAGATTATCAAGACTGGTGGCGAGCTGGTGCGCTTCACCACTCAGGGTTCCCGCGAGGCAGAGAACATGAAAAACATCAATGCCGGCATCCGTGCCGACGGCTATCAGACTCCGCTCGTAGCCGATGTTCACTTCAATCCTAACGTTGCCGATGTGGCTGCTCTCTATTGTGAGAAAGTGCGCGTCAATCCTGGCAACTACGTGGATCCTGCCCGCAAGTTCATCAAGCAGGAATATACCGACGAGGAGTATGCCCACGAACTTCAGAAAATTGAGGATCGCTTCGTACCTTTCCTCAACATCTGCAAGGAGCATCATACTGCCATCCGCATCGGTGTGAATCATGGTTCACTCTCCGACCGCATCCGTAACCGCTACGGCGATACGCCAGAGGGCATCGTAGAGAGCTGCCTGGAGTTCCTGCGCATCTGCAAGAAGGAGAATTTCCACGATGTGGTTATCAGCATCAAGTCATCCAACACCGTTGTGATGGTTCGCTCCATGCGCCTCCTGGTAGAAGAAATGGAGAAGGAAGGCATGAACTACCCACTCCACCTAGGCGTAACCGAAGCCGGCGAAGGCGAAGATGGCAGAATCAAGAGTGCCGTAGGTATCGGTGCCCTGCTGGCTGATGGCATCGGAGATACCGTTCGTGTAAGCCTGAGCGAGGAACCGGCTGCAGAGATTCCTGTGGCACGCCATCTGGTAGATTACATCGGCAAGAAGAAGGGGCATCTGATGATTCCTGCCACAGCTTGTCCTTCATTCGACTGGCTGCGCCCTACCCGCCGCGAAACCGTGGCTGTAGGCAATATCGGCGGCAGCAACGTTCCGGTGGTTATCAGCAACCGAATCAACGGCGAGAGCACCGCTTGTGAGAACAAGGATGCTACTCCAGACTATATCTACATCGGTGGCAAAATGCCTAAGCAGTTTGTGGCTGGCCAGAGCTACATCGTAGATTACAACGTTTACGAGACGCTGAACAGCAAGCCAGAGACGACTGGTGCCAAGCTCTACCCTATCTTCCCTGCCATGGCAATGCCGCTCATCGCTAGCATCAAGGCAGACGTCAAGTTCCTCACCCTGCAGTATGGTACACCTGCCGAGGAATATATCGCCTGTCTGAAGGCTCATCCTGAGGTGGTGGTTATCTGCGTAAGCAACCATCAGAACCGTCTGGGCGACCAGCGTGCATTGGTTCACGAGATGATGAATGCCGGCTTGAAGAACCCTGTGGTTTTCGCCGAGATGTACCAGCACGGCAAGGAGGAGAAGAGCGACTTCCAGCTGGAGGCTGCTGCTGATATGGGAGCCTTGATGATTGATGGTCTGACCGATGGTATCTGGCTAATGAACAATGGAGACATCCCTGCCCAGACAATAGATGAAACCGCTTTCGGAATACTTCAGGCAGCCCGTCTACGCACCAGCAAGACCGAGTATATCAGTTGTCCGGGATGCGGCAGAACCCTCTACGACCTTCGTGAAACCATCGCCAAGATCAAGGAGGCAACCAAGCATCTCAAGGGGCTGAAGATAGGTATCATGGGCTGTATCGTGAATGGTCCAGGCGAAATGGCGGATGCCGATTACGGCTACGTAGGTGCCGGTCCTAACCGAGTAAGCCTCTACCGCAAGCAGGTTTGCGTAGAAAAGAATATTCCGCAGGAGGTGGCAGTAGAGCATCTACTCGCCCTCATCGACTCGGACAAGCAATAATTATTTAGGCACGGATTACACAGATTACACGACTCTTTATTAGAGATTATGATATGGTTTATTAGCAGTTGCGCCATAAATCCGTGTAATCCGCGTAATCCGTGCCTAATTTATACCCGCCCCTAATCACTCCCCGTTCCAAATCCATAGTGCTTTCAAAAGTTCAGGAATGAATGTTATCTTTAAGTTAATCTCCACCTCTTTATATGGCTCTTTCACAAAAAAAATGTATCTTTGCAACTGTAATCATCAAAAACTGAAAAGATTATGGCAAATACTAAACTGCTCCTGGTAGAGGATGATGAAAACCTCGCCTATATGGAGAAAAGTTGCTTCGAAGATATCATCGGAGGATATGAGGTGAAAACCGCCGTAAACGGCAAGGAAGGACTGAAGGTGTGGCAAGACTTTCAGCCCGATGTTATCGTATCTGATATCGACATGCCCATCATGGACGGAATAGAAATGGTAAAGAAAATACGCGAGGTTGACGGAAAAACCATAATTCTGTTTACCACCGGACTCACCTCGCCGAAAGACCTGAAGGCAGGTTATGCCGCCGGGGCCAACAACTATGTGAAGAAGCCGTTTATTCCGGAAGAGCTTGATGCTCATATACATAGCCTGCTCCAACTGAAAGCCGGAGCCCGCAGCGAAAACGCCAGCAACCAGATAAAACTGGGTAAATACATTCTAGATGCCGACCATGCTACTCTGAAAGATACACAGGATGGTAAACAGAAAATGCTCACCGCACGAGAGGCAAAGATTCTGGAACTGCTGGCAGTAAACAAAAACGAGGTGGTGCGCCGCGAAGCCGTATTGAGCCGGTTCTGGGGAGTGGAAGACAAAGACTATTTTGCTTCCAGAAGCCTCGATGTTTTCATCAAGAAAATCCGTACGGCGCTGGAAGACGAACCGGGCGTAGAACTGAAAACCATCAGAGGTGTGGGATTCAAGCTCATCGCAGAATAAGCATCCCCCACCCCCTCTAATAACATCATACGAGAATCAAATTAGAATAAAGAAAAAAAGACAGAAAAGACATCATCATGCTGAAAGCGATATTATACTACATACTATTCCTGGCGGAATATCTCATCACCATCTTCATAGGAGGATTCCTGGTGGGATTCTACCTGGCCATAAACATCCCTTCGGGCTCCCACAGCCAGCAGATAGAAGGTCCGGAAGAATCCATCTATCCATTCATACAGGAAGAATCCATCTATCCATTTATAATGGTCATCGGATTTCTGGGCATACTCATTGTATGGTTTACCTTCGGACATTACAAATTCTCCAGGTTCTCGCTTGGAAAGGTGATTCCTGCCGACAAATGGAAGGCAATGACCATTTGCACCATGCCGATTCTTGGCTTTACCATGGTCTTCTATTCCATCATGAACCTCTTCCATCTCGACTTCCTGCCCAAGCAGATGATGGAGATGAGCTATCTCGGCTTCCTGCCTTACAATATCATCGGATCGTTTATATCAGTCTATATCTTCTACGGCGCCATTCAGGAGGAACTCATCCGCTGCGGCAAGAAGAGATGGGTGCAGCTGCTCACGCTCTCGATCATGATGCTGCCTGCATGCATGATGTCGGTAACACCCAGTGGTGATATCAATGTAGATCTGACCGTGATCGGTTTTATCACCCTCTGCTACTGCAGCTGGATATACGGCAAGACACGCAGCACCATCATTCTCTTCGTGCTTTATTTCGTATCCAATCTGGTTCCCTTCCATTTTGAATCGAAAGTGCTCGGCATATTGCTCCTGATAGCCGGTACGGCATTAACCATAGGCGGATTCGCTGCCCTGAGCAGGAAACTGCCTGAAATGCTTGTGAAAGATGAAAACGAATAGAACCAAAATACTCAGCACCACGGCGCTGATAGCCGTGCTCTGCATGCAGCTGTTCTGGATGTGGAACTCCTTCGAGATGACCGTTCACCAGATGGGGTTTGAAACACCCTGGAACCTGGCACCGGATGTCAGGGCACAGGCCCTGCTCGCAGCCTTTTACGAAAGCAAGTTCACCGTTCTCACCTCTCTCCTCACCACGGTGGTCATCATCCTGAGCCTCATCGACCAGATTAATTATATTGATGAGCAGGAAAGGGTGCGACTGCTGCGCGAGGACTTCTCCTATGCGATGGTTCACGATATGAAATCGCCCCTTACCTCCATCATCATGGGAACCAAGTATCTGCACAGCGGCGTACTGGAAAAGAAACCGGAAATGAAGGAGAAATACTTCTGCATCGTAGAAGACGAGGCACAGCATCTGCTTGCTCTCATCAACCGCCTGCTCACCATCTCGAAACTGGAGCACGGCAAGCTGCATATTCAAAAGGCGGAAGTAAATTTGGAAACGATGATAGAGGATGTGGTGGATAAATACAAGGCGAAATCGGCGAAACCGATTCATATCACCACCCACATAGGAGCCACCACCGCCCTGGCCGACGAGGAATATCTGAAGGAAGCCATCAGCAACCTGGTGGATAACGCCACCAAATACTCTAAGGAAGAAATCAATATCCAGATTTCCACCCTAGAAAATGATAAGAACGTATATATCAAAGTATTCGATGAAGGTATCGGCATTGCCAAAAGCGAGCTGAAAACCATCTTCAACCGCTTTGAGCGTGCTGCAGAGCACGAAAAGGATGCCAGGAAAACCCGTGACGGCTTCGGTATCGGCCTGAACTACGTGCTGCAGGTAATCAACACCCATGGCGGCAGGATAAGCGTAAAAAGCGAGAAAGGCAAATGGTCGGAGTTCACCATATCGCTGCCGAAATAATCTGCTTGCACAGCCATATTAATAACAAAGCTCCCGATGCATCATGCACCGAGAGCTTTGTTTTATCTTATTTCACGATAGAAGAAACCGGATTTCTCACACCCTTCATTCCTACGAGGAATGCCTTGGCAGCACCAAACTTGAGGAACATATCCAAACGGATAGGAATATGATTCTCATCATCGGTTACATAGAAATCTACGATTCTCTTATACTTGCGATTCTCATACTCCATATAGGCAAGGCGCAGGCAACGGTACTTCACACCATTATCTGCCTTGATGGTAACCTTACCATCAAACTTTATCTGAGCTGGAGTGCGGTTCTTTCCATCAGCAATAGGGAATTTTACGGTATAACCCTTCTTCCAGTTGGCAGGATCGAAACTGCGGGCACGCAGGAAGATGTTCATCATGTCAAAAACACAATCATCGTAGGTGGCATTCTTCCATACATGCTTACCATCATGCTGCTGACGGTGCTGTTTGAGATGACACCTACCGCCAGAATAGCTGTAGAATACCTCATCTACCGTATAGCGCTTGCCCTCGTGAGCTCCCTTACGGAAATACATAGGCGCCAGATCGGTGCCGCTGTAGCAGAGCAGAGTGTCGCGAAGCACAAAGATATCATCTACACGCTTATTGCCTCTTGTAACAAGAGAACCGCGATAAGCAGGCTTACCATGACGGGTGGTTTGGACGATAGACATACTGGCATTACCAGCTTTTACCCAAACAAACTTCCAATTGTAATACAGATTGTAAGTAAGGAACTCACCCGACTTGAAGGCTGTATTACGGAAGGTACACTGGGCAGACACCGTAGTGCTGACCAGAAGTAGCAATAATGCAATCCCGAATGATTTAATCGTTTTCATAACTCTTTATAATTTAGGAATGTACTCGATGCCAAGTTTCTTGGCACGTTGCGCATTCTGGTTCTTAACTTTCTTTTCTTTATCAGGCTTCTGCTTGGTAATGGCACCAGGCTTCTGACGGGAAAGTTCACGGGCCGTAGGATCCCAACTCTCGGTTAAATCCCATTTAGCCTTGCATTCTATCACGTCTGGATAGTAATACACCTCTTCTGCCTGTTCATCCTTATCATAGCAGCCTGTATCCCACTTGCCGTTGCCGTTGCGGTCTACTATCAGACGCATGTAATACTTCTCCGGCTTGAGATAATAGAATTCGGCTACTCCGTTCACTGCCTTCACTTCTTTCACCACCTGATCCTGCGCATTGAGTAGCTGAACGAGGAGCGGATGATTGTCGAAATCGTGCGTTACATTAATAAGCAACGTGCCGTAAGTATCCAGGGAATTGACCTTGAAACCCTGTTTCACAGGTTTAGATACAAGTCCGTAGATGTCCTGGAATGCGGCAGAATCAACCTCCAGACTATATTCTATGTCCGGACGCCACTCGCCTCTCAGAATATACTTGCGGTTGCCCAGCGGCTTAAACTCCATCGGCGCCCTATACCATAGCGTATCATGCTTGGCATAGAGATGAATGCCTGCTGTATCGGCTTTGGCAAGCGGCGTATTGAAGGTGAAGATAACATTCTTGTCAGGATCGAGCTGAGAAGAGACACTCATCTGAACATCAAGCGGTTTTACAGCCATCACGCTATCATAAGGTTCACCCTTCTTCTTCAGTTTTTCCTGCTTCTTGGTCCATTTCTCCAGTTCCTTAGCCTGCGCCTTCATACGCTTTTCGTAAGGTTCCTTCGAAAGAATTTCGAGCGTATCAGTCTGGTTGCGGAGCACGCCCGTACTGTCTGTTATACGGTAAGTAAGCTCAATATTCAGCGTATCCTGATTGACCAGCGCCGTATCCTTGATCCAATAGGTAAGCGTATCGTTCTTCTCCGATTTTTCCAGAATAAAGGCATCTTTCTCATTAAAATTCAAGCCCTTGATCTGTGGCAGGATAGAATCACCATAACTGTAATAGAGCGAGAAGCAGTTGGCCTTCTGACGCTCTGCCTTGAGGAAGAAGCGGTCGGAAACCTGTTCGGTAAAGGCACGGAGCACTACATTATCCGGTAGAAAATGAGTATAATTAACCTGATCTATCGACTTGATATGCAAGGAATCAATCCATGTAGTATCCTGTCGTACATCCGGCTTGCTTGACGGCACGATAATATCATGAGAAAAAGCGAGTTTTTCGCTTTTCTGGCTGAACATATAGTTGCCATCCATATCCTGCAGGGCATAGATGCGGTAAGAGCCCGGAGCCACACCTTTTATGACGAAGCGACCACGGCTGTCGGTACGGCTTACACGCAGCATAGGCTTGGTCTTGAAGGCTGAATCGGCATGATCAGCGTAAAGACCTACCAGAATACCCTTGATAGGCTCCAGATTCTCTGATTCGAGCACATATCCCGACACCTCCATCGTATCGATGATCTCGCCGGTAGAGAAACTGTAGGTATAGTTTCCCATCGGATTGTCCTCGTTATTATCGCTGATGGCATCGGAAAAGTCGATGGTATAGGTAGTATTCGGCTTAAGCGAATCTACCAGAGAAATCTGAATATGCTTGCCCGAAGCCTTGATTTCAGGCACTTCGAGCTGCGGAGGCGAAACAACCACTTTCTCGGTAGGATTATCTACCTTGATATATTCGTCGAAATAGATATTCACCTTCTTCTGCTTCACATTTACGCCCTTATCGGCTGGCGAAGCTCCAATCACCTTAGGAGGAGTTTCGTCGAACCAACCACCATCCGGCTGTCCCATCTTGGCACAGGATGCCAACATGAGGAAAGCTAAGACGTAGAAAGGCAGAAACAGTGAATTTGCCTTCAACTTGTTCTTTATGTCGTTCAATTGAATCATTCTTTATATCTTCTTAATATCGCAGCATCACTTCAACTTCAGGCGGAAGAAGCATGCTGCTTGTTTTATTTGTTCATCATGAGCATCTCATCAATGTTCTTGCGGCTGTTGCTCAAGCGTGGAATCTTATGCTGTCCACCTAACTTGCCCTTGCTCTTCAGCCATTCATTGAAGAGTCCCGGCTTGGCCTTCACTATCTCCAGATGCTGGAGGGTAACGTCGTGAAAGCGCTTGGCCTCGTAATCGCTGTTGATTTCCTGCAGCTTCTGGTCTAACAGACTGGCAAATTCATCGAGGCTGGCTGGCTCCTGAGAGAATTCTATGAGCCACTGGTGACGGCACTTGGCATTACTGTCCATATAAACCGGCGCAGCGGTATAATCAGAAACCTGAGCACCCGTCTTCTCGCAGGCATAAGCCAATCCCTTCTCGGCATTATCCATGATCAGTTCCTCGCCAAATGCATTAATAAAGTACTTGGTACGGCCGGTAATGACAAACTTATAAGGATTCTTGCTGGTAAACTGAACCGTATCGCCGATGAGATAGCGCCACAAACCACAGGAAGTGGTGATGATCATAGCGTAGTTCTTGCCTACCTCAACACCCCAGAGAGGCACAACGGTAGGATTCTCGCTGCCGAATTCGTCCATAGCGATAAACTCGTAGAATACATCATAATCTATCATAAGCGACATGGCTGGGTCTGCCGGATCATCCTGCAGCCCGAAGAATCCCTCGCTGGCATTATAAGTCTCCATATAATGCATGTTCGGCGAAGTGATGAGCTGTTCATACTGCTTGCGGTAAGGAGTAAAGGCAATACCGCCATGGAAGAATACCTCCAGATTAGGCCATACCTCTTCCAGATGCTTCTTGCCGGAAAGTTCCATGACACGCACCAGCACACTAAGCATCCAGCTAGGAACACCCGAGATATTGGTTACGTTCTTATTCATCGTTTCGCGGGCAATAAGGTCGCGTTTCACTTCGAAATCGCTCAGGAGAGCGGTTGACTTCTTAGGAACACGCACCAGATTGGCAAGCGGATTGATATTTTCGATGAGGATAGCACTCAGGTCACCCACCAGACTATCCGACACATTATAGTTAGGCGAATGGCTTCCACCTAAGATAAGGCTCTTGCCATCAAAGAGTCTGCTCTTCGGATTATTGCGCAGATAATAGGCTACGGCATCAAAGCCTCCGGCATAATGAATGCCATGCAAGCCATCATGAGAAACCGGGATAAACTTACTCTTATCGTTGGTGGTGCCAGATGACTTGGCATACCATTTTACCAGTCCCGGCCATAGAATATCCTTTTCGCCATGACGCATACGGTCGATATCCCCCTTCAACTCCTCGTAGGTATTGACAGGAATATTCTGTGCAAATTTATCATAACTGTTGGTGGTATTTAATAAATGCTTGACACCATATTCAGTATTTTTTCCTTTATTTATAAGGTGCATAAGCACTTTATGCTGCAAATGTTCTGCATCATAGACATACTTCTCCAACTCCTTCTGCCGAGGTTTGAAGACGTTACTTACTATCGTTGTTAAACTCATATCTAGATATATATCATTTAAGTAGATGCAAAAGTAAATCAAACTTTTGATATAGAGAAAGTTTTTACTATTTTTTAATACAAAAGGGTAAGATAAAGTATACAAAAAGGAAATATACAACACAAAAGACTCCCATAAGTGGCGATATTTACCATCTCATGGGAGTCTTCTATTAAATCGTATTTCCTATCCGGAAAGAGATACAGTTTACTCACCGTTATCGAAAGCAGCCGCTTCGGCAGCGGCAATAATCTCTTCTCTTGATAATTCCTTAGGCTGAGCCGTGATGTCGCTCAAATCGAACTCATCACTCTCCTTCTTTTCCTCCTTCACCTCGACCTGCATTTCAGTTTCCTGGGCAGTTTCGGCAGATTTCTCTGTGAAAACCTCCTCTTTGAAAACATTGATGTGCTTCTCCTCTACCGGTGCGTTTTGTGCATCAGCATCCTGCGAGATGATGAAATCGTCTTTCACGTCTGTGTTAGGCACGTTTTCAACAGGTTCCTCTTCCATCTTGGTGCGGTTAGCCTTAGCTGTGAACACAGCATCAATATACTGTGGTTCTTTGCGCAGTTTTTCCAAGCTAGTCTTAGAAGCCACCTGCTGGCTTTCCTTCTTGGAATAGCCCTTTCCTACTCCACCTTCAACACCTTCGAGTACAACCTGATAGGTGAAAATCGGGCTACCATTCTTGTCTTTTTGCTGGTCTAGCATAACGAAATCCAGCTTCACGCGGTTTTTCTGGCTCCATTCGATGAGTTTGCTCTTGAAGTTAACCTCCTTATAAGCCACCTTATCGATGTTTATCATTTGTGCCAGAATACGTTTCTGCATAAAATACATGCAGGCATCGTAACCACGGTCCAGATAAATGGCACCTACCAAAGCTTCGAACGCATTTCCTCCCATATAACTGTTATGAGAAGAACTGTGGCCATTAGAAAGAATCAGCTGGTTGATGCCCATTTCCTGTGCCAGTTTATTCAGCGTATCACGCTGCACTAACTTGCTTCGGGTATTGGTAAGGAATCCCTCACGCTTGCCAGGGAAATGCTGGTACACGATATCTCCTACTACAGCATCCAAAACCGCATCACCCAAGAACTCCAACCGCTCGTTGTTCACTGGTTTTCCCTTAGAATTGCGGTGCATGATGCTCTTGTGCAACAGCGCCATCTTGTAGTAGCTGATGTCGTGAGGATAAAAACCGAGGATTTCATATAAAGACAAATAAAGCTCTTTATCCTTGCGGAAAGAGAGCTTTATCCTATCTATAAAATTATTCAGCATACTTCTTGAATACTACACAGCAGTTGTGACCGCCGAATCCGAAAGTATTACTCAATGCAGCACGAACCTCACGCTTCTGAGCTTTGTTGAAGGTAAAGTTCAAGTTGTAATCGAGCTCTGGATCATCATCACCCTCTTCGTGGTTGATAGTAGGAGGAACGATATCGTTCTTCACACTAAGAACACAAGCCATAGCCTCTACTGCACCAGCAGCACCAAGGAGGTGACCAGTCATTGACTTGGTAGAACTGATGTTGAGCTTGTAAGCTGCATCACCGAAGACAGCCTTGATAGCCTTAGCCTCAGAGATATCACCTACGTGGGTAGATGTACCGTGAACATTGATATAGTCAATGTCCTCTGGCTTCAGATTGGCATCAGCAAGTGCACGCTCCATAACGAGCTTAGCACCAAGACCCTCAGGATGAGATGCTGTGATGTGATAAGCATCGGCACTCTCGCCCTCACCTACCATCTCAGCATAAATCTTCGCACCACGAGCCTTAGCGTGCTCAAGTTCCTCGAGAATCAAGCAACCTGCACCCTCGCCCATGATAAATCCATCACGGCTTGCGCTGAACGGACGTGAAGCATGCTCTGGGTCATCATTACGTGTTGACAATGCATGCATAGCATTGAAACCACCTACGCCACAAGCGCAGATAGCAGCCTCTGCACCACCGCTAACGATGATGTTTGCCTTACCCAAACGAATCAGGTTGAAGGCATCAGCCAATGCATTGCTTGAAGAAGCACATGCAGATGTAGTAGTGTAGTTTGGTCCGTGGAATCCAAAGTGGATGGAAATCTGACCTGAAGCGATATCTGCAATCATCTTAGGGATGAAGAATGGGTTAAACTTAGGACCATTCTCCTCGTGAGTACCATAGTACTTCACCTCATCCTCGAAAGTCTTGATACCACCGATACCTACACCGAATACAACGCCAACGTTGTTCAAGTCTTCCTTCTCAAGATCGATATTAGCATCCTTTACACCCTGCATGGCAGCAATCATAGCCAACTGGGTATAACGGTCAAGCTTGCGAGCTTCCTTACGATCAATCCAATCATTGATGTTCAGGCCTTTAACCTCGCAAGCGAACTTGGTCTTGAAAAGGGTTGTATCGAAATGAGTAATAGGCGCAGCACCGCTCTTACCAGCAAGGAGGCTCTCCCAAGTTTCCTCAGGAGTATTACCAACTGGAGTCACAGCACCGAGACCTGTTACAACAACTCTCTTTAATTCCATTTAGTATAATTTAGCTGCTAAATTACTTAGCGTTCTCCTCAATGTAAGAGATAGCGTCACCTACAGTAGCAATCTTCTCAGCCTTATCGTCTGGGATAGAGATAGAGAACTCCTTCTCAAACTCCATGATCAACTCTACAGTATCCAAAGAATCTGCACCAAGATCATTTGTGAAGCTTGCCTCTGGCTTAACTTCAGCCTCATCAACACCGAGTTTATCAACGATAATTGCCTTTACTTTGCTTTCAATTTCTGACATAATTGTAACTTTTAAAATGTTTATAAATCAATTTCTAATTAAAAATCTGAGTGCAAAGGAACACTTTTTTTTTGAGATAAACAAATATTTTGGCGAAAAAAGTGCATTATTGTGCACAAACACCCCCTAATTGTGCATATTTTTGGCATTTTTTTCCATTTTTGTTGGTCGTTTCAGATTATTTTGTTACTTTTGTACGGTATTAATTAAACATTTAAATCCATTATGACATTTACAGAAAAAGCCAATAAGATATTTAATCAGGCGATAGCCGATTATCATATCAAAGACAACATTGATACACCAATCAATAATCCATACCAGGAAGGTAGCATCGAGAACTGCCTTTATCTGAAGTGCTGGATTGACACTGTACAGTGGCATTTCGAGGATATTATCCGTGATCCTCAGATAGACCCGGCTGAAGCACTCGTATTAAAGCGCAGAATCGACAAGAGCAACCAGGACAGAACTGACCTCGTTGAGCAAATCGATACTTACTTCCGCGAAACATACAAAGACGTGAAGGTTCTGGATGATGCACGCATCAACACTGAGAGTCCTGCATGGGCTGTTGACCGCTTGAGTATTCTTGCCCTCAAGATTTATCACATGAAGGAGCAGGTGGAACGCCCGGAAGCTTCGGCTGAGCACAAAGCGAAATGCCAAGCCAAACTGGATGTACTCCTGGAACAGCAGGTAGACCTTTCTACAGCTATCGACCAACTCTTGGAAGATATCGAGGCTGGACGCAAATACATGAAGGTTTACCGACAGATGAAGATGTACAACGATCCTTCAACAAATCCTGTACTCTACAAGAAATAAAAAAAACAGAATAGGAGAGCGCATATACCTTATTATATAATAAGAGGTATGGCTCTCTTTTTTCACCTTATATTATATATAGAAGAAAAAAACGATGAAAACTGAGCATATCCTGGTAATTAGATTTTCAGCCATGGGCGATGTAGCCATGACCGTACCTGTAATTCAATCTTTGGCCAAACAATACCCGAAAGTTAGAATTACTGTGCTCAGTCGTCCCTTTGCCCGTCCTTTCTTTGAAGACTTGGCTCCTAACGTTGGCTTTATGGAAGCTGATATAAAGGAGGAGTACAAAGGGGTGAAAGGACTCAACGCACTCTATCGCCGATTGATAGCCAAACAGTTTACAGCAATTGCCGATTTACATAGCGTGCTGCGTTCCGATTATCTGCGTATGCGCTTCAACCTGGATAACTTCAAGGTTGCACATATTGACAAACATCGCAAGGGAAAACGCAAGCTGGTAGCTTCTAATGGTAAAAAACTTGTGCAGCAACCTACATCGTTCCAAAACTATGCTGATGTTTTTGCACAACTTGGATATCCTATCCACATGGATTTCACATCTATCTATGGGGATGGAAAACAAGGAGATTTAAGTATCTTACCACAGGAGGTGTTCGGAGTAGGAGAGAACGCTATCTCACTAGAAGACAAGCACATAACAGAGCCGTGGATTGGTATTGCTCCCTTCGCTGCACACGAGGGAAAAATATATCCGATACAACTGATGGAAAAAGTTATCCAGCGACTTATCCACAATCATCCACACGCTCATATCTTCCTTTTCGGTGGAGGTAAAGACGAAACACCAGTGATGAACGACTGGGCTGAGAAGTATCCACAGCTCATTAACGCTTCTTCTCATCTTAACGGATTGAAACAGGAACTCATCCTGATTAGTCATCTGCACGTTATGGTGAGCATGGATAGTGCCAATATGCACTTGGCATCGCTTGTAAACACTCCTGTAGTAAGCATCTGGGGAGCTACCCATCCATACGCAGGTTTCATGGGCTGGCATCAGGATCCTGCCAATGCCGTACAGCTTGACTTACCTTGCCGCCCTTGCAGTATCTATGGTAACAAGCCTTGCGCTAGGGGAGACTTCGCATGTATGAAGAATATCTCTCCTGAACTGGTAACAGAAAAAATTGATTCTGTTTTGAACAAAAGATAGGGAATCAGAACTTCTATATATAATAATATATCAGAAACCTATATATAAATAGGTATTGAATAGAAAGAAACAGATGAAAATCCTATAACCAAAACCAACCATATAAATAACTCAATCGAGTGAGGGTGTGTCATAAGTCTATGGCGCACCCTTTTCGTTTTTTCTCCTTTTTCCAG
>OOAI01000223.1_pt1 | contig 45938 bp, 40 predicted proteins | sample 1671191 | NCBI WGS metagenome assembly OOAI01 (sample SAMN06348131, study PRJEB24527) | human gut metagenome | biome: human gut; feature: ankylosing spondylitis patient; material: feces | host: Homo sapiens | place: China | collected 2015-10 | reverse complement strand
TTAAACAAATCTGCTTCCCCCATCGTTCAGAGATGGGGGTTTTGAAGAGCTTCCTAAATTCGCGTTTTATTGAGGTATTACTTTGCCGCAGGAAAGTTCAGGGTAGTAAATTGTATGAACCGCAGTCGTTTCGGGCCGCCTCGACGCCCCTGACGCCTTCCAACAACACATTAGAAAAGGAACCGCACCATGCCCCACGTTCTTCCCCCGTACCGTGCCGACGTCGTCGGAAGCTTCCTTCGTCCCGCCGCCGTCGCACAGGCCCGCGCCGCGTTCGCCAGGGGCGAGCTCTCCCGCGAAGCCCTCACCGCCGTCGAGGACGAGGAGATCGCCGCGCTCGTGAAGAAGGAGCTCGACAACGGCCTCACCGCCGTCACCGACGGCGAATTCCGCCGCGCCTTCTGGCACCTCGACTTCCTTGCCGGCCTCAAGGGCATCCGCCACGTCAAGGCCGAGGCCTGGTCCGTTCACTTCGAAGGTCGTCAGCCCAAGGCCGAGACGGTCGTCATCGAGGACCGCCTCTCCTTCCCCGCCGACCATCCGTTCCTCGAGGCCTTCGACCGCCTGAAGAAAATCGCGGGCGACGCCGCCGTGAAGTACACGATCCCGTCTCCGTCGATGCTGCACCTCATCTGCTGCGTGCGCGCCACGGACTATGAGCCGATCGCCGCCTACAAGGACAACGAGGAGCTTCTTCTCGACGACCTCGCACAAACCTGGACCGACGCCATGCTGGCGCTCTACGAGCGCGGCTGCCGCTACCTGCAGCTCGACGACACGAGCTGGGGCGAATTCTGCTCCGCTGAAAAGCGCGCCGCCTACGCCGCCCGCGGCATCGACGTCGACGCCGTGGCCCGCAGCTACGTCGGCGTCCTCAACAGGATCATCGCCGCCAAGCCCGCCGACCTGACGCTCACGATGCACATCTGCCGCGGCAACTTCCGCTCCACGTGGTTCTCCTCCGGCGGCTACGAACCCATCGCCGAGATCCTCTTCGCGAACTGCCCCGTCGACGGCTTCTTCCTCGAGTACGACAGCGAGCGCTCGGGCGGATTCGAGCCGCTGCGCTTCATCAAGGACCAGACGGTCGTCCTCGGCCTCATCACCTCCAAGTTCCCCGAACTCGAGGACAAGGAGGCCGTCAAGGCCCGCATCGCCGAAGCAGCGAAGTACGTTCCGCTCGTACAGCTCTGTCTCTCTCCGCAGTGCGGCTTCTCCTCGACCGAGGAAGGCAACATCATGACCGAGGAGGAACAGTGGGCCAAGGTCCGTCTCGTGGTCGAGATCGCCCGCGAGGTCTGGCAGGACGCGTAACGGACTTTCCAGCCTGAACGGATGCCCTCGGGCTCCAAAAGGCCGCTGCCCTGATTCAGGGACGCGGCCTTTTCATAGAAACGCCGCAAGGAAACATCTGACTTCAGTCAGGTGAGGAATTGCGGCCCATGCATTTCACAGCCCATGCATTTCACACTACCACGTGATAAAACTAAGGATATGGTGGAAATAGTATACAACCGAAATTGCGTTTACCAGACGGCATACCATGTGATATGGTGTCCGAAGTACCGCAAACGGATACTTAAAGGTGAAATAGCCGAGGCTTTGCGTCTTGCCATCACCGCGATCTGCATTGAGCGCGAGTGGCCGATTCTGACCTTGGAAATCCAACCTGACCATATCCATTTGTTCGTAACCATCCCTCCGTCACAGGCTGTAGCCGATGCCGTAAAGATTTTGAAGGGTTCGACGGCCCGGAAGCTGTTTGTGGCTTTCCCGGCGTTGAAGGATCAGCTTTACGGCGGGCATTTGTGGTCTCCGTCCTATTACGTAGGTACGGCTGGCAATGTCAGTGCGGAAACCATCAGGCATTACATTGAAAGGACTGAACATATCAAAGGGCGCAGGTAAGCTCGTTCGACGCAAAGTCGACGTGCGTACCGTCTGCATTGCCTTGGAGGTCGATGCCGATGCTTCCGAAAAGATGCATCAGACCCGTCGCCTCTACGGGCAGGCCTGCAATTTGCTCGTCCCAATCGTCGTGTCCGATACAGATAGGAAAAAACGGCTCTGGCAACGGTACAACCTGCACAAGGCCGCTTATCCGATGGTTCGAACCAAAATGTCCGTTCTTGGTGCACAGCTCGCCTGCAACGTCATGCGTTCGGTGTCGAGCATGTACCAGTCGTGGATCAGCAACCATCCGAACTTCTCGAAGGATAAGAAGATGGTGCTCCCGAGCATCAGCTTCAGGAATCCTGTTGTTCACCTGGACAAGAACACCATTCGCTTCTTCAACAACTACACCGAGGCGTCGGTCTATACGGTGAATGGGCGTGTCGGCGTTCGTCTTCGTCCGGGAAAGTTTCAGCTGAGCCAATTGGCCGGTTTTCTGGCTGAAGAGCTTGCCGGAACGTCGAAGGAGAATCGGATTTACAGGCTTGGCGAATGCAACCTCGTTTGGAAGTGCGGCATCAAAGGCACGCCTTCCAGATGGGAGCTGCACATTGCCATAGAGAAGAAACTCAAGGAAGTATCTCTCGACAACTTGTCTTTGAATCAAGTCATGGGCGTTGATGTTGGCGAAAACAACGCCGCCGCACTGTCTACCGGCCGAATCTTCAAAGCCGGGAAGATGAAGGACGACCGTGACAAATACCTGAGCAGTCGGGCTCGTTTCCAGCGCAATGGCTCCAGAAGCGCCAGACAGGCACTTCGAAAGGCTTCCGGCCGAGAGAAACGACATGTGGAACAAATCAACGACGAAATCAGCAAGTCCATTATTGAAGATGCGGCAGAACGCAATATTCGCCTGATCGTTCTTGAAGATCTTACGAACATCCGCGAGCGAATCAAGGCCGGGCTGAAGGTTCGCGCACGCCTGCACCGCTGGCCCTTCAGGGAGCTTCAGCAGAAGATAGTGGACAAAGCTTGTAGAGCGGGTATCGAAGTGATCTTCGCTGACCCTCGCTATACGTCGCAAACCTGTCCGCATTGCAATGCCATCGGACGCTCGGCCTAGAACCAAATGACTATGCCGCAGAGGCCGGGCGGCGCTACCATTGAAGGATCCCGCAAGTCTTCACCCGCCGGCCGCGTCTCATGATTCTCGAAGCCTTTCTTCTGTCCCTCAACTGCGTCGTCATCCTGCTGATTCTCGGCGGCGCAGGCTACGTGACGGCCGCACGGGGCTGGTACGACAAGAGCTCCCGCGTCCTGCTTGCGCGCCTCGTGACCTTTCTCTCCCTGCCCGCCTACCTCTTCTCGAGCGTCATGCAGACGCTTGACCACGACGGACTCCTGACGCTTGTGGGTTCGATGGCGACGCCCTTCATCTCGATCTGGACCTGCTTCCTGCTGAGCCGCATCATCGCGCGCGTCTGCCATGTCGAGGGGGTGCATTCGGGCGTCTTTTCGAGCGCCTTCACGGCAACGAACAACATGTTCATCGGCCTGCCCGTCTCGCTCGCGCTCTTCGGCACCGAGGCGATGGTGCCCACGCTCCTCTACTTCTTTGCGAACACCACGTTCTTCTGGACGGTCGGCAACTACATGGAGGCGGCCGACGGGAGGCTTGCCACGATGCAGAAGCCCCAGAAGGTGTTCTCGGCGCAGACCTTCAAACGTATCTTCACGCCGCCGCTCCTCGGCTTCCTCACGGCCATCGTGTTCATCCTGCTCGACTTCACGCCTCCGAAGGCGATCATGGACGCCGCGCACTACATGGGCGGCATCACGACTCCGCTCGCGCTCGTCTTCGTGGGCTGCATGCTCTACAACATCGGCATCCGCAACATCCGCGTCACGAAGGACATGCTCTGGGTCTACATCGGGCGCTTCGTGATCTGCCCGCTCGTGTGCCTTGTGCTCACGTACGTCATTCCCATTCCGCCGCTCTTTGCGAAGGTCTACGTCATTCAGGCGGCGCTGCCCTGCATCACGCAGATCGCCGTGCTCGCCGAATTCCACCACGCCGATGTCAAGTTCGCGACGACGGCCGTCGCCTCGACGACGCTCTTCTCGCTCGCCGTGATCCCTGCGTGGATGATCCTCGTGACGATGCTCATCCCGAGCTGATCACGGCGGACCTTCCGACCTATTCCGCGGCCTGCTTCTTCGAAAGCGCGTCGAACTCTTCCTTCCTCGCGACCACGTCGGCAAGGTCACGGTCGAGCTGCTCGATGTCACGCTCGAGATCGCGGATGTCCTCTTCGTCCGCCTCGATCTCCTCCATGAACTCGATTTCGCCCTCGATGTTGTTGCGCCTGAGCGCCATCGCGTCAAGAATCTGCTCGAAGTCCGAGGCCGTCAGCGCCTCGAGCGGCGCGTCGAGCACGCGGATGCCGCGAAGAACGGGGGCCGTGCCGGGCGCCCAGTCCTCCTCGGGCGACATGAAGGGCTCGCCCGTGTTGGGACCGAATCCCGGCGGCAGGCTCCTCAAGGCCTTCTTTCCGAGCGCCTCATAGGGATTGATGAGATTCACGCCCTCGGTCCCCGGAATCGGGTGCGGAAGCGGCGCGGTGCCAGGCGTCTCGGGTCTGGGCACGAAGGCCTCGTCGGGCAGGTCCGCCAGGGGATCGGCGGGCCGGGCGGGGAGTTCACAGGCGGGGGCCTGCGCTGCAGCAACGGCGGGAGCGTGCGCCGCACCCGCAACCTCGAGGGGCCTAGGCCCGAGCGTCATCGACATCTCGATTTCGCCGAGCACGAGCGGACCCGACTCGGCGGAAAGCCTCAGAATCTGCCCCGTCTCCTCGTTCTTGAGAATGACGGTGCCTTCGGGAAGAATGACAGTAAAGCGGGACATTCGGATCGGACCTCGTGACGGGAAAGAACGCTGTAATCTAATATTAAGCGCAAAGACCTACCATTATCGGGCAACAGAGTCATTCCAACCCGTGCCTGCCGCACGATGACCAACAAAGGATTTTTTCGATGTACACCTTCTTCTCCATCGTTTTCGGCCTCATCTGGGCTGTCGCCTCGTTCCTCCTTCTCTTCAAGGTCTGGGATGTTCTCGGCCCGATCGTGCTCGGCATCTCGAAGAACCACATCGTGCAGGCCGCCGCGCTCGTCATCACCTACATCGTGATCTTCGGCGTCCCCGCCTGGTGCTGGGTGAAGCTCTTCGGCTGACCCGAAGCCCGTACATGACGCCCTCGCCATGAATCCGCGCCCGCCCATCCTCGACCGATGCGGCGGGCGCCGTCGTCATGGGCCATGCGTCGAGCAGGCCGAACCCGTTTTTCAGCATTTGAGAAAAGCGACTTGTCAAATTCTGAAAGTTCCCGTGGGAAGTCAACAATTTTCAAAATTTCCGTCGACGCCTAAACTTCCTCACACAGTTGAGGCGGGCCCGTATCCTGCGGCCGCCGACCATGCTTGACATTCCGACCGAGGAGAACACCATGACCTTCACGAAATTCGCCGTCGCCGCCGCAGCCGCCCTGCTCTGCGCAGGCTCCGTCATCGCCGCCCCCGTCGAGGGCACCGACTACGTCGTCCTTGAAAAGCCGATCCCGAACGCCTCGGGCACCTTCATCAAGGTCTACTCCTACGACTGCCCGTTCTGCTACAAATACGACAAGTCCGTCGTTCCGGCCGTCAAGGCCAAGCTCGACAAGGAAATGAAGTTCCTCGACTACCATCTCCACACCAAGGGCAAGTACGGCAAGGAAGGCTCCGAGGTCCTCGCCGTGATGTGGGTCGCCGACGAAGCCGCCGGCCGCGATCCGTATGCTGCCGACGCCATGCACAAGAAGGCGAAGTTCGCCCTCTACAAGGCCTACCACGACAAGAAGCAGCGCTGGGATGACGGCGCCGACGCCTTCCGCGCAACCGCCCTCGAGGCCGTCGGCATGTCCAAGGCCGATTTCGACGCCAAAAAGAATGATCCGAAGGTTCAGGCGCTCGTGAAGGCCTGGGCCGACAGCACCTACGACGTCGCCAAGATCCAGGGCGTGCCGGCCTTCGTGGTCAACGGCAAGTACCTCCTGAAGACAGCCTCCATCCGCTCCATCGACGGTCTCGTGGAAAACATCCGCGAACTCTCCAAGAAGTAAGAGGTCCTGACAAATGAAGGGATTCTGCGAAAGCTTCCGAAAGAGTCCGATGACGGCCTTCGCCGACTGGCAGGAGACGCGCGAGCCGTGGATCCTCTTCGGCGTGACCTCGATCATCCTGGTGCTTCTGGCCCACTACCTCTTCCAGGGCTGGCTCTACATGCTGCCCTGCGAGCAGTGCGTCTACATCCGCTACGGCAACATCGTCATGGCGATCGGCGCCTTCCTCATCACGATCAATCCGAAGCAGGCTCTGCTGAAGATCGCCGGCATCGGCGTCTTCCTCTACGGCCTCATCTACACGATGATCTGCTCCTGGAAGCTCATGGGCATCCATGACGCCGTCCACTCCGACGACCCGATGGCCATGTTCGGCATGCAGGGCTGCTCGACGGAGCCGACTTATCACTTCGGCCTTCCGCTCGACAAGTGGGCTCCCGACTGGTTCAAGCAGACGGGCGACTGCGGCTACGACGCCCCCGTCGTGCCCGACGGCACCCAGCTCGGCGACTTCCAGCGCTGGCTCATCGAGGTCTATCAGGCGAGCGACGGCTGGTACCTCTTCCCGCAGTGGAAGTTCATGGACATGGCTGAATGTTGCATGCTCGCCTGCGTCTGCTACGCGGCGCTTCTCCTGGTTCTTCTCGCCGCCTGGGGCATGCGCGCCATGAAGAAGGCCTGATCCTCCACAGTGTCTTCACCCGGCCGCTCCGAGCAAAGCCGGCGGCGGTTCCGGTTCAACCGCCAACCGGCTGACGCAGCGTCTCTGGTCCGACGCCACGCCGGCCATCCTCCCAAGCAATGGGCGCCCGACGGCATCAACCGTCAGGCGCCCATTGTCCATTTGGCGTCAGGTCAACCCTTCACGCAGAGGAACTGCTTGAAGACGGTCACGGGTCTCACGAGGTCGGCCTGCTGCGCTATCACCTCGTCGATGGACTTGTAGGCCGACGGAATCTCGTCGAGCACGCCGGGATCGTGCCTGCAGACGACGCCCGCCGTCTCGCGCTTCAGATCGGCAACCGTGAAGACCTTTTTGGCCTGCGTGCGGCTCATCGTGCGGCCCGCGCCGTGCGCGGACGACATGAAGGACTCCTCGGAGCCGAGTCCCTCGACCAGATACGAGGCGGCGCCCATGCTCCCCGGGATGATGCCGAGCTCGCCCCTGCCCGCATGAACGGCGCCCTTGCGCGTCACCCATACGTCGCGCCCGTAATGCGTCTCGCGAGCCACGTAGTTGTGATGGCAGTCGACGACGGGCTCGTCGGAGGAGATCTCCGCCCCCGGCATCACCTCGCGCACCGCGGCCATGACGTCCTCCATCATGATCTCGCGGTTGATCTTCGCATAGGCCTGCGCCCAGTTGACCGCATCCATGTAGTCGTTGAAGTCATCGGTGCCCTCATCGAACCAAGCGAGCGCGGGATCGGGCAGCCGGACCTTCCCTCCAAGTGCCTTCTCGCGGGCGATGCCGATGAAGCGCGAGGCCATGACGTTGCCCACGCCGCGCGAACCCGAATGGAGCATCACGCGCACGACGCCGTCTGCATCAGAGGTGAGTTCGATGAAGTGGTTACCCGCTCCCAGGCTTCCGAGCTGGCTCTGCCAGGTCATGGACACCATGCGCTCGAGGAGTTCGGGATGACGGTCGAGAAGGCTCTTCATGCCTTCCTCGAAGGGCTCCGTGCGGTCGTGACGCACGGCGTCGGGCCTCCTCTCGGTCATGCCGACGGGCACGTGCCGCAGAATCGCCTCGTAGACAGCGCGGACCGCGCGGTCGTCAAGGTCACCGCGCCTGAAGTTGAGTCGTGCAAGGCGCATGCCGCAGCCGATGTCGACGCCGACGGCGCTCGGGATGACGGCGCCTTCGGTCGCGATCACGCTGCCTATGGTGGCGCCCAGACCTGCATGAACGTCGGGCATCGCCGCGACGTGATGAAAGACGAACGGCAACGAGGCCGTGTTGAGAAGCTGCTCACGCGACTTGTCGTCGAGCGTCTTCGCCCAGACGTGAACAGGGACGCTTCCTTCGCGTCCGATGATGGAAAAGGCCGCCATGGCGGCACCTCCACATTAGTTCTTTTTAGTTTCAGTTGATATATTTCACCTTTTTTTTTCGCAACAAGGGTTCAATTATATGAAGAAGTGCTCGCCCGCACACGCGGGAAAACACCTGAAACGCAAAGGCCGCCGTCGTTCAGTCGAACGCGGCGGCCTTTTCTGAGGCTGTCGAATGTCAGCGGACGGTGCCGATGACGAGGTCGATGCCTTCGGTGCCCGTCTGGACGGGAGCGGAAGTCTCGCCCTCGAGGTCGCCCGCCTGCGGCATGAAGTTGCCGGTGCGGGAGATTCGGGCTCCGACGATCACGTCCTTGACGTCGGCGAGCGTCGTGGCGCCCATGGCCATCGTCATGTCGCTCGTGAGCTTGAACTCAAAGGGGAGCTCCTTGGCGGTGATGCGCATGAAGGCGACCGGCATTTTCGAGCCCGTGGTCGGGCGTGCGTAGATGAAGACAGTGTCCTCGGGCTTGACCTTGTCGGCGTGGGCCTTGTCGAGCGTCACGCGGCCGGAGACAAACGAGGGCTCGGCGGCCTGGACGGTCGGGACGCTCTCGCCCTTGAAGGCTTCGGCCTCAGCCTGACGGGCTGCGGGATCCATGCCGGCGAGGCGGCGGGCCTCGTCGATGTTGTTGCGGATCTGCTGGGCGTCGCCGAAGTCCTCGGGAAGCACGACGAGGAGCTTTTCCCAGTAGGCGGCGGCTTCGGCGTACTTCTCATGATCCCAGGCGTCGATGGCAAGGAGCGCGAGCGCCTTCCACTGGCCCGGATCGATCTTGAGGGCGCGTTGCAGAAGCGCACGGGCCTCGTCCGTGATCACCTTGTTGTTCGCGGCGGCCGTCATGTCGGCCATGTCGGCGATGATGTCGGCGTTGTTCGGCACCAGACGGTCGACCTCGCGGAAGGCGTCGAGCGCCTCGGCGAAGCGACCCACGTTGGAGAGCGTGCGCGCGAGCATGTACCAGGTCTGGGCGTCGTCGGGCGTCTCCTTCAGGCGGTTCTGAAGGCGCTCGATGGCGGCCATCATGTCGGACTGGCTGTGGCCCTGCGTCTGGCGCTGCTGGTTCTGGACGGCCTCGAGGAAGGCGGGGTCCATGGCGTTGTAGCGGCCGAGCGCAAGATAACCGAAGACGGCGGAGGCGGGAATCACGACGGCGAGCACGACGGCGATGATTCGGGCGACCTTGGACTGGTCCTTGACTTCGGCGTCGGTGTCGCGGGCGGTTTCCTCAAGCACGCGGCGCTCGAGTTCGAGGCGGGACTCCTCGTACTCGTCGAGGTCGATGCGGCCGGCCTCACGCTCCTTTTCAAGGTCCGCGGCCTGCTGACGCAGGATGCCGAGAATCGTTTCGTGGCGGTCTTCGGCGTCAGCGGCCTTGCGGCCGCCGAACCAGAGCGGCAGCGCCACGGCGGCCATCGCGATCAGGCAGAAGACGACGCAGATGATGATGAAGGTTGTCAGCATCGGTTACTCCTTGTCGCCCGAGAGCAGCTTGTCCGCGCGGGCCTTTTCCTCGGCGGTGAGCGGACGGACGGTCTTGGCGACGGCCGACTTGCGGCGGCGGAGGTTGAGGTAGAACGCGGCGAGGCCCACGAGGAAGAGCGCGACGGGGCCGAGCCAGAGGATGACCGTGTTGGCCTTGAAGGGCGGCTTGTAGAGCACGAAGTCGCCGTAGCGTTCGACCATGTAGTCCACGATCTCCTTGTTGGTCTTGCCGGCCTTGACCTGCTCGATCACCTGGTTGCGCAGGTCGACGGCGAGCTCGGCGTTGGAGTCGGCGATGGACTGGTTCTGGCAGACGAGGCAGCGGAGCTGCTCGGAAACCTCGACGACGCGCTGGTGGGCGATCGGGTCAAAGGCGGTCGGAGCGGCTTCGCGCGGAGCGGCGAAGGCCGTGCCGGCCATCAGTGCGCAGGCCGCGAGGGCGGCGCCCATAAGCTTGACGGACTTCATGTTATTCGGCCTCCAGCTGCTTGATGAGGGGCTTGAGCTGCTCGTTCCAGATCTGCGGATCGAGCGGGTAGCTCACCTTGGCGCGGATCACGCCCTTCTTGTCGATGACGAAGGTCTCGGGAACGCCCGTGACGCCGAGGTCAAGACCGACCCGGTTCTTCACCTCGAAGACGACCATGTCGTAAGGATTGCCCTGCTGGCGCAGCATGTTGAGGGCGGCACCGGGATTGTCCTTGTAGACGAAGCCAACGATCGGGGTCTTGAGGCCGTCCTTCTTGAGCTTGACCATGTAGGGGTGCTCCTGCTTGCAGGGAATGCACCACGTGGCCCAGACGTTGAGCATCCAGACCTTGCCCTTCATCTCCTCGGTGGAGAGCGTCTTCGTGGTGTCGAAGAGCGTCGGGAGCGACCACTGCGGCATCGGCTTGTTGATGAGCACGCTGGGCAGCTGTCGCGGATCCATGTAGAGCCCCTTGAAGAGGAAGCCCGCGAGGACAATGAAGATTCCGAAGGGAATCAGATACTTGAGAGACTTGCTCATGACTTATTCTCCGTCAGCTTCGTTCTTCTGCTTGCGGCGGCGGTAGCGTCGGTCGGACGCGGCCCAAAGGCCAGCGGCGGCCATGATGATGCAGCCCCACCAGATCCAGGTGACGTAAGGCTTGTAGTAGGCGCGCACGACCCAGCCGCCGTCATTGGTCGGCGTGCCGAGGCTCACGTACACGTCGCCCGTGATCGAGTGGCGGATGGCGGACTCGGTCATCGGCATCGAGTTTGAGCTGTAGTACTTGCGCTTTTCAGGATAGAGGTGCTGGAGCTCCCTGCCGTTCACGGAGAGCGTGAAATCGCCGCGGTCGGCCGTGTAGTTCGGGCCGCGGACGGTTTCGACGCCGTTGAACGTGAAGGTGTAGCCGGCGACCGTCACGGTCTCGCCTTCGTACATGCGCACGTCGCGTTCGGACTGGTAGCCCTTGACGAGCGCCACGCCGATGATGAAGACGGCCACGCCGATGTGGGCGAACTGCATGCCCCAGAAGGCGCGCGGTTGGCGCATCAGGCGGGCGAAGACATTGCCCGGCTGGTTGCGGATCTGATGACGGAACGTCTGGATCACGGCAAAGAAGACGAACATCGCGGACGTGCAGCCGAGGAAGACCCAGTGGCCGAACTCGCCCATGAGGAGCGGGATGGCGGCGCCGGCCACGATGGCGGCGACGAGGCACCAGGCGAGCTCGCGGGCGAGCGCCTTCGGATCGGCGTCCTTCCAGCGGGCGAGCGGACCCACGCCCATCAGGAACACGCACGGCAGCATGAGCGGACCGAAGACGGCGTCAAAGTACGGGGGGCCGACCGAGATCTTGCCTGCGTTGAGCGCGTCGAGGAAGAGCGGATAGAGCGTGCCGAGAAGCACGGCACCCATGGCTACGACGAGCAGCACGTTGTTGACAAGGAGCATCGACTCGCGGGAGATGAGCGAGAAGTTGCCGCCCAGACCCACCGTCGGGGCGCGCCATGCAAAGAGCAGGAACGAGAGGCCGATGACGATGATGAGGAAGGCCAGAATGAAGAGACCGCGCTCGGGGTCGGTCGCGAAGGCGTGCACCGAGGTGAGCACGCCGGAGCGCACGAGGAAGGTGCCGAGGAGCGAGAGCGAGAACGTCAGGATCGCGAGGAGCACCGTCCAGATGCGGAAGCAACCGCGCTTTTCGGTGACGGCGAGCGAGTGGATGAGCGCGGTGCCCGTGAGCCACGGCATGAACGAGGAGTTCTCGACCGGGTCCCAGAACCACCAGCCGCCCCAGCCGAGCTCGTAGTAGGCCCAGTAGGAGCCGAGCGCGATGCCGAGCGTGAGGAGCACCCAGGCGGCCGTCGTCCACGGACGCATCCAGCGGGCCCAGGCGGCGTCAAGACGACCGGAGATGAGCGCGGCGATCGCGAAGGCGAACGGCACGGCGAAGCCCACGTAGCCCAGATAGAGGAGCGGCGGATGGAAGACCATGCCCGGGTCCTGCAGCAGCGGATTGAGGTCCGCGCCCTCGGCGGGCGCAGGGAAGAGGCGCAGGAACGGGTTGGAGGTGAGCAGCATGAAGAGGAGGAAGCCCATGCCGACGAGGCCGAGCACGCCCGTCACGCGGGCGACCATCTCGGCGGGCAGGCGGCGGGCGCAGAAGGCGACCGCGGCGCCCCACCATCCGAGCGTCACCGTCCAGAAGAGGATCGAGCCTTCGTGAGACCCCCAGGTCGCGGCTACCTTGTAGTACCAGGGCAGAAGCGAGTTGGAGTTGTTCGCCACGTTGAGGACGGTGAAGTCCGACAGGTAGAACGAGTAGGCAAGGCAGCCAATGGCCACCGTGCCGAAGAACGCGTTGGCGGCAGCGGCGGGACGGGCGACCGCCATCAGCGCGCGGTTGCCCTTGGCTGCGCCGACAAGCGGGAGCACGCCCTGGACGATGCTCAACGCAAGGCACAGGATCAGTGCGAAGTGACCGATTTCAGGAATCACTTGTTTTCTCCGGTTTGTGTATGGGGACGGATGCTTCCGTCTTCTCTCTTTATGCAAGCAAGGGCATGGCCGCTTTGCCTGGCCCTCGGGTCAGGCGGGCGGTCACACCCGGCTCAATAAAAACTCAATTGACTGGAAGGGCAGGCATCAGGACTTCGCGGCCTGGGCCTGCTCGGCCTGCTTCTTGGCTACGCCCGCCTTGTGGGCGTCTTCGAGAGCCTTGGCAGCCTCGGGCGGCATGTAGTTCTCGTCGTGCTTGGCGAGCACTTCGGAGGCGCAGAAGACGCCCTGCTCGTCGAGCTTGCCCTGGGCCACGACGCCCTGGCCTTCGGCGAAGAGGTCGGGGAGGATGCCCTTGTACTGGACGGGAACGATCTTGGCGGTGTCGGTGATGCCGAAGGTGACGGTCACGCCGTCGGCCTGGCGCTTGACGCTGCCGGGCTCGACCACGCCGCCGAGCCTGAACGTGCGGCCCGTCGGGGCTTCCTTCGCGGCCACCTGCGTGGGCGAGAAGAAGAAGACGAGGTTTTCATTGAATGCCTGCAGGGCGAGCGTCACGCCGGCGCCGACGGCCACGACGGCCGCGCCGATGAGGGCGAGTTTCTTGGTCTTCGAGTCCATGGTTTACATCTCCAGCGTCGATTTGGCTGCACGGGCCTCGCGGGCGAGGCGAGCGCAGATCTTGGCGCGGCGGGCGCGCAGGGAAAAGATTTCGTAGATCACGGCGACGAGCAGTGCGCCGTAGGCGCACCAAACGAAGTAGCCGTGGCCGTTCATGTAGATGAAGTCGGAAAGACTGTTCCAGTTGTTCACAGCTTGCCCTCCAAGGCCGCTTCCTTGGTCCAGTTCTCGCGGCGTTCGCGTTCGAGGATGATGGAGCGGGTGCGGGCGAGGACCATGCCGGCACCGTAGCACATGCCCGCCACGACCATGATGAGGAGCGTGTAGAGCATGATGGGCGCAATGGAGGAGCCCCTCGACGTGATCGAGGCGCCCTGATGGAGCGTGTTCCACCACTGCACGGAGAAGTAGATGATCGGCACGTTGATCACGCCCACGATGCTGATGACGCTCGCGGCGCGGTCGGCGCGGCGCTTGTCGTCAATGGCGGAGTGCAGCGCGATGAAGCCGAGGTAGAGGAAGAAGAGGATGAGCTCCGACGTCAGGCGAGCGTCCCACACCCAGTACGTGCCCCAGGTCGGACGGCCCCAGAAGGCGCCAGAGAAGAGCGCGATGAAGGCCATCAGCGCGCCCGTGGGGGCCATCGCCTGGGCGAGCATGAAGCAGATGCGGTTGTTGCGCCACAGACCGATGGCGCTGAAGACGGCCATCAGCACATAGAGCAGCATCGAGAGCCAGGCGGCCGAGACGTGGATGAAGATGATGCGATAGGAGTTGCCCTGGCGCGCATCGACCGGGCACACGAAGAAGCCCAGGTAGAAGCCCACGACGAAGAGCACGAGTGCCAGCCCGAGAATCCACGGGATGACCTTGCCTGCGAGGCGGTAGAAGTTCTGAGGGTCGGATAAGCTCATCTTGATCAGGTCTCCGAATATATTTTCAAAAGTCTTTCCAGCGTTCGCTTCGCCCGCATCAACTTTCGGCGATGCGAAGGGCCGCGGACACGGCCATCGGGGCGAGCGCGAGGCTCAGCAGCGTCAGGCCGCCCACGATCATGAAGTGCGCGGCGGGGCTCATCGAGACGGCGACCGCCTGGCTGGCGCCCGCGCCGAAGATGAGGACGGGAATGTAGAGCGGAAGCACGAGCAGGCTCGTGAGCACGCCGCCTCCGCGAAGGCCGAGCGTGAGTGCGGCGCCCACGGCTCCCACGAGGGAGAGGACCGGCGTGCCGAGGAAGAGGCTCGCGACCATCACAAGGGTCACGTCGAGCGGCAGGTCGAAGAGGATGCCGAAAACCGCGGCGAAGATCGTCATCGGAACGCCCGTGACGAGCCAGTGCGCGAAGACCTTGGCTACGACCACCACGGGAAGCGGCTCGGCGGTGACGAGCATCTGCTCGAGCGTGCCGTCGGCATGATCGGCCTCGAACATGCGCGGCAGCGAGAGAAGCGCGGCGAGAAGCGCGGCGACCCACACGACGCCGGGGGCGATCGAGCGGAGGATGTTGGTTTCGGCGCCCACGCCGAGCGGCACGAGCGTCACGACAACCGCAAAGAAGAAGATCACCTGCGCAAGGTCGGACTTGCGGCGGAAGGCGAGCATCAGGTCGCGGCGGAGGATGATTCGGAAAAGCTTGAACATGACTGCGGCGCTCCTTACCTTGCGTTGTCCGCTTCAAGAGCGCTTTCGTTGTCGAGCGCAGCCTCGACCGCCGTGCGGCGGCGCGGGGACCAGCGTTCGGGCTCGATGACGAGGTATTCGACGCCGTCGACGGGCACTTCCTGATGGGTGACGAGCATCACGATGCCGCCCGACCTGACATGCTCGCCCACGAGGTCCGCAAGGCGGGCGACACCGCGCACGTCGAGCGCGGTGAAGGGCTCGTCGAGAACCCAGAGCGTCACGGAGCGGGAAAGCCAGAGGCGGGCGAGCGCGACGCGGCGGCGCTGGCCCTGAGAGAGCTGGCCCGCGGGCACGTCGACGAAGTCGGCCAGGCCCACGGCGTCAAGTGCGTCAAGCGCGGCGTTCTCCGTGACGGGCACGGCCGCCACGTTGGCATTGATCATCACGTTCTCGAGCACCGACAGGTCGTCCTTGACGCCGTTGCGGTGTCCGATGTAGCAGAGCTCGCGCCAGAAGTCCTGGGCGGCCTTCTCGACGGGAACACCCCTCCAGCGCACCTCACCCTCGACGGGACGCATGAGGCCCGTCATCAGTCGCAGAAGCGTCGTCTTGCCCGCACCGTTGCTGCCGGCGATGCGCACGAGCGTGCCGGGCTTCACGGCGAACGAGAGATTCCTAAAAAGCGTCCTCTCCCCGCGCTCGCAGGTAAGGCCGCAGACTTCAAGAATGGCTTCTGACATGTGTGAAACGGAGGGTCCTGTTGACGTTGTTGACGGGCACGGTTCGGGCCCGGATGGTCTTGTGTCAGGAAGTGTAGGGAGGCCGTATTAAGCATTGCTTACAAAATGTCTCTTCTTCCAACCGTGCTAACCCTAGTGGCACAGGGCCCGAGAACCCGAAAAACTCACAGAGCAGCAGGCATTTTCAGCAAATCACCGCCCCTTCGGCCCGTCTTTCCTCATCTCCCCGAACCTTATGAAACGAGGACGCGGGCGCCCGCATGCGGCCGCGGCCTTCTCAGAGGCCCCGACGCCTATCGGCGAGATTGAGAAAGCCTTCCCTTTTCGTCCATTTTTCTGTTTCTTGCTCCATGCACCGCGCCTCGCGACGCCCGGGCGGAATCCCGCTAAAATGTCGGAACCATCGCCCGCCCGTATGCGGCGCGGCCTCCGACCATTCGACAGACTTTCTACCCATGCATATGAAGCGCACTCTGATCATCGGCACCGCCCTCGCCGCCCTTCTTCTCTCCGGTTGCGAAGCCCTTCAGGAGGAACGCCAGAACTTCCTCGACCGCGAGGAGAAGATCACGAACGTGGTCGGCAACGTCTGGCGCATCGAGGCCGTCTGGCCCGGACACGTCGAGGGCAACCGCCTCGCCGACCACCTCCATGAACGCGCCCGCATGCACTGCGACCGCCAGCACATGGCCATGCTGCCCGTCAACGGTTCCTCGACCAACGGCAAGAAGGACGGCAGCCGTCCCGCCTCCGCATGGCTCGAATTCCGCTGCCAGCCGGGTCTGGACTACCGCCCCGAATACAAGGGCCTCACCGGCACCTTCGAGATTGACGACCTGACGACGCTCGAAAACACGCAGGGCAAGTGAGCCCGAGTGCCCCTTCCGGCTCCCGCACCGCCCGCACGCCTTCGTGCGGGCTTTTTTGCACCTCCCCGCCAACGCCCGCCGCTCAGGCGTTTTCGTACGGAAGGGAGTTTCCCTCAGTGTTTTCCCCGCCCGCAAGGGGGGTGGGACTGCTTAAATAACGGACATACAATAAGAGAATGTCCGTCTCGCCAAGCTCATCCGCCCGACTCGCAGGGGCGGCCGCCGCCATCCTTCTTGCGTCCGCACCGGTCTTCGTCCATGCGGCCCCGGGAGCCGTGCCGCCCGTCGTGGTCGCCGTGCAGGCCTCGGGCTCGGGTGCGATCGAGCGAAGCTTCATCAGTGCGAGCGTGGACCATCTCACCTATGCGCTTCCGGACACGCCGCTCGTATTCCGCTACCTGCCGCTCGGCGAGATCCAGAAGCTCGCCGAGTCGAGAAGAGTCGACTTCGTGCTCGCGCCGCCCGACGGCTACGTCGTTCTCGAACGCTTCTTCGGCGCCCGCTCGCTCGTGAGCCAGACGATCCGCGAATCCTCCTCGGCCGACTCGGTCCTGGGCATCGTCGTCGCCGTGAACGCCGCGAAGGCTCCCGACGCCTCCGCCTCCGTCCTCAACGGCGCCTCCATTCTCGTGCCTGAACTTGACGGCATGCCCGCCCGCATGCTCAGGCGAGAGCTCATGCACGCAGGCGTCGAGCGCGCCGTGCCCGAAGCCCTGCGCACGAAGACGGACGATCCCGAAGGCGCCATTCTTGAAGCCGTCGCCTCGGGACGCGCCGACGCGGGCATCCTGCCCGCCTGCTACGTCGAGCGGCTCTCCGCGACCGATCCCAAAAGACTTTCGGGCATCAGGCTCGTCACGACCGACCGTGCCTCGCAGACGAGGTGCAGGTCCTTCTCCGTCTTCTATCCCGGCTGGACGCTCGCCTCCTTTCCGCACACGCCGCCCGAACTCAACGCGCTCGTCTCGGGCACGCTGCTGGGCATGCCCACGGACGCCGACGGCTGCGACTGGCGGCCGGGCGCACGATACGACGCCGTGCACGAGCTTCTTGAGGCGCTCGGCGACGCGGCCTACCTGCGCCAGTCCCAGTTCAGCTGGGAGGCCTTCGTCAGAAACTACGGCGTCTGGCTCGCATTTCTCGCCGCCGTGCTGCTCGGCATCGTCGTGCACAGCGTGCGCGCCGAATACCTGATCCGCCGCCGCACCACGGAGCTGATGCGGGCCGTGGAGGAGAAGCGGCGCGTCGAGGAGGAAGCCAAACGCTACAACGAAAGGCTCGTCGCGATGGAGCGTGCGGGCCTCGTGGGCGAGCTCTCCTCGATGATCGCGCACGAGCTCAAGCAGCCGCTCGCCGTCATCCGCAACTACGCCCGCGGCCTCTCCCGCACCATGGCCCACGGCGGCTCCACCGACCCCGAGGTCTTCAGGACCGTACTCGCCAAGATCGACTCCCAGAGCACGAAGGCCTCGGACATCATCGACCACGTCAGAAGCTTCGCAAGACAGCCCGCCCAACCCGTGCCGACGTCTCTCTCGGACCTTGCCGAAAAGGCGATCGCACAGTTCTGCGCCACGCGCGGACTCGAGGTCTCCAGGCGCATCGAGCCCGGCGTCACGATCCTCGCCGACGCGCTCGAGATGGAGCTTCTCATCAGCAATCTTCTCAAGAACGCCGCAGACGCCACGGCAGGCACTGATGACGCCGTCATCCGCGCGAGCCTCTCCGCAGAGGACGACACGGCCATGCTCACGATCTCGGACAACGGCCCGAGGCTCACCGACGAGCAGTTCGCCCGCCTCACCATCCCGCTCAACACCTCGAAGCCCCAGGGCCTCGGCCTCGGACTCGTGATCGTGCGCCGCATCGCCGAATCCGCACGCGGCCGCGTACTCTTCGAGCGGCTTCCCGAACGAGGTCTCGCCATCACCGTCAGCCTGCCCGTCTGCGAACAAAACAACAGGACTTGAAATGCCGGCAAACCCGCTTTCCCTCATCCGCATCGTCGACGACGACGCAGAAATGCGCGAATCGCTCGAATTCCTGCTCTCCACCGAAGGGTGGAAGTCCCGCAGCTACGCATCGGCCGAGGCCTTCCTCGAGACCGACGACGTCATGGTGCCGGGATGCCTCATCCTCGACATCCGCATGCCCGGCCTGAGCGGCCTGCAGCTTCAGGAGGTTCTGAAGAAGAAGGACTATTCGCTTCCCATCCTCTTCATCACCGCACACGGCGACATCACGATGGCCGTCGAGGCGGCCAAGAACGGCGCCTTCGACTTCCTGCCCAAGCCGCTCGATGATGAAAAGCTGCTCGCGAGCGTCGAGAAGGCCATCGCGCTCGATTGGGAGCGGCGCTCGCACCACACGAGTCACATCGCCGCCATGAAGGACCTCGCCACGCTCACGCCGCGCGAGCGCGAAGTTGCGGGCCTTGTCGCCGAAGGCCTCCTCAACAAGGTGATCGCCGAACGCCTCGGCATTGCGGAAAAGACCGTCCAGATCCACCGCGGGCAGGTCTGCCGCAAGCTCAAGGTCCGCTCCGCAGTCGAGATCTCCCGCATTCTGGATCAGGCCGAAGGCCGCTGAGGCTGGCCCGCATTCTTCCTGCCGTCAGGCGCTGCGGCCCGCCGCAGCAAAGCCCGCCTCGCGGCCGAAGACGACCGACTCGAGCGAAAGGTTTCCGGGCACGCAGCGCATGCCGTGCACGCCGCCCGTGATCTCGCCTGCCGCGAAGAGCCCCTCGACGTGCTCGCCCGAGGCGGTCAGCACGCGCCCGCCCCCGTCGATCCTCACGCCTCCGAGCGTCGCCGATCGACCGAGCGTGACGGGCATCACCAGCATGTCGTTGTCATCGATGCGCACGCGCCAGCTCTTGCCCAGACGGTCTCCGGGCCCTTCGCCGTACGTTCTCACGGCGTCGACGATCGAGGCTCGCGACGGGGCGCCCTCCATGCCCGCCATGTCTTCCGAGCCCGTCACGCGCCTTGCCGTTCCTTCGGCAAGCAGCGCCTCGATCCGGCCGCGGCGAACCTCGGGCAGCCGTGCGACGTCCGAGAAGGAAGCCGCAAGCCACAGCACGTTGCCCGGCGCATCGAGGAGCGCCTCGACGACGGCCTCCCTGTCCTGCTCGTTGACCACGCGTCCACCCGAGGCGTCGACGAGGATGAAACGCAGCGGATGGAAGGGACACACCGCAAAACCCGCGCGGCCGGCCGTGCCCATGGTGAGCGAAAAGTAGTCCGTGCCGACGAGGTAGGCGCCCGCCTTCACCGCTGCCCTGAGGCCGAGCCCCGAGGCGCGTCCCCCGCGCATGTCGAAAAGCGCGCCAAGGCGCCTGTCGTGCCTTGCGCAGAGCGCCGCATCGGACGCAAAGCCGCCCGTGGCGAGCACCGTTGCGGGCGCCCTGAGGATGCGGCGCCGTCCGTCCGCATCCTCGGCCGCAACGCCCGTGACGCGTCCCTGCGCATCAAGCACGAGTTCCCTGAAGGTGAGTCCCTGCAGGACCGTCACGCCCGCATCCAGAGCAGCGTTCATCATCGCGAGACGTCCCGCCCTGTAGTCGGAGGCGACGCAAGTTCTCGGATAGACGCCGCCCGGAATCTGGCGGACCTTGTTCTCGAATCCGACGCCGAAGCCCTCGAGCCACTTGAGTGCAATATAGGCCTGATAGCAGAGGATCTTGACGAGCGCGGGATCGGCGCGCCCGCCGCCCGCAGCCAGCGTCTGGCGGTAGAAGAGTTCCGGACTGTCCGTGATGCCCAGGTCGCCCTGACGCTCCGGGTCGACGGCGTTGAAGTAGAGCCTGTCGGCCACGTCGTTCGTGGCGAACAGATCGCTCGAGCTGTCGAAGAGCACGACCCGGGCACGCCTCTGGGCTGCGGCCAGAGCGGCTGAGAGGCCCGCAAGGCCGCAGCCTACGACGATGACGTCCGCGTCCGCCGCAGCGGACGAAAACCCCTGTTGTGCGTCCGTTCTTCTCATGCCGGCACCTCCGAGGCGGCCTCCCGGCCTGCAATGCGTCCGAAGACGTGAACGTCGGCGATCGCGTTGCCGCCGAGACGGCTTGCGCCGTGCACGCCACCCGCGACCTCGCCTGCGGCATAGAGCCGGCCGACGGGCTTCGAATCCCAGTCGAGCACCCGCGCCCTTGCATCGATCGAAACGCCGCCCATGGTGTGATGGCGGCTCATACTGGCCCTGCAGGCCCAGAACGGCGGTTTGCGGATTTCATGGATCATGCTCTCGACGCCTCGACCGAAGTCCTCGTCCCTGCCCGACCTCACGAATCCGTTATAGCGGTTCACGGTCTCGACGAAGTTGTTGACCGGAAGCCTCAGCAGCTGCGCCATCTCCTCGAGCGTCTGGGCCCTGTAGACCTCCTGTCGCTCGAGTCCCTCGTGGAGCTCGCGCCTGAAGGACGGCGGATTGCTCTCGAATCCGTCGTGGTCGACGATCACGAAGCCGACGCGCGAGGGCAACGAAAGGATCGTGTCGCGCAGGATGTCGCGCCTGTCGTCCTCACGCACGAAGCGGCGTCCCTGCTGGTCGACGAAGATGCAGCGCTCGACGAGAATTGCAAAGCGCGCGTAATGAACGTGAAGCGGAATGCACTCGATCCAGTCGCAGCCCGTCAGATAGGCGCCCGCCTCGCGGGCGGCGAGCATCACCTCGCCGGTCGAGCCCGCGGGATTGGTCGTATCAAGGTCTCCGAGCCTCGGATCATGCAGGCGGCAGAGCTCGGCGTTGGCCGAAAACCCGCCCGAAGCCAGCACGACGGCCCGCGAGGCCCTGAGCGTACACCTCGTGCCCGAAGCGTCGCGCCATACGACTCCTGCGGCCGAACCGTCCTCGTTGAGCACGAGGGAGAGGACGGGGCTTGAAGTCAGGATCTCGATGCCGCGGCTTCTGCAGGCGTCGAGCAGCACGTCGATGTAGCTCGCCTGCGGGTCGGAGAGCTTCGGCAGGTGGCTTCTCGGAAAGAGGCCGCCGTAGATCTGCGAGCAGAAGGGCTCGTACTTGACGCCGTAGCCCTCGACCCAGTGGAGCGCGTCGAGCGCCTCCGAGCAGAGGATCCTGACGAGTTCGGGGTCGCCGCGCCCGCGGCCTGAGGCGTTCGTGTCGGCGATGTGCCGCTCGAGCGAATCCTCGATGCCCTGGGCCCGCTGTCTTTCGGGGTCGACCGCATTGAAATAGCCGCATGAAAAGCGCGTGCTTCCGCCCGTGACGCCGAGCTTCTCGAGAATGACGATGCGTCCCTTCGTGCGCTCCCTTGCGGCGAGCGCTGCGGAAACGCCCGCGCCGCCGCTTCCCACGATCACGATCTCCGCTTCGCCGTCCCAGCGAAGCCCTGCGGCCCGCACGGGCGGCATGCCCGCCGTGAGGCCTGCGGCCGCCGCGCCCGCAAGAAGCGTGCGGCGGGATAGTGTCGGAAGCCGGGAGAGAGGTTCGGTCATGGGTGTCTGCCTCGAAAAAGGTGCTGCACTCTAGTCTATAAGAACATGCCGTGCCTGCAGTCTCGGGAAAATGCCTACGTGCGGGGCGCGGAGCCCGAAACGAAGACGGGCGGCCCGAAGGCCGCCCGCCGTCTCACGCCGAGACTTCAGGAGGAGAGGTTACTTGGCGACTTCCTGACCGCAGATGCGGCCGTTGACAAGGCAGTCGAGGATGGCGCAGGAGCCCAGACGCACGGCGCCGTGGATGCCGCCCGTGGCTTCGCCGGCGGCATAGAGACCCGGAATCGGTTCCTGATCCATGATGTCGAGGACCTGGCCCTTCATGTTGGTGAGCAGACCGCCCATGCAGTGATGGACCTTCGGGCTCGTGATGGCTGCGTACCACGGACCTTCGGTGAGCGGCTTGAACTCGTTGTTGATGTAGCGGCCGAACGGCTTGTCGTTCTTGGTCTTCGCGGATTCGTTCACCTGGGCGAGCGTCTTCTTGAGTTCGTCGAGCGGGATATTGAAGTCCTTGGCGAGGGCTTCGAGCGTGTCGTACTTGCTGACGATGTTCGGTTCGACGAGCTTCTTCATGATGCCCGGACGTGCGGCTTCGAGCTTGTCGGCGCCGTACTGGTTGGCGATGGCGACGGCCTTGAGGCCCTTGGCTTCTTCAGCGAAGATGGCGTCGGCGCGGACCTTGCGGTTTGCAAGCTCGTTGACGAAACGCTGGCCCTTCGTGTTGACCCACAGGCCGTATTCAGCCGCAGCGGACTGCGTGAACGTCCAGCCGATGCCCATGCCCTTTTCCTTCGGGTTGGACCACGGACCGCACTGGATCCAGTCGTTCTGGATCTGGGCGCAGCCGATGTTGTAGGTTTCACGCCAGAGTTCGCCCGTGGCGCCCGGCTGGTTCGTCGTGCTGAACTTGTCCGTGAGCTTCGGGTCGTGCATCTGGCGGAACTTGACGTCGGCCGAGAAGCCGCCGTAGCAGAGAACGACGCCCTTCCTGGCGGCGATGAACTTCACCTTGCCGGAGTCTTTCTTCGGGAAGCGATAGCCTTCTCGGACTTCGAGACCGACCACGCGGCCCTTGTCGTCGCGGATGATGTGTTCGACGTAGGCACGCAGGCGGACTTCAACGCCGAGTTCCTTGCACTTGTCGAGTTCCTTGCGCACGATGCCCGAACCGGAGCCGTTCTTCGTGAAGACATAGCGCGGAACGGAGTGGCCGCCTTCCTGACCGATCGCGTCGAGGTTGTATTCGACGCCGAGTTCCTTCACCGTCCATTCATAGTTGGAGAGGGCATGTTCGGCGAGGACGCGAACCTTCGCGGGGTCGTTGAGGTAGGCGCCGGCAACGAGGATGTCCTGAGCGAGCAGGTCGACGGAGTCCTTGATGCCGTGCTTGAGCTGTTGCGGGCAGCCCGTGGCGGTCAGAATGCCGCCATTGATGATGGAGTTGCCGCCCGGGGTCGGCATCTTCTCGAGAACGACGACCTTGGCGCCCGCCTTGCGGGCTTCAATGGCGGCGGCAAGACCGGCAAAGCCGGAGCCGACGACGATCACGTCGACGGTTTCATCCCACTTGGCGGGAACCTTCGAGCGCGGGGCGGCCTGAACGACGGAAGCGGAGGCAAGCGCGGCGGCGCCGACGATGGAGCCCTGCAGGAAGGAACGACGGGACTGGTTGGTCATGATGTACTTCCCCTTATCTTGGTCAAGGAGCGGATGCACCGAGGTCAGCCGGCGCACCGCTTGAGAATCAGTCTAAGGAGGCTCGTCCCGAAACAAAAGAGGATCTTCATCTGAGCTTGAAAACGCCCGAAAACCGCCCGAAACGACTGTCCTTCGGGGCAGGATCCCGTTCAGGGCGTCCGGACGGCATAGGATGAACATCCTATGTTCCTAGGAGGTCCACGCCGTCCGCAGGCGCCGTCGGAGACCTCTCACATCACCGTTTACGCCCGAGGGAGCGCCGCCGCGGCGGCCTCGACGAAGCGCCTGCCCGCCTCGCTCGAGGGGCTGCCCATGCGTGCGGCGTCCATCACCTCGACGATGCGGCCTTCGGAGAGCACGGCGACCCTGTCGCAGAGCCTTGCAACGGCCTTGAGGTCGTGCGAGATGAAGAGCCAGCCGGCATGATCGGGCTTGAGCTCGGCAAGAAGCTCCATGATCTCGTCCTGCACGGAGGCGTCGAGGCTGCTGAGCGCCTCGTCGAAGACGACGAGCGACGGGCCGCCCGCCATGGCGCGCGCGATCGCGACGCGCTGGAGCTCTCCGCCCGAGAGCTGGTGGGGACGGCGCGACGCGTACTCGGCGGGAAGTCCCACGCGCCTGAGAAGGTCCCGCACATCGACGCGGCCGCCCGCAAGCCTCACGGGCTCCTCGATCACGTCCCCGACCGTCCAGACGGGATCGGCCGAGTCAAGATAGTTCTGGAAGACGACGCTCGCCTCGCCCGAACGAAGCTCGGAGCGGTCAGCGCCCCTCACGAGAATGCGGCCCGCCGTCGGCGCCTCGAGCCCGAGGATGAGGCGCGAGAGCGTCGACTTTCCCTCGCCCGAGCCGCCGATGAGTCCGACGACCTCGCCCCTGCGGACCTCAAGGTTCACGCCGCGGAGCACCTCGTGCACGCTCCGCCGCAGGAAGGATCCAGAGGCATAGTACTTCGTGACGCCCTCGATCCGGAGCACGGGCTCAGCTTCCGGCGCACGCTGCGGCTCCTCCGCTGCGGGCGCAGGGCCTGCAGCCAGGGATTCCTGCAGAACGGCGTTCGCACGCCGCCAGGCGAGCGCAAGCCTCTGCGTATAGGGATGCGAGGGGCGCTCAAAGATCTCGCGGCCGCCCTTTTCGACGATTCCGCCCGACATGAGGATCACGAAGCGGTCCGCAAGGCCCGCCGCGAGGCCGAGGTCGTGCGTGACGAGCACGAGCGCCGAGCCCGTCGTCCTCCTCACCTCCTGAAGGCTCGCGAGGACGGCCCTGACGTTGACGACGTCAAGCGCGCTCGTGGGTTCGTCGGCGAGAATCACGTCGGGCCTGAGGATGAGGACGCAGGCGGTCATGACGCGTTGGAGCATCCCGCCCGAAAGCTCGCACGGGAAGGCCCTGAGGATGCGGGCGGGATCGAGCCCGACCGCACGAAGCGCTCTGCTCACGGCCTCATCGGCCTTCGAGCCCGAAAGTCCTGCGGCCGAAGCGGTTTCGCCGAGCTGCACGCCGATCCTCACGAGGGGGTCAAAGGCGGTCATCGCCTGCTGGGCCATGTAGAGGATGCGCCTGCCGCGCACTGCGGCGAAGGCGCCCGGTGCGCAGAGCGTCCGGCCCTCGAAGTCCATCGTCCCCGAGACCGTGAAGCCGTGCGGAAGAAGCCCCGCAAGCGCCCTCAGGGTCAGGGACTTCCCTGCGCCCGACTCGCCCACGAGCGCAAGGCACTCGCCCCTGCGCACGTCGAGGTCGAGCCCGTGCAGGATTTCCCTGTCCCAGGAATCACGGACGCGAAGGCCCGCGACACTGAGAATCACGTCGTCTGCGTCCGTCATTCGGTCCTCCTCACGTCGAAGGCGTCGCGAAGCGCGTCGCCGAGGAAGTTGAGCGCCGCCACCACGAGCAGGATCGCGAGGCCGGGCACGAACATCTGTCCCGGATAAAGCGTCATCACGTTCTTCGCGTCCGCGAGCATGGAGCCCCACTCGGGCATGGGCGGCTGTGCGCCGAGGCCGAGGAAGGAGAGCGCCGAGATCATGAGGACGACGCTGCCCGTGTCGATCGTGCCGAGCACGAAGCATTCGCCCGCCGCATTGGGCACGAGGTGTCCGAAGAGCACCTTCATGTTGGAGGCGCCGGTCACACGCGCGAACTGCACGAAGCCGGCCGAATTGAGGTGAAGGATGAGGCCGCGCATCATGCGTGCGTACCAAGGCCACTTGGCGAGCAGGCAGGCGATGAGCACGTTCTCAAGCCCCGGGCCCATCATGCCGACGAGGGCCAGGATGAGCACTTCGCTCGGAAACGACATCCACACGTCGCAAAAGCGCATGATGAGCGCATCGACCCTGCCTCGGGCCGCTGCCGCAGCGCCGCCAGCGATCATGCCGACGCCCGCCGTCACGATCATCGTGAGGAGCGCCGTCACGAAGGTGGTGCGGATGCCCCAGATCATGCGCGAGAGCATGTCGCGGCCGAGAAGATCGGTGCCGAAGGGATGCTCGAGGCTCGGCGGCAGGAACTTCGACGAAATGTCGATGGCCGTCGGATCGGCGAGCGGCAGCAGGGGCGCCGCAAGGCCTGCAGCGAGCACGGCGAGAAGGAAGAGGCCCGACGGGGCGGCCAGCGCCCTGCGCCAGCGGTTCGTCATGCCGCCTCCCCTGCGCCGCCTCTGCGGGCGCGCGGATCAAGCGCTGCCAGCGCAAGGTCCGAAAGCAGATTGAAGAGGATGAAGAACACGGCCATCACGAGCACGTAGGCGATGATCACGGGCAGATCCCTGTTGAAGATGGCGGAGACGCAGAGCCTGCCGATGCCGGGCCAGGCGAAGATGTTCTCGATCACGAAGGTGCCCGCGACGAGCTTCGGAATCGACATGCCGAGTGCGGTGACGGTACCCCTGAGGCTGTTGAGCATCATGTGAAGCGAGATCCGCCCCTCGGAGAGTCCGCGCGCCCTGGCGAACATCACCCAGTCGGACTCGGCCGTCCTCAGCATTTCGGTGCGGATGAGGCGAACGTAAGTGCCGACGTAGGCGAGCGAGAGCGAGACGGCGGGCAGAATCACCGACTCGGGAGTCCTCATGCCGTTCGTCGGAAGCCACCCGAGCGTGAGCGAGAAGAGCCACATCAGAAGGAGCGCGGCCCAGAAGTTGGGCAGCGCCGAGATCGTGAATAGGACGCTGCGGATCGCCCTGTCGACGGGACCGCCCGCATGCCTTGCGCAGAGCCACCCGCACACCCCGCCCGTCACGAGCACGATCAGAAGGGTCGCGCCCGCGAGCGCCAGCGTGGGCGGGAAGGCTCGCAGGAAGTCGTCCGTCACCTTGTGCCCCGTCACGAAGCTCGTGCCGAGGTCACCCTGCAGCACGCCCGCGAGCCACTCGAAGTAGCGCGTCATGAGAGGGCGGTCGAGCCCGAGTTCATGACGCGTCTGGGCGATGAGCTCGGGCGTGGGCACCATCGCGTTCACGCGGATCGACACCTCGGCGGGATCAGAGGGCGAGAGTTCACCCAGCATGAACGCGATGAAGGTGATGCCCAGAAGCATCGGCACGAGGAGCGCGAGGCGCCGCACGAGCATGCCGCCCATTTATTTGCCCGCCTCCGTGAAGCTCATCTTCTCGAACGGGATCTCGTACTGCGTCACCGCAAAGGAGACGTCCTTGATCCTGTTCGAATAAACGGCCTTCGTGCGCGAATAGGAGACGGGGATGTAGACCGCCGCATCCGTGATGCGCGTGAGCACGTCGCGAACCATGGCGGCGCGCTTCTTCTCGTCGGCCTCGGTCATGAGGGCCGTGATGGTCGCGTCGATGTGCGCCTTGTCGGCAAGCCCGATCTGGGACTGATAGTCGCCGTGCGCGGGAATGCGCCAGGAGGAGAGATAGCTCTGCGGGTCGTACGGCGCGCCCCAGGAGAGCGAGTACTGCAGGTCGAATTCGCCCGTGCGCTGGCGGTCGAGGAAGGCCTGCTTCTCCTCGCCGATCACGCGAAGCTCGACGCCGATCTTGAGCAGGTCGCCCTGCATGGCCTCGGCGATCGTCTTTTCCTGGGCGTTGTTGGAGTTGAAGTAGAAGTCGAGCACGAGCCTTGCGCCGTCCTTCGTGCGGATGCCGTCGGCACCGGCCTTCCAGCCCGCCGCATCAAGAATCTCGGCGGCCTTCTTCGGATCATGGCCGCGCTCCTTGAGCGGAACGTCGCAGTAGGGCACGCTCTTCGCAAAGAGCGTCATGGCGGCCGCCTCCGTGCCATTGAGAATGCCGTCGACCACGGCCTGACGGTTGAAGGCGTAGGCCAGCGCCTCGCGCACGCGCACGTCCTTCGTGATCGGGCGCTTCGAGTTGACGAGAATGGCGCGGGAGGCGATCGGCTCGCTCACCGCCGTGTTGAGGCGCTTCTCGTCCGTGAGCTTCTTGAACGCGTCGCCCGTGAGCTGGTCGCCGTCGGCGCCGAAGACGAGGTCGATCTCGCCCTTTTCAAGCGCCATCAGCATGGTCTGCGTGTCGGGCACGACGTTCCAGCGAACGGTGGGTACGATCGGCTTATCACCCCAGTAGCCCTCGTTGCGGCTGAAGAGCGCGTACTGCTGGTCCTTATGTTCGGAGAGCACCCAGGGACCCGTGCCTGCGAGACAGGTCACGCCGTCCTTCGTCCCGCCGTCCTTCATGCAGGCGGGCGAGATGAAGCGGAAAGGGCGCGAGAGCCCGAGCTCGATGAGTGCGGGGAAGTACGGATGCCTGAGATGCAGGCGCCAGGTGTGCTCGTCGACCACTTCGCTCGACTCGATCTCGTTGATCATGTCGAGCCAGGCGTGGCGCGTGCGGTTGACCATGACGGCATCGATGTTCTTCTTGACGGCGTCGGCCGTAAACGGCGTGCCGTCCGTGAACTTGACGCCGCGGCGCAGATGGAAGGTGTAGGTGCGGCCGTCCCCGGAGATCTCCCAGCGCTCGGCAAGCGCGGGCTTAACCCCTTCGGGCGTATTGAAGACGAGCGGCTCGAAGACCATGGCCTGAGCGGCCATCTCGCCCAGATAAAGATGCGGATTGATGTTGCGGATGTCCTTCATGCTCGCATATTCGAGCACGGTCTTCTTCCGGGCTTCCCCGGGCGCGTCGGATTCTCCGCAGCCCTCAAGCACGAGTGCGCAGGCGACGGCAAGAGCAAGCGTTCGCTTCATGTCATGTTGTCCTTCCGTAAGGAGTGAATGGAGGGGCCCGCGGCCCTCAGAGCCCGTCCCCGTCCCGACATCATACTATTTTGAGAATCTTCATACATCCGCCAACAGAACTAGCAGAGGCGTGCATAAGGATCGGTTTCGCGAAGCCGGCATGATCCCGTCATTGTCCTGAAACGAAAAAAGGAGCACGGTCCCTAAGGCGTGCTCCTTTTTCCCTGTATTCCTCTTGTGCCGGCTCTTGGCGGTCGGTCATCCTGTCCGAGGGGATGGACGCAGGAGGATTACTTCATAGCGGCGAAGTTTTCGCCAGCGATCATGCCGAAGGTCAGGGCGTCGATGACGGCCACCGTGCCGAGACGGGAGGCGCCGTGGACGCCGCCGGTCACTTCACCGCCGGCGTAGAGGCCCTTGATCGGCTTCTGCGTCGTGGCGGAGATGACCTCGGCCTTTTCGTTGATCATGACGCCGCCCATCGTGTGGTGGATCTTCGGGCAGCATTCGATGCCGTAGAACGGGCCCTGGGAGACGGTCAGACCGTTGTTGAAGGAGAGGATGCGGCCGAAGTCCTTGTCTTCGCCGGCCTTGACGAAGCCGTTGAACTTCTTGACTTCTTCGAGGAAGGCGTCCTTCTTGATGCCGAAGTGGTCGGCGAGGGCTTCGAGCGTGTCGAACTTCTTGACCGTGCCCATTTCAAGCGGGAGCTTGACAAAGGACGGGTTGATGGCCTTCACGATGGAGTCGTCGCAGACGGCGATCGGGTAGTTTTCGTCCGTGCCGATGACCTTGAAGAGGGCGTCGGACTTGATCTTGCGGCCGGCGTGTTCGTCCATGAAGCGGCGGCCGGTCTTGCGGTCGACGACGAGGCCGAGGTCCATGCAGGCGTGGTTCGTGAAGTTCACGGAAACGCCGAAGCCCTTTTCACGCGGGTTGCAGTACGGCAGGAACTGGAGCCAACAGAGCTGAACCGGAGCGGCGCCAATGCCAAGGGCCTTGATCAGCACGCCGGCCGTGGCGCCGGGCTGGTTCGTGGAGTCGGTCGTCGGGACGACGCGCGGGTCCTGGATCTGACGGAAGAAGATGTCGCGGGAGAAGCCACCGGCGGCGAGCATGACGCCCTTCGTGGCGCGGACGACGGACTTCTTGCCGGTCTTGTTTTCGAGGTCGTCGGAGACGGCCTTGTTGTTGAAGCGGTAGCCCGTGCGGCAGACGATGCCGGCGACGGAGCCGTCTTCTTCCATGACGAAGTCGTCGAACTTGCAGCGGGTGCGGATCACGACGTTCTTGAGCTTCTTGAGCTCTTCGTGCATCGGACGGATGTAGCCGGAGCCGGTGCCGGCCTTGATTTCATAGGAACGCGGAACCGAGTGGCCGCCTTCGAAGAGCATCTTGTTGGGCACGAATTCGCAGCCGCAGTCGACGACCATCTGGATCGTGTCGTTGCAGCGGTCGGCGATGGTGGAGAGGAGGTTCGTGTGGTTGATGCCGAGACCGTCCTTCAGGCAGTCGGCGATGAAGAGCTCCTTGCTGTCCTTGATGCCCTGGGCCTTCTGGACCGGGTTGACCGGGCAGGCGACGTTGCCGCCGCAGATGGCTGAGTTGCCACCGACCGTGGACATCTTCTCAATCATGAGGACTTTGAGACCGGCGCGGCCGGCCTTGAGGGCGCAGGCCATGCCGGCAAAGCCGGAGCCGATGATCACGACGTCGAACGTTTCGTCGTACTTGGCAACGGACTTGGCGGGAATGCCGGCGTGCACGGCGGCAGCGGACATCATGGCGGCGGAGGCGGCGACGGCGGACTTGAGGAAGCCGCGGCGGCTGGTATCGATCTGAGTCATTCTGAGGATTCTCCATTCGGATTGGGAACACAACCGGCGGGACGGATTCTCTCGCTCGCTCCTCGCCGGCGACACCGCTATTCTTCTCCTCCGCCCTCCTTTCGGCTACATACCGCGGTATGGACCTTGCACATACCAAAGTATGCAGGGTTTACCCTTCCCTTTCCCAAACCTCTTGAAAACACGCCCTCTCCGGCGGAAAGCCTCCTGTGGACGACACGTTGAAGGAGGGTTTCCCCCAGAGGGCCGCCCCTCCGCTCCCCCGCATCCGCCCCGCAGCAAAAGTCCGGCGAACATCCGCCGCAGTCCCTCCGCACCGATAACAATCACTCTCCTTCAGACGTTTCTTATTGACCAACCGGAAACCCCATACCCGGGTATGCATGAAATACATACTTTGGTAGGTAGGAAACGCCGGCGCGCCTGCATATGATTTGACCCAACGAAAGCGCATCGGACGGACAGCCCGTCCGGAGCTCCAGACTCCGCGCTTCCGGTCTCAGAACCCAGAAAGGAAAACAAAAATGAAGATGACGACGCTGATCCTCGCCTCGCTCTGCGCCGCGACGTTCGCCTTCGGCACCGCTCAGGCTGCCGACCAGAAGTTCGGTGCCGACCGCCATGTCGGCATGGGCCTCTCCTGCGAGACCTGCCACGGTCCGGACAAGGCCAACCCCCAGGAACCCACGATCGACACGTGCAAGCAGTGCCACGACGTCAAGGCCCTCGTTGAAAAGACGAAGGACGTCAAGCCGGCCAACCCGCACATGTCCCCGCACTACCGCGACGAACTTGAATGCACGAACTGCCACATCATGCACGGCGAGACGGAAAACTTCTGCGACCAGTGCCACCAGTTCGGCTACAAGGTTCCGTAATCACCCGAACCGTCATGCAGGTTCTCCCACGCCTTCGGTGAGGATGCTCTCCTCCATATCTCCTGCCTCACCGAAAGCCTCTCCCCCGAAAGCGCTCTCCGGCCGGTCACCGGAAGAGCGCTTTTTTCTTCCCCCGCCCATCTGCATGCCTCATGACATGGCGCAAGGTCTTTGACGCTCCTTTGACGGACGCTTCACGGCGCGTTGACGAGGCCTCACGCGGTTTTGACGCCTCACGCCCGATACTGCGGACATCAAGCAAAAACACGCCGAAGGCATCCGCATGTCCGTCCAAGACCATCTCTGCTCCGCACGCATTCCGACGCCCGTCCTCACGGGCCTTCTCATTCCCGCGTCGCTTCTCATCATCCTCGCCATCGTGCCGCCGCACGCCTTCGACCTCTCCGTCTCGAAGCTCTTCTTCAGCGACGGCTGGCCCTGGCACAGGAACGAAGTCTTCACGACGATCTTCTACCGGCTTCCGAAGCTCGTGCCCGCCATCGTTGCGACGGTGCTTCTCGTCCGTCTCGCCGTCGTGCTCGCCCAGGGCCGCAGGATTCTCGAGGAGGAGGCCTCGAGACGCGCACTCTACGTCGTCATCGCAATGGGCGCCTGTGCCGCCACAGTCTGGTGGCTCAAGAGCACGACGGGCGTCGCGTGCCCCTGGTCGGTCGAGCCCTTCGGCGGCGCCCTTCCGATGACGGATCCCGCCTTCGGCCTCACGGACGTTCCCGGCCGCTGCTGGCCCTCGGGACACGCGGGCACGGGCTTCGTCTTCATTGCCTTCTACTTTGCGCTCAAGGACGTCCGCCCGCGTGCTGCCGCAGGCGCACTTCTCTTCGCCGTCGCCTTCGGGCTCCTGTGCGGCGCGGTCCGCGTCATGGAAGGCGCGCACTTCGTCTCGCACGTGCTCGTCACGGGCATCGTCGACTGGCTCATCTGCGCGGCGCTCCACGCGCTCATCCTCGAGGACCGCAGCTCGCCCGCCTTCGCAAAGCCGCTCTCCGAAAGGGGCCTCGTCCTCCTGACAGCCTTCTGGTGGACGTTCGTCCTCAACATGCCGTTTCTTGCACGCGCCGCAGACCTCTCCGAGCCGAACTTCGCCTGGAGCATGCGCGAGGCCCTGACGCTCGCGGGCCTCTCCTTCGGCCTTCTCTTCATCTCCATAGCGCTCCTCACGCTCGTCATGGCGCTGCCTCGTCCCGTGCGCCGCGCCGTTCTCGTGCTCCTGAGCCTGACCGGCGCGATCTTCTTCGCGGGCACGCTCGTCTACGGCATTGCGTTCGACCCGAACATGGCCCGCAACGTCATCTCCACCGACGTACACGAGGCCTCGGCCTATTTCTCCGCACGCACGCTCCTGCTAGCTCTGGCCGCAGGCCTTCCGCCCGTCCTCGCTGCCTCCGCGGCCGACATGACGCCCGCCGGCCTCAGGCCGGCCACCGTGCGTGGCGGCGTCGCCATCCTTGCACTCGCCGCAGGTGCAGGCGCGCTATTCACGCAGATGAACACGCTTGCGGCCGTCATGCGAAACGACAAGGCGCTGCGCTACCTCATCACGCCCGTCAACGTCCCCTACAGCCTCGCTGCCACGCTCGCAAGGGACGCCTCGCCCGATGCGGCCCAAAAGCGCATCGTCGATCCGAAGCCCGAGTTCTCCGTCAGGCTCAGCCGTCCCGCCGTCCTTCTCGTCGTCATCGGCGAGACCACCCGCTCGGCGAGCTGGGGGCTCGCAGGCTACGCCCGCGACACCACGCCCGCGCTTCGCGCCGAAGGCGTGATCAGCCATCCGTCCGTCACGGCCTGCGGCTCGAGCACCGACGTTTCGCTTCCCTGCATGCTGAGCAGGATCGGCCGCTCCGACTACGACCGCAGCCGCATCATCGGCGAGGAGGCTCTGCCGTCGCTCCTCGCCCGTGCGGGCGCGCACGTCGTCTGGGTCGACAACCAGAGCGGTTGCAAGGGCACGTGTGCGGGCACCGAGGTACGAAGCCCCGACCCGAAGAGCGCCGCCTGCGCCTCGGGCCGGTGCTTTGACGGCGTCCTTCTCGACGAGCTCGACGCCGACCTCGCGAACCTTCCCGCCGACCGTCCGACGGTGCTCTTCTACCACATGTACGGCGAGCACGGCCCGCGCTACCACGCGGACTCGCCCGCGCACGCCAAGGTCTGGACGCCCGAATGCACCGACGCAGACCTCGGCGCCTGCACGAAGGAGAGCATCATCAACGCCTACGACAACGCCGTGCGCTACACCGACGGCGTGCTGGCGGGCCTCGTGAAAAGGCTCAAGGCCCGAACGGACATCGACGCGGGCTTCGTCTACGTCTCCGACCACGGCGAGAGCCTCGGCGAAGGCGGCCTCTACCTGCACGGCGCCCCGTACTTCATGGCGCCGTCCGAGCAGATCTGCGTGCCGATGGTCATGTGGCTCTCGAAGGACTGGAGCCGCACCTTCGGGTTTGATGCGGCGAATCTTGCCCGCGAGCCTGCGGGCGGCGTCACACACGAGCACCTCTACTCGACCGTGCTCGGCATGCTCGGCGTGCAGTCGACGACCCGACACCCCAGATGGGACCTGACGGACAATCGGTCGAGCGCCGCACAATGACGCGCGCAGGCTGCAAGGCGTAACATCCCTGCAGGAAGACTAATCAGAAAAGAAGCACTCTCATGAGCATCCGCATTCTCGTCGTCGACGACAATCCCGACATCCTTGCCAACGTCCGCGACTTCCTTTCCATGAAGGACGGCTGGGCGCCCGAGACGGCCTCCACGGGGCTCGAGGCCCTCGAGCGCATCGACCGCTCGACCTTCGACCTCGTCATCCTCGACGTGGGGCTGCCCGACACCGACGGCATGACGCTCACCCGAAGGCTTCGCGCCTCGGGCTTCACCGCGCCGATACTCATGCTCACGGCGCGCGACACGATCGACGACCGCGTCGAGGGGCTCACGAGCGGCGCAGACGACTATCTGATCAAGCCCTTCTCGCTTCGCGAGCTCGCCGCCCGCGTCGAGGCCCTGCTGCGCCGAAGCGGCGCGAATCCGGCGGGGCGCCTCACTGCGGGCCCGCTCTCGCTTGACCTCAAAACGCTTCGCGTCGAGCGCGAAGGCCGTGACATCAGGCTCAACCCGACCTGCCTGCAGCTCCTTCGCGAGCTCATGCAACAGAGTCCCGGCATCGTCTCGCGCCGTCGACTCGAGGCGGTCCTCTGGCAGGGCGAGCCGCCCGCCTCCGACAGCCTGCGCTCGAACCTCTATCTTCTGCGCCAGGCGGTCGACAAGCCGTTCGACCGTCCGCTCATCCACACGCATCCCGGCCTCGGCTGGTACGTTGCCGATCTTCCCGACTCCGTTTCCTGAGGCGCCGCCATGCCCGTCCGCCATTCGCCTCCGCGCAGCCTTGCCCAGCGCATCATGCTGAGCTTTGCGCTCCTCGTCACCTTCGTGGCTGGGTTCTACGCATTCGCGCTCTACCAGTCGATCGAATTCACCGAGCAGCAGCTCATCTCGGGCATCCTCAGGGACGAGGTCGCCAGGGCGGTCGACACGCTTGAGCGCGGCGAGACGCCGAGGCTCCCCGAGGACACCCGGCTCTACGGCGCGCCTCCCCTCGAGGCGCCTCCGCCCACCATGCGCGGACTGCCCGAAGGCTTCGGAGAACTTTCGGACAACGGCGACTTCTTCGTCTACACGGGCGTCTGGCGCGGTGAGCCGCTCGTGCTCACGCGCGACCAGCTCGGCTTCGAGGACACGGAGCGCGTCTTCAGGCGGATCACGCTCTTTTCCGTTCTCGCCGTCTTCTTCCTCGGCCTTCTCGCGGGCTGGATCCTTTCGCGCAACATCATGAAGCCCGTCAAGGCGCTCTCCGACGAGGTGAGGAAGGCCAGCACCGGCCGCACCTACGAACCGCTTTCGATCGAGCTCACCAACGACGAAGTGGGCGAACTCGCCCGCATCTGCGACGGCGCCATGAAGAGGCTCCACGAGGCTCTGCAGCGCGAGAAGGCCTTCACGGGCGACGTGAGCCACGAGCTCAGGACGCCGCTCACCGTGATCGAGACGAGCGCCGAGCTTATCTCAATGACGCCCCTCTCGCCCGCCCAGGCGAAGCAGATCGAACGCATCACGCGCTCTGCGGGCGACATGCGCGAGCTGATGTCGCTCTTTCTCTCCTTCGCCCGCCTCTCGAACGAGACGACGAGCCCCGAACCCGACTCCGCTGCGGGCATTCTCAAGACCGTCGCCGACACCTGGGAGCCGTTCGCGGCCGAAAAGGGCCTCTCGCTCGTGCTTCGCCGCGAGGCCGAGTGCCCCGGCGCGTACTCGCCCGTCATGCTCGGCACCGTCGCCAACAACCTCGTGAAGAACGCCGTCGCCTACACCGAAAGCGGCGTGGTCACGATCACGGAAACGTCCGAGGGCTTCATTGTCTCCGACTCGGGACCGGGACTCGCCGGCGACGAGGCCGCCCGCATCTTCGAGCACGGCGTGCGCGGCAGTGCAGCCGTCGCCGACGGCTCGGGCGCCGGACTAGGCCTTTCGATCGTCTCGCGCATCTGCCGCCGCTCGGGCTGGACGGTAACGGCGGGCAAGGCCCCTGAAGGCGGCGCCGCCTTCACGGTCACAATGACGAAGGCGGTCGACGCACGACGCGCCGACCGCCTTTGAGAAAACGTCTTTGAGAAAAGACTCAACTGGTCTCAGTGCTTGTGATGCAGATTGAGGGGCTCGCCCTTGCGTTCGACAGGCTTCGTCTTTCGCACCGACGTCCAGCACACGAGTGAACCGAGCACGACGAGCGCGACGCCCTGCCAGAACGTGGCGCTCAGATCCGACCCGATGTAGAAGGAGGCGAAGACGCAGGAGAGGACGGGCGTAAAGTAGGAGCCGATTCCCAGAAGCGTCATGTTGCCGTACTGCATGCCGTAGGTCCAGACGCCGTAGCCCAGTCCCGTCGCGGCCGCGCCGAGGAAGACGCCGAGCCAACCGGGATGCATCCACTCGCCGGGCGGCGTGGGCGTAAGCAGCCAGATGAGCCCGAAGATCAGCATGTCGTTGAAGAAGATGATGACCACGGGATTGTGCCCGCCCGACCAGGCCCTGGTCATCGAGCCGTAGCCCGCCCAGAGCACGGCGCCCACGAGGGCGATCGTGTAGCTCCACGGATTCTTCATCCAGTTGGCCGCAAAGTGCATCGGATTGAATCCGTCCTCGCCGCCGAGCACCACCATGACGCCCAGCAGGCTCAGCAGCACGCCCGGCACGATCCACCACCTCGCCCGCTCGCCGTTGAAGAGCACCGCGAAGACGATCGTCAGGCAGGGCCACAGATAGTTAACCATGCCGACCTGCATGGTCTGCGTGGCGTCCTCGGCCATCGATAGCGAGAAGATGAAGCAGATGGCGCAGACGTTTGCGGCGCCCACGCCCAGAAGCAGGTACTTGAGGGAGAAGGCCCGCAAATGCGGGCGTCCGAAGATGAGAAGAAGCAGAAGACAGGCCGCGGCGTACATCACCGTGAAGCCCGGGCCTCGCCCGAAGTCCTCGGCGATGCCGCGGCAGATCCCGACGCTCATGCCCCAGAGGACGGGTGCGAGAAGACCGACTGCAGTTGCGCGTGTTGATGCGTCCATTTGCGAAAAAGGCCCGCCGCTTGAATGTTCGCGGCGGACCTGAGTGAGGTCAGTTGCGGTTGTTGCTCAGGACATTATGCCCGATGTTCATTCCTCAAAGGCGCCCTTGACGATCACTTCGCCGGCGCGCATGCACTGGACGCCGCCCATGAAGACGTCGGTGATCTCGTGTTCGGCGTTGAGGATGAGCAGGTCGGCGTCGGCGCCGACCTCGATGACGCCCTTGCCTTCGAGCGTGAGCGCTTCGGCGACGGTGCGGGTCATCGGCAGCAGTGCGGTCGTCAGGTCGTGGCGGCGCGCAAGTTCCTGAACGGTCTCGATGTTGCACATGATGGAGCCGACGCCGAGGCCGACCATTTCGCCCGCCTCGTTGAAGCGCGGCATGGAGCCGTGGCCGTCGGAGCTCATCGTGATGCGGTTGACGGGCACGCCGTTTTCGACGGCCATGTCATAGGCGTCGGCCGCGCAGCCCATGTAGTTGCCGCCGCCCGTGGTGATGTCGATCCAGCCGCCCTGCTTCGCGAAACCCATCGCGCGTTCGAAGACGGCGGGATGACGGGCGACGTGCGTCGGACGGATGTGCTTGATCGGCAGGCCGGAGGCGACGATGCCGTCAAAGATGTCGAAGGACGACGTGTAGTCGCCGAGATGAACGTGCACGAAGCCAGTCTTGCCCGTGAGCATGCCCGCGACGCGGACGTCGGCGACGATCGAGCGGACCTCCTCCATCGACGGGAAGGAGCAGCGGTGATCGCCCAGGGCGATCTTGACGCCGAGCACTTCGGGAATGGCGAAGAGTTCGGTCTTGACGGAATCCGTGATCGTCGTGACGGGGTAGGAGTAATTGCTCGTCCACATCCAGCCCGAGGCGCCTTCCTGCTTGAGGCCACGCACCTTGGCGAGGAGGTTCTCGATCGAGCGGGACATGCTGTCCGTGCCCGAGACGCCGAGGAAGGTCGTCACGCCGGCCTTGACGAGCTCGGAGAAGACGAGCTCGGGGCAGCGGCTCTTCCAGCCGCCTTCACCGCCGCCGCCCGTGACGTGGATGTGCTGGTCGATGAGACCCGGGGTCACGATGGCGCCGCAGGCGTCGATCGTCTCGAGGCCGGGGACGGAAAGGCCCTCAAGGCTCTCCTCCATGGCGACGATCCTGCCGCCTGCGATGAAGATGTCGCGACGGCCGAGCTTTTCGGGGGCGAAGACTTCGGCGTTCTTGATGAGGATGGGACGGGGCATTCTTTCTCTCCTTTGGTCCTGCCCGCGGCCGAAAGTGAAAGGGATGGGGCCGCGCGCGCAATGAGGCAATTCTACCTGCCCGACGCCTGCAGGAAGCCCCGTGCCCGAACGCCTGAAAACCCTCAGGGGTTTACCCTTACCCGTAGGTGTGCTTCGAACGAGGAGACAGAAAGAGATACAGGACGGCGCCCGCCGTAAGGACGACGGAAACGGCGAGGCGGGAGACGTCGCCCGTGCCCGCCTGCAGCATCCAGGCCTCGGCGACGGGGCCTGAGGCCAGACACCCGAGCGAGGCTTCAAGACGAACGGAGGGCGTGCGGCCCGAAAGCAGGCGGAGCATCGCCCAGACGAGGCCTGCGAAGCTCAGGATTCCCGGCAGCCCCGTCCTTATCCAGAAGCCCTCGGGCACCGCGCCCATGACGGCTGAGACCATGAGGCCGAACCCCGTCGCATTGAAGAGGACGGCGGCGGCCATGAGGCCCACGAGCACGATGAGGCCGCCCTCGACACCCGAGGGCTCGCGCTCGTGCGCAGGCGGAAACTGACGGCTCCACTTCCAGAAGGAGTGGATCACCATCAGGAAGACCAGCAGGAGCATCAGGCTCCCGATCACGGGCTTCATCAGCGCTCCCCGACGGCGGAGCCGCCGCGCGAGAGCGCAAGCCTGCGGCCCGAAGCGGTGCCGTAGGTGAGTGCGGGACGATTGGAAAAGAGAAGATAGAGGGTCACGACCACCGTGAGGAAGAGGAGCCCCGTGGGCTCGCCAGCAAGCTCGATCGGAAGGCCGAGGTAGATCGTGCGCAGGACGGCGACGAGCGGGCCGCCGAGCCAGGCGCAGACGACGGCGGCGCCCAAGGCGACGGACGAGCGGCCGAAGACGAGCGCGCCGATCGCGATCAGCAGGAAGAACGAGGCGGCAAAGTCCGGAATGAGCGTCTGCGCGACGGGCCAGAGATAGTCGGTGCTCATCGAGATGACGCGCGCGGCCTCGCCCGCGGCGCGGCCGAAGTGATAGAGCGCGTTGACGGCCTCGACGATGAGAAGCACGATTGTGAAGAGCAGCAGGCCGCCGACCCCGCTCGGAATGCCCGGCACCTGATAGACGGGCGGAACGGCGCGAGCGATGCGGCGAATCGCCCAGACGGGCACGAGAACGGCGATCGCACAGAGCGCGATCATCAGCATGACCTGCATGCCGGAAAAGTGGACCACGGTGGTTTCCATCATGGTTTTCGACTCCAGAAAAGAGGCTCCTCAAGCGGAGCACAGCGGAGGCATTCTACACAAGGACATTCGTCCGAACTGCCTTCCGCACAGGGCGTTCAAAGATTTTTGCTTTTTTCTCAGGGCACGTCCGGACCGTCTTCTGCGGCGTCAGGATGCGAAAGGCGCTCAAGCAGGCCACAGAGCTCGCCCTCGGCGTGGCGCCCGCAGCAGGCGCCCGCGAGCGAGCAGAGCTGCTCGCGCAGCCGCCTGAGCTCCGCCATGCGCGCCTCGACCGCCTCGAGGTGCCTGTGGATCATCACGTGCGCACGGTCGGCCCCCTCGGGACTCCCGTCCTCAATGCTCTCGAGCAGCGAGCGGATCTCGTCGAGACTGATGTCGAGCGTGCGGCAGTGCCTGATGAACTCGAGCCTGCCGACATGGACCTCGCCGTAGTCGCGGTAGTTGTTCGCAAAACGCCTGGGCGCGGGCAGAAGTCCCATCCGCTCGTAGTAGCGGATCGTCTCCGCCGTGTGCAGCGTGCGCCTGGCCAGTTCGCCGATCTTCATGACTCGTCCCTGAAAAAATAATGCTGATTCGCATTATCGCAAAAAAACGTTTGACCTTGTAGCGACTTCAGGGTGTGTAATGCCATCCATCAGTAATTCACGACGGACCTCGTCCGCAGAACAATCATGTCCACTCTGATCATCTCCATCTCCGCCATGTGCTGCCCCGCCGAGGGCGGTCCCGTCGAGCAGGTCCTCAGGGCCGCTCCGGGCGTGGCGGACGTCACGCTCGACTACTCCACCCGCACGGCCAGGGTCACGGGCGACAGGATCTCGGGCGAAGCCCTGCTTGAGGCGCTCCTCTCCATCGGCATGCCCGGCGAACTTGTCGTCACGGGCGCAAGGCGCATCGTGCTCTCCGTCCCCGAAATGGACTGCCCCGTCGAGGCGGACGAGATTCAGAAGGCCTTTGCGGCCGCAGGGATCACGGGCGCGGACTTCAACGTGATGACCCGCACCGTCACGCTCTCGGGCGACGACGATCTCGAGGCCGCCGCAGTGCGCGCCGTCGAATCCTGCGGCTACACGGCAAAGGCCGCAGCCTCGGGCCCCAGGACGATCGAAAGCGCGCCGATTCCCTGGGCGCTCTACATCACCGCCCTCTTCGTCGCCTTCATGTCCGAAGCGGTCGAGCTTGTGAGTGAATACTCGCCCGGACTCATCCCGCTCGAGCACGGCACGATCGACCTCATCACGCTCGCACTTGCCGTCGTCGCTATCCTGATGGCGGGGCTCGAGGTCTTCAAAAACGGCGTTCTGGCGCTCGTTCACCGCAACCTCAACATGAACGCCCTGATGGCGGTGGCCGTCGTGGGCGGCGTGCTCATCGGCGCCTGGCCCGAAGCCGCCATGGTGATGGTGCTCTTCCAGATTTCAGAGTCGATCGAGCAGCTCTCGATGACGAAGGCCCGCCGCTCCATCCGAGACCTGATGAGTGCCGCCCCCGAGACGGCCGAGGTCAAGGACGGCCGCAGCTGGCGCAGGGTCCCCTCGTCCGATGTGGGCGCGGGCGCCGTCGTGCGCGTGGGACCGGGCGACCGCGTGCCGCTTGACGGCAGGATCGTCAGGGGCGCGACCGCGCTCGACCAGTCCATGGTGACGGGCGAAGGCATGCCCGCCGAGAAGTCCGAGGGCGACAACGTCTGGTCGGGCACGGTGAACCTCACCTCCACGATCGAGGTGATGGTGACTGCGGCTGCGAGCGAGAGCCTCTCGACCCGCATCATCGACGCCGTCGAGAACGCCCAAGCCTCGAAGTCTCCCGTGCAGCGCTTCGTCGACCGCTTTGCAGCCGTCTATACGCCGATCGTCTTCTTCATCGCGGCCGCCGTCGCAATCGTGCCTGGCCTCGTGACGGGCGAGTGGAGCACGTGGATCTACCGCGCGCTCTGCCTGCTCGTCATCTCCTGCCCCTGCGCGCTCGTGATCTCGACGCCCGTAACCGTCGTCTCTGCGCTCGCCACGGCCACGCGCTGCGGCCTGCTCATCAAGGGCGGACTCTATCTTGAGGAGGCGCGCAAGCTCGTCAACATCGGCCTCGACAAGACCGGCACGCTCACGAAGGGCGAGCCCGCCGTCGCAGGCGTGAAGTACCTCGCCACCTTCGACGAAAGGCTCACGGGCGCGATGGCCGCCAGCCTCGCCGCCATGAACAAGCATCCGCTCTCCCAGGCCATCGCACGCTGGGCGCATGAAAGGCACCTGCCCGTCTATCAGGTCGAGGGCTTCACGGCCATCCCGGGCGCAGGCGTCGAGGGCCGCATCGAGCGCGGCATGGTGAGGCTCGTCAACCTGCGCTGGCTCGAGGAACAGGGCCTTGCCGACGAGGAGGTCCGTCGCACGTTCGCGCACTATACGAACGAGGGCATGTCCGCCGTCGCCGTCGCCGACGCCTTCGGCGTGCAGGCGGTCTTCGGACTCGCCGACGTCGTGAAGGAGGACACGGTCGAGGGCCTGCGTCAGCTCGCCTCCGTGGGCATCCGCCCGTGGCTCCTCACAGGCGACAACGAGGCGGCCGCCCGCGCGCTCGCCGAAAAGGTCGGTCTCAAGGACGTCAGGGCGGACCTGCTGCCCGAGGACAAGCTCAAGGCCATCGAGGAGCTTCAGAAGAGCGGCCTCACCGCCATGGCGGGCGACGGCATCAACGACGCCCCCGCGCTTGCCCGAGCCGACATCGGCATCGCCATGGGCGTGCGCGGCACGGACAGCGCCATCGAGGCCGCCCACATTGCCGTGATGGACGACAGGATCTCGTCGATCGCAACGCTCGTGCGCCTCTCCCGCATCACCCACGGCTTGCTCGTCGAGAACATCGCCTTCGCCATCGGCGTCAAGATCATCTTCGCGCTCCTCGCGCTCACGGGCAACGCCACCATGTGGATGGCCGTCTTCGCCGACACGGGCACCTGCCTGATCGTGGTCGCCAACGCCATGCGCATGCTGCGCATGAAGCCAAGGCTCGACCGCATGGCCGAGGAGGCCCGCAGGGCCGCCTGACGCGGCCCCCGCACGCATCCGGCTTCAAGCGCCTCCGGCATTCCCGGAGGCGCCACGTCCAACAGAAAGCCGCCGCCGAGTCCTGAGGATCAAGGAGACCGCGGCCCTCTCAACAACAAGCGCCCGTCGGCATCGGGCCAAAACGGGCACTCTTCATAGCTTCGGGAAGAGGCGGGGTGCTCAGAGGTCGCAGGTCCAGCCGTTTTCGCGGTCTCGGGCCTTGATCTGGAGCTTGTCCTTGTACATGGCCGAGTCGTCGCGCTTCTGCGTGTCGGAAAGCTCGCGGTCCTGAGCGCCGTCGAAGGAGGCTCAGCCCATGGCGAGGGAGACGGGCACCTCGACCGCCTTGCCGAAGGGCTCGAAGGCGGTCTTCACGCGGCGGGCGAGGTCGGCCGCGTCGGCGTCCCTCGAGACGAAAAGCACGACGCCGAGCAGGATCGAAACCTGCCGGTCGTCTCACGAGAAAATGGGGCGGGACATGGAAGGAAGTGCGGGGTTTAATGTTTGGCTCTTCGCAGCTTTGAGTGGGTAAGTGCATGGCTAAGTGGAATCATTCCGTCAGGGGCTCCGCCCCCGACACCCCGGCGTTCGCCGCCACGTGGCTCGAGGGAAAGGCGGGCGTTAACGCCCTTACTTTCCCCGAACCACAGGCTATTTGCGCTGAATCACCTCGTCAATCTGCTTTCGCGGCATATGCTCGGCCTAACGGCCTGCGCTATTCCACGACAGCTTGACGATTCGATTCCGCGCGAGAATTGCCCACACGAATCTGCGAAAGGCCTAATGTTTATTTTTTCGTTGGTCGGCAGTTCTTTCCTTCCGGCATCAATACTGTCCAAAAGTTGACGGCGCAACAGAGGCTTTCCGGGGTGAAGAGCCTCATTTTTGTCGGTCTAACATTATAGCGGCCGCACGGGCGCCTGTATTTAGCGTTTCCAATCGAAAACGCTCTCGGCGAGCAGCTTTCCGACGCGCTATCCTTGTATGGACACCCACCATTTCCAATCGCCCGCCATGACCGATCCCACAAGGCTTGAACCCAGAAACGGCGACTTCGTCGCCTACGTCGAGGCGCTCCAGGAGGAGTCGCTCGAGGCGCTTCGCCGCGCCAATCAGGCTGCAATCGCAAATCCCCTGCAGGTGCCCGACGCCTCCGAGGGCGGGGCCGACCTGGGCAGGATCGCGGCCGAAATGCAACGCAGGGCCCGCGCCGAGCGCGGGGACGAGGCAACGCATGATGCCGCGCAGGCGGACATGCTGCGAAGGACGAAGAAATCCGTGGCGGAGAGCTTCCGCCGCATGGGCGGCGCAACCCGCGGAAGCACCCGGGCGCCCGCTCCTCAGCCTCACTCTCCCGCCCCGGCACCCGCCGCAGGGCGCGCTCCTCAGGCGCGCAGACGGGGCGTGCCGCTCGGCTTCATCGGCTCCGCCTGCATCATGATCGGCTTCTTCATGACCTTCGCTGCCATGGCGGAGGGACGCGAGAATCTCGCCGGCCCCTTCATCTTTCTGATGATCGTGGGCGGGCTCATCGGCCGCATCGCGAAATCCCGCAGGTAGCTCAGCGGCCCGCCTTCCTGGCTTCGGCCCTGCAGCGCTCGTAGGACTCGCTCCCGAGCCCCTTCACCTTGTCGACGGGATAGCGGGCGGCGCTCTTGGCGAGCTTCGCCCTCACGATTTCGTCCATCGAAAGTCCGGCCCTGTCGGCGAGCATCACCGCATAGATCAGTACGTCGGCGAGCTCGTCGGCCAGTTCGCCGCGCTTCTCCCCGCGTTCCAGATCGGTGCCCGACCACTGGAAGACCTCGAGCAGCTCGCCCGCCTCGATCGCGACCGACATCGCGAGGTCCTTGGGATTGTGATACGGAAGCCATCGGCGGTCGTCCCTGAAGGCGAGGATTTCGGCCGCGGTGGCCTCGGAAATGCCCCTGAGAGGCACGGTTTCGGATGTTTCGGATGTTTCGGCGGTTTCGGCCTGCATGGCGATGCTCCCTGAAGAAAAACGGAAGAACTCAAGACAAAATGAAAGCCCGGAGGCTGAGCGCCTTCGGGCTTTTGAGTCTCAAGCGAGGATCAGTGCTCGAGCACGAGAAGGGCCAAGACCTCGTTCCTTTCGTTGAGCCTCACGGCATAGCGGCGCGGGCGGCCCTGAAGGATCAGGTAGCGGTCGATCGCGGCCTGCAGGCGCTCGACGTCGGCCTTGAGGCGCTCGACGGACTCGTCGTGGGCGCGGCCGAGCTCGTCGGCGTCGCGCTTGACCTGGCCCGCGATGTCCATGGCGGGGGCGTTCATGCCGCGGCCCTGGACCTCGAGCGCGTCGTAGACGATGTGGCGCGCCTTGTCGAGGAGCGAGTGGACGTCGGGGAAGTGCTCGACGTTGCGGCGGATGTGCGCGGAGCAGTGCATGCCGTGGATGTAGTTGTCGCCCGAGATCACGCGGATGACGGCGAGCGTGCGCAGGAAGAGCACGGAGAGCTCGCGCTCGAGCATGTGCGGAATGCTGCTCGTGAGCGCCACGTCGGCCTCCTCGGGCGTCTTCATGTTCTTTTCAAGGGTGGCGAGGCTCTCGTCGATGCGGCGGTTGATGGCGTACATGTCCTTCGCGAGGACGTCGGTGCGCTCCGTGCGCATGAGGGCCTGGCCCTCGCCCGCGCCGAGGCGGCGGACGTCGCGCACCAGGTCGAAGAGCTTGTCCCAGTAGTCGCCCCACTTCATCGCGTCGAGCGCGGGCACAAGAAGCTTCACGCGCGGCAGAAGATTGCGGATGCCGTTGAGCTCGTACTCGAGCAGGTCGTCGAGCTCGTGCTTCTTGTCGGTCGGGTCGACCATCATCCAGAGCTGCGTGACGTGCGGGAAGCCGCCCACGCCGAAGTCCTCGACCGCCATCGGATCACCGAGCGGCTCGCAGCCGTTGGCGAGCGCGATGATCTGCAGGTCGTTGGAGGTGGCGTTCGGATGCGGCATGAAGCCCGAGCGGAGCTGCTCGACGATCATCGTCGAGAAGTTGAGGGAGAAGACGTCCTTCGAGAGGCCGTCGCCCGGCACGATGTCGAGCGTGCGGCAGCGGGCAAAGAGGCCCTTGAGGGCCTTGAGCTGCTCGGCTTCGGCAGGAAGCTCCCTGTAGTAGGGCTCGTCCAGCTCGAGGGCTCGCTGAATGAAGAGGTCGGCCGCGGTCACGCTGTTCTCAAGCGTCGTGAGCGCGAGCATCGATGGACGGTGAACGCCGTGCTGGGGCTTGCGCACCTCGGGGGCGGGAGCGGGCGCCTTGGGCGCGGGCGAGGCCTTGACGGGGCGGGCGGCCACCTTGTCGACGTTCCTGCGGGTGC
>OOAI01000221.1_pt1 | contig 46170 bp, 32 predicted proteins | sample 1671191 | NCBI WGS metagenome assembly OOAI01 (sample SAMN06348131, study PRJEB24527) | human gut metagenome | biome: human gut; feature: ankylosing spondylitis patient; material: feces | host: Homo sapiens | place: China | collected 2015-10 | reverse complement strand
CACCGAAAAGACCGGCCAGATATTTCTTCTGGTCGGGCGTCGGATAGAGTCGAATGCGGATGGCGCGGATCATTCGTGACAGAGGAAGGAACGGTATGGAAATTTGAGGAAGCTCTTCAAAAGCCCTCTCTAATTTTGCGCCCCGAGAGCTTTTATCTATTACACAGGCCAAATTTCTGTGCAAACGATTGTTCAGGGTACTTTTGAAGAGCTTCCTTGATTATATGAGGCTTCCTCTTTTAACGTATGCCTCGCATTTCGCCGTCTTTTCCGCCATTCCTCCCCGCCTCACCGAGGCGAGGGTTCCTGGCGGATTTGGCTGAGCCAGACTCACAAATCGCGATCAAGAAATTGTCATCAGGGTCAAGCGCTTCTTCAGTAAGCACCCTATCGGGTGGTTTGCCGATAAAAATCGCCATCGTAACTGCGAAATCTATAGAAAATTCGCAATCGTACCGGCGATTTTTATCATTTTGAGCCCGATGTCAGACAAGTCTGCTGTCTGTGGCGTTGTCTGCCATGGGTTGATCGGCAAACCAAAGCCTCATCAAGTCATCTGGCGTCACGGTATCAATGGGTGCGTCCGGATAGGCAGTCGTGAATTTGCCAGGGCGCGCTTTGGCAGACGAGGAAAGCTTGCATTCAAAAGCTCGGATTCTTTCGTTTTTGACTTCAAGAAAATCGAGCTCATGAGGGTTGTTGCTGGTCGTGCGCCAGAAGTACATGTCGGTAAAGTCGTTTCGAATGCTGTGCAGTTTCACGCGTTCCATGAAGAAGAAGTTTTCCCACAGGGCGCCGCCATCCTGGCTGGGTCTGGCTACCATTGGGCTGAAGTCACCGATGATCGCGTTCCTGAGGCCATTGTCGCAGAAGTAGACTTTTTTGCCCTTCTTGAGTTCGTTGCTTAGATTTCGGGAAAAGGAGGGACAAATTTTGATTATGAAGCATTGTTCCAGAAGTTGGAGATAGTCGGCGACTGTGGTTCTGCTCAGGCCGGTGTCGCGTGCTAGGTTGTCATAATTTACTTCTGAGCCTACGTTATAGGCGAGTAGCTTGACGAGGTGCATGAACTTCTCGTTCTGGCGGATCCCCGCAAGTGCAAACAAGTCTTTGTACAAAACGCCATCGCAGTAATTGCGCAGTGTCGATTCAGCATGGTCGGGATCTGTGAAGACGGCTGGATAGGTGCCATAAATCATCAGACGTTCGATGTTCTGGCTAATTTCGCCCCAACCTTTGGCGGCAGCGATTTCCGAGATGGAAAGCGGCCACATTTGTCTATGGACAAGACGGCCAACGGCGCTTTCTTTGACGCCTTTGGCAAGTTCAAGTGAGGATGAGCCAGTGGCAAAGATTTTTTTTCCGAGGTTCAAGCGAACGTTTACATCAACAAGTTGCTTGAGGATCAAACCGATGTTGGGAAAACGTTGTGCTTCGTCGATGATGATCGTATCGGCTTGGCGAAGGGTGAGTTCGACATCAGTTGAAGAGCTGAATTGGAGCTGTCTATGGTCGGCGATGAGATCGCCGTTAAACCAGCGAACGGACTTTTCATACTGTGAAAGTTCAGTCAAAAGCGTCGTTTTCCCAATTTGACGAGCGCCGAAGATAACGACAGCCTTGGGAGGAGTTTCACGGGTGATTTGAGGTTGCAGTTCTCGTTGGATATAGGGCATTTGTAAAAATCTCCATCGTAACTGCGAAATCTATAGAAAATTCGCAATCGTACTGGCGAATTTTATCATTTTTTTGTACGAGAACATAGGCTTGAGAGGGTAGGAGAGGCTGTAAAAGTAATTCCTATCTCAGTTGACGGTGCTGATAATCTGCCTGAGAAGTGAAAAACGCAATCGTAACTGCGAAATTCATAGAAAATTTGCAGTCATGCTGGCGTATCTTATTGATTTCAGACGACAGCTCACAGTAAGCACCCTATCGGGTGGTTTGCCGATAAAAAGTTCGAAATCAGGATTGCTCCTGTTTGTGTTGGGACCGAGTAGAATTCTTGGTACAGTCGTACTATCAGGTGCCAACTGTCGGCACCGGCTTTCCAAACGAATTTTAGAGGTGCCCATGAAGGCTCAACATTTTGCCCGCAACATTCTCGCCGCCGCGGTTCTCTCCGCCTTAGGCGCCCATGCAGCCGTTGCCGCAGACTTTTCCGAAGGGGTTTATGAGAACCACGGAGAGCAGGATGTGTACGATAACTTCATCGTGAAGAACACGGATGGGGCGGAGCTGGACAACAGTGCCGGCGTCCTCATCCAGAAGAGGGGGGGGGAATGTTGGATCCCTAACCGTCAACAAGCAGTTCCGGGTTGATGTTTCGGCCACGGAGACTCACGCCTCGCTGCTCGCTGGTGTTCGTCTCGATCCCCAAAGCCTGCTTAAGCTGCAGGATGAAGCTCTCATCTCGGTGAAGAATACGTCGAAGCCATCTGACGCAGACGCCTCAGCAGGGAAGGTGCCTTCCGCTACTTTTGGCCTTTTTGTCAACAGCTCGACTGTTGAAGCCAAAAACCTTACCGTTGGGGTGGAGTCTTATGAGTCCACAGTCACAAGTGGCGTTTTCGCTTTGGTGAGGGATTTGTCCGCCGAGACCTTGACGATCAATGTGAAGGCTGCTGAGGAAGTTGATCCTGACGTTGAGTCGATTGGTAATGCGTCCCCCGCCTTCGACTACTCTGAAGGTACTTACGGCCTTTATGCCCAGGATTCTACGGTCGAGACTGGCAACATGAACATCGTGCTCGACGCGACCAATTCGCCGTCCGCCAAAGGCATCTCAAGCTCGGGCGGGAGCCTGGCCACCAACAATCTGTCGATCAGGGTGAACGCTCAGAACGTGTCAGGTGACGACTATCAGGCCGTGGGGCTTGAAGCTACGGAGACCAGGGTGTCCGTCACCGAAGCCATGAATGTCATGGTCGAGTCTCGCAATTCCAAGTATGCCAAGGGTGTTTCGCTCAAGGATGGCGAGCTGACGGCAGGTGACGTGTCGATCACTGTGAAAGGGCAGGCCGACCCTGGAAGCAATTACAAGGCGGATGGTTTCCTTTCGGACGAATCTACTGTGACCACAGGTAGCCTGAACATTTCGGTCACGAACACCGACAAGGCTTCGGGTATCGTTCTGGGCGACAAGGTGACGATGACTGTGAATGATCTGACGATCCTTGCGAAGTCCGACGACCGGGTGGGGGTGGGCATAGACACACATGCAGAAGCCACTGAAAAGAGCACGCTTGTCGTTACAGGCAGGACCGACATCAGGGCTGAGGGTGTCATGGCTCGTGGTTTGACCCTCGAGTACGCCGGGACTGAGTTCAACGGCGAAGCCCGCATTGAGGCTTCCGGTAAGCAGTCGGCCGTCGGCGTTTGGGCCGGAACCCGCACACTTGTGGACTTCAATGATCATGCCGTGATCAAGACGACAGCAACAGGTGGCGAGGAATATGAAGGAGATTCCCGAGCGGTCTTTGTCGAAAACGGTGATCCCGATGGGGAGGCCACCGTACGTTTCTACAACGGTGCTGAGATTGTTTCCGACGGATATGCCTTCTATGGTGATGGGAAGGGCACCAGCGCCAACATCTACCTCAGGAGTCACGAGGATACTGTCACGAACATTGTCGGCGATGTCTACATGACCCAAAAGGCAATGGCCGATATGAACCTGTCCGAGGGCGGCACCTTCACCGGCGCGACTTCGGGTGACGGCTTGATCTACGTCAAGCTGGACAACGGCGCTCGCTGGAACGTGACGGAGGAAAGCAGCGTCACTTCGCTTACCTTGACAGAACAAAGAGACGGCAAGAGTGCCCTTCTTTCCTTCGCGTCTGCAGATGCCGCCCTGAATGTGAAGGATCGCTTGACGATTGGGTCGGGCACGACGGTTGTGGAGATGAACAAGCTGCCTGCAACCGGTGAGTCTTACATTACATTCGTCGAAGCCAATTTCATAAACATGAGCTCCGGCAAGATCAATGCCGTCATGTCGGGTGATTTCAACGACGCCTACACGGGTTCTACGAGCGATGCGGTGAACGCCGCTGCGAACGCCATTTTGGGCGATGACCTCTCCAATTCCGTCACTAACGTCTACTTTGAAGAAGGCCGTCTCGCGGGCGCCGTCGAGGCATCCCGCAATGATGACGGCACCTTCACCGTGGTCCAGAAGGCCAACGAGAAGATTGAAGCCGTGAAGACGCTCTCCGTTCTGTCCGCCCTCCAGTGGCGCCACGACATGAACGATCTCATGAAACGCATGGGCGAACTTCGCACAAGTCCCGAAGGCATCGGCGGCTGGGCGCGCGTCTACGGCTCCGAACAGGCTCACGACGGCATCGACATGAAGAATGCCTCCGTTCAGGTCGGCGCCGATGCGGACGTCGGCATGGGCTGGAAGGCAGGTGCTGCGTTCTCCTACACGGACGGCTCCTCCGACATGACGGCCGGAAGTGCTGACCACAAGGCTTACGGTCTGGCGGCCTACGGCACCTGGCTGGGCGAGGGCGGTCACTTCGTCGACCTCATCGCCAAGGTGAGCAGGCTCGAGACGGACTACGGCATCAAGGGCACCAGCGGCAGATTCGAAAACCATGCGTTCAGCCTCTCCGCCGAATACGGCCGTCACTTCGAGCTGGCGGGCGGCGCCTTTGTCGAACCGCAGGTTGAAGTGACCTGGGGTCGCATCATGGGCGACGACTTCCTCAACTCCGAGGGCGTGAGGATCGAGCAGGACGACTTCGACAGCCTGATCGGCCGCATGGGCGTTCGCGCTGGCTTCAATTTCCCGAAGGACAAGGGCCTCGTCTACGCCCGCGCCTCCGTGCTGCATGACTTCAAGGGAGAGAGCGAGGCGGTTGCCAGCCTGGGTGCAAAGAGCGTCCGCATGTCCGACGACATCGGCGGCACCTGGGGTGAATTCGGCGTCGGCGCGAACTTCCGCCTGACGCCCGACACCTACACCTACGTTGACCTCGAAAGGACGACGGGCGGTGAAGTGAGCGAGAAGTGGCGCTGGAACGTCGGCGTGAGGCACGTCTTCTGATGACCCTGGGGGCAGCCGTCTCACGACTGCCTGAATGAGAAAAGAGGCCTCGAATCCCCTGTGGATCGGGGCCTTTCAATTTGGTTCCCATAGGGGAATGGTGTGGCGGGGCAGGGCGCGCGAAATATGAGTTTCAGTGATGCGGCTCAACAGGTTGGCTTTTGTTTACATCAATAGCGGAAGGAAGCTGATGTTAAGTGATGTTAAGTGATGTTAAACGATATAATGGTGCATGAGATAAACCTCACTAGTTCAAAGCCATGACCTCAATCCCTACGAGTGAAACATTGACTATCGAGTTTAAAAGCGACCCTCCGGCAGGTCTGCCCGATAAAACGGTTGTAGAGTCCGTCGTCGGAATGACCAACGCTCAGGGAGGCACGCTTTACATAGGTATTGATGATGATGGTAAGGTAAGTGGCGTCCGCTCGCCGAAATGGTCGGATCCCGAAAAAGTAGTGGCCTTTCTGACTGGCCATACGGTGCCGCCAGTTACGGTTCGCGCCGAGACGCTTTATGCTGAAAATGGCTTACCTTACACGGCAGTGTATGTACCTATGGGTAGGGGATTGACGGCGACTAAGGACGGTCGCGTTATTCAGCGTCGCATGAAGATCGACAAGACACCTGAGAACGTTCCTGTGTATCCGCAGGAATACGCGACAGTTATGTCTGATCAAGGCCTTTTGGACTTTACGGACAGGGTTCTGCCAGAAGCCGTTCTAGATGATTTGGATCCCGTAGAGAGGGTGCGCCTGCGTCGTTTGATTGAGACGTACAAAGCGGAAGTTGGTCTGATGGAGCTCGAGGATGATGAACTGGACAAAGCGCTCGGTCTTGTTAAATTAACACCGGAAGGCTATCGTCCGACCGTAGCTGGCTTGTTGCTCATCGGACGAGAAAAGCGTCTTCTTAAGCTCCTGCCGACTAGCGGCTCAGTTTTCCAAGTGATGAGTGGCACCGATGTGATCGTCAATGATGATATTAACTTGCCCTTGCTTGGAACTTTTGAAGAGATGCTTTTGCGGTTTCGAGCTCGAAATGGCGAGAAGGAATTTTCCGATGGCTTCGTGCGTGTGGCTGTACCTGATTTTTCGGAGCGAGCGTTCCGTGAAGCACTGGTGAACGCGTTTGTTCATAGGGACTATGCCGTCAGTGGAGTTGTCAACGTGTGTATAAGTAATGAGGACATTACTGTTACAAGTCCAGGCGGCTTTATCCGAGGGGTCTCTTTGGAGAACTTGCTCGTCGTTGAACCAAGAGGCCGAAATCCTTTGCTGGCGAACATTTTCAAGCGAATTGGCCTTGCCGAGAAAACTGGGCGCGGCATTGACCGTATTTTTGAAGGCGCTGCCCTTTACGGTCGGCCTTGGCCAGATTATTCGGAGTCAAATGATGGATTTGTTCGAGTACGAGTGATGCGAGCCGAAGCGGACATGGTGTTTTACCAGCGTGTGCTGAGCTATAAAAAGCGCTTTGCGCGCAACCCTTCGACTTTGGCTTTGCTCATCATGTCTTCACTCGAAGACTCTCCGGGTCTCGACAAGGCTGAGCTCTGTCGTCGTACGGGTTTTACCCAGACGCGTGTCGCAGGGCAGATTGAAACGCTTTTACGCGAAGGCGTGATCGAGCTCGTGGGAGACGGTTACAGGCTAGTCAATACTACTGGCTTATCGTCCAACAGCTTACCTGAAGATGCTGGTTCAGAGGCTTCGATTGATGATCCCACGGCAGTCATTTTGCGGTTGGTGAGCGAAAAGCAAGTCATAAGGCGTGACGATGTTGTCAAGGCACTCTCGGTGACACCTCAAAAAGCTTATAGACTTCTCAAAACGATGACCACGGGTGGTTTGTTGACTAGATCTGGAGCCAGAAGAACGACCGTGTATAGATTGCCTGATGCAAGAGAACGCCATTGAAATGCTCTCATGTATTCAGCTCAAAGAATCGGTCTTCGCAGTAGACGAAAAGGTGACGGCGAAACTGTTGCAGGCACCGCTGTAACCGTATGCTTGGCAGTGAAGGCAACAAACATAGGATCTGTCGCCAATTTAACCAACGAACTGATGTTAAGTGACGTTAAGCGATGCTAAGCGGCGTTGGGTGATGCTAAGCACAGCGTGGTTTAACATCAGCGGTTCTGATTTATGGTTTTAACCCTGATAGGTAATCGTCCTGCCAGTGTGGGGCTGTAGTTATATTGAATTGATAATTTCATCTGTTGTGCACGGAGCGTGGAAAAGCTGGCGAGAAGAAAAGCTGCAAGTCAACCATCCTAAATAAAAGGGCTTTTCTCTCAAAGTTGAGCAGTGTTCATGGGCGTTCTTCCGTCTGGTTAGATTCAAAAGAAGGATCTAGCTTCAATATTTCGGGAGGCTTTAAACTGCGCTAAACAAAGCCGGACTAACGGTCCATGATGCTAAGCGCTGCAGTGGTTACCATCATAAGTTCAGAGAGTGATGTTAACCCAAATTTTGAACCAGACTTTTAGAGAGTCTCGTTCAGCTGTCTAAACGATTTGAGCCCGCGTCGGCGCAGCGTTCAGCTACACGGACGGCAATGAGGACTACGCCCGCGGCGCTTCTGTTGAAGATGCCGATGCGACGGCGGTCGAATTCCCGATTGGTGTGAAGATCGCCAAGGCGTTCGACACCAACGGCTTCAAGGTGAGCCCGGACTTCTCGTTCGCGGTCGGTGCCGACTGTTGGCGATCGTGAAAGCGACAGCAACGTTCGCTTTGCGGGTGCAGAAAGCACCTACAACTTCACCTTCGCTGATGACGTCAAGGTTCGCACGAACCTCGGCCTCTCCGCCGAAAAGGCGAACTTCCGCTTCGGCCTCAATGCCGGTTACGACTGGGGCAACGAAGAACGTTCCGCCACGAGGCTGATGCTCAACGCTCGCTGTCTCTTCTGATGGAAGCTTGAACAAGCGGGCCTGTCCCTGCAGCAGGCCCGCTCATCAAGACAAAACCGTCTGGTGAGGAGAATCTCATCGGACGGTTTTTGTTTTTTCGACTGTTGCTGTGAGGGAGGGCATCGGACGGAAGAAGGCGATGGAGGCGCGATCATTTGCCGAATGACATTTCCTTCTCCCAGGTGGCGGTCAAATGGTCGGCAAAGCGTTCGACGGTTGCGGACGGCGTGAGCGCCTTGTGACGGATGAGGCGGAACTTGAGCGTCGGCCCGGCAAGTTCCGGAAGTACTCGGACGAGCGTTCCGCGGCGAAGATCGACATCGCAGGCATAGGCAGGCAGAGTCGCGGCTACGCCGAGTCCGTCCTTTGCCGCCTCAAGGAGAGCGCCGACACTGTCGAACCTGATCGTCATGTTCAGGCGCCGCTTGAGCGGGATGAGCGTATCGTTGCCCATGAGCATGAACGGGCAGACCCAGCTGCTGCAGCCCAGAAGCGGAACCCGGTCGAGATCGTCGATCGTTCGCACCGGATGTTTTTCCATAAAGGCCGGCGAAGCGCACAGGCGGCTAGGAACGGCGCCGAGGTCCCGGTATTCCAGAAAGGCGGACTGCCTGGCATCGGCCCAGATGCCGATGTCGGCGTCGAGTGTTTCGTCGGCGGGCGGGGCGCTCAGAATGCGGACGTCGAAGTCGTACTCCTCGTGGGCCATGCGAAATGAGCCGATGGTGCGCACGAGAAAAGGCAACAGTCCGGAAACCGTCTGAATCCGCACGAGCCTGCGGTTTCGGCGCATGCCTACGCTTGCTGTCACGGCCTCGATGCGCCGGTCGATGTCGGAGAGGACGGGATAGAGGCGCTCGTAGAGTTCGCGCGCCTCGCCCGTGGGAAGAGTGGATCGGGTCGAGCGCTCGAAAAGCGGATACCCGACGCGCTTCTCGAGCGCCGCAATGCGTCGACTGACCTGCGAAACGTCGCAGCCGCAGGCCGTTGCGGCCCGACTCATCGAGCCGCATCTCATCAGTTCACCGAAGATCTGCCATGAGCGAAGATCGGAAAGACTCTCTGTCATCGGAACTATCCCTTGCAAATGCATTGCGAATGCACAATGCCGTCTTGTATCTTAACAACGACGGCGGAAAATACAATGGATGTGACCAATGACCTACCGTCGCCGGCATGCGTGTCTCTGCGGCATGCAACCGGTGACTCCTCGGGAGAATGACCATGACCACCACTTCTCGCAGATCCTTCCTCAAACTGGGCCTCGCGGCCACCGCGGGCGGCGTCGGCCTTGCTCAGGCCAAGCCCGTCTTCGAACCCGCTTCCTTCGACAAGGAGACCGATGTCGTGATCATCGGCACGGGTGCTGCCGGCTCGTCAGCGGCCGCACGCTGTTCGCAGCTCGGCCTCAAGGTCATCGTGCTTGAGAAGATGCCCGTCGGCGGCGGTTCGTCGGTGCTCTGCAACGGCGGCTTCGCTGTCTGCTGCACGGACGTGCAGGAGCGCAAGCGCATCAAGGACTCGCCCGAGCTCTTCGAAAAGGAGCTCCTCACCATGGGCAAGGTCAACGATCCCGAGCTCGTGCACACGTTCGTCACTGCTTCGCTGCCGACATACAAATGGATGCGCGGGCTTGGTGTCGAGGTCAATGACGTCACGACCGGCGCGGGCATGAGCGTGCCGCGCCAACACATGACGCGTCCGCCGCAGATGCTGGGCATTTTCCGTGAAATCACCGAAAAGGCGGGCGGCCAATATCTCTTCAAAACCGCTGCGAGGCGCCTCATCGTCAACGAGGAAGGGCGCGTCACGGGCGTCGAGGCCGAGTCCCGTGGCAAGAAGCTCTCCATTCGCGCCCGCAGAGGCGTGGTGATCGCGGCGGGCGGATGGGCGCGCAGCGAAGACCTACTTCGCCGCTTCTCGCCCGCGGCTGAAAAAGCCCTCAAGCTGGGCGGCATCGGCAATTCCGGCGACGGCTCAAAGATGGCATGGGCATTGGGCGCCGACCTTCTCGACGTCAGTTACACGAAGGCAACGTATGGCTTCAACCCAAAGACCAAGACTTCCGCCTTCGTCATGTACAACGGCGCCATGATGGTCAACCTCAACGGCGAGCGCTACGCCGACGAATCCCGTCCGTACAAGGAGTTGGGCGACATGACGCTTGCTCAGCCCGAAGGCATCGGCGTCCAGATCTATGACGCCGCCATCCATGAGGAGGCGCAGAAGGATCCGCTCGCGCGTACGGACACTCTGAAGAAGAACGGCGAACTCTACAGCGCCGACACGATCGAGGGCCTCGCCAAGGCGATGGGGCTTCCCGCTGACAAGCTCGCCGCGACTGTCCGTGCCTACAACGAAGGTCTCGCAAAGGGCGCGGACGCCTTCGGGCGCACATCGCTTTCCGCTGGCAACGGCAAGCCCGCTCCGATCGTCAAGGCCCCGTTCTACGGATTCCGTGCGACGGCCGTCCTGCTCTCGACCTACTGCGGTCCGAAGATCGACAGTCAGGCCCGTGTGATCAACATCTTCGGAGAACCCATCGAAGGCCTCTGGGCGGCCGGTGAGGGTACGGGCGGCCTGCACGGCGCTGCCTACATGTCGGGCACGTCGGTCGGCAAGGCCGTCGTCTTCGGCAAGATCGCCGCCGAAAGCATCGCCGGCAAGCAGTAAGCCGGCGGAGGCCCGCCCAAGGCCTGCAGGCGTCAAATCCGTGAAATTCGGCCCGCAGTCGGTACGATTGCGGGCCGAATTCGCATACTGCCCGCGATTCCGATGTCCTGACCGATCGTCAAAACGTCCGGAGGACTATCATTTTGAGTGTCGGCACTCGGGCGAGAACCGTTCAACTGGAGGAAATGGATGCAGCATCAGTGGCAGACCTTCACCGATGAGGAGATCATGACGCAGCTGGCCCAGCGCGAGGCGGGCAACTGCTAGTACATGTACGTCAACCAGCTGCGATGGCTCAGCTTTGTTGGTCACGGCCTCAAGGAGCCGTTTTCGCTTCTGGCCAAGGACATCCCGGCGCCTGAGCTGCCGCCCGAGCTCGACGAACTCGCTCAAAAGCGGGCGCTGCAGTATTTCCGCGTTATCCTTCTGACCACAAAGGACGCTGAGAGTCTCAACCTCGAGCCGCAGGATATTTTTCCAGCCGACATCCTTCTCGACGGCCGGCGGGTACCAGTAACGGTGGACTTCATCTGCGCCAGCATCCATTGGTTCACGCTGTACTCGCTCGGGAAGTATCCGCTTCCGCAGGACTGGGCGGATGATTTCGCGGAGTATTTGCGGCTCAGATGGCCCGAATACAAGGGCGAGCCCGTCACGCACGACGTACTGACCTACTGGCTCATGTACTGGGAAGTACACGAGAGAGAGGTTCAGGCGCCGCTCGAGCGTCTCAAGAATGACGTCAAGGGCTTCTACCGGTGTTGCAGAGGCTCTGCTTCTTCACCTGCGGGTGGGCGTCAAGCGCTGGATTCGCGATCGTTCGAAGTGATGGTGAGGCTGATGCCGGTGGGGCGGATACCGGACGAGGAGGACTTGCGGGCAGGGACGGGCGTGCCGTCCGCCGAGGCAGGCAGAGCGGAAGCCCAGTGGCCGAAACAATGACTTCGTTCAGCAGGTGGCCGCTCAGACGCGCAGGGTCGATGGTCGAGGTGCACGAGCACCGGGAACACCATTGAATCCAAACAATGTCGCTAGCCCGCTTTCTCTGCTGCTGGCAGGGATTACAACGGGGAACGGCCATGTCTGTCCCTTGTAAGACCTCATGGAGCCTTGGATCAGGCGCCTAAGCTCAAGGTCATATAGAATGAGGATGCCCGTAGGGAACAAGAAAAAATAGCAGGCTCAGTCGTTGCCAGCACAAAGTAAAGGCATACCTAAGTCAAAGACGGTGTGGGGAAACAATCATGATTAAAAACTTGACCGTAACCAATGTCGGTCCATCACAGAAGCTCGATCTGACTTTTGGAACGCGTCTTAATCTCATCACTGGCGACAATGGGCTCGGGAAGAGTTTTTTGTTGGACCTCATCTGGTACGCCATGACCAGACAGTGGCCCTCTGAAGTAAACCCGCAGCTTACCAACAGCTCGATTGCCCGTCCCTCCTCTCACTCTCACACGGCTGTCCTCAAGGCGGAAATTCTGGGGTCGCAAAAAAATGCCAAGGTGCAAGCGACTTTTTCTGCTGACGACGATCGCTGGATTTTCAATCGCGGCAATCCAGTATCGCCCGGCTTGGTTTTTTATTTGATGGCTGATGGTAGCTTTGCCGTATGGGATTCTGAACGGAATCGCAAGAGCAATGACATCGAGGCTCCCCCTCCCGCCTTCGTCCTGACAAACAAGCAGGTCTTCAATGGTCTCGCTGGTGATGGAGATGCCAAATTATGCAACGGCCTGATTGCCGACTGGGCTGCTTGGTCCGATAGTATCAGTTACGCGGATCTGGCGAAGCAGATGAATTCGGTTCTGCTGGCCTTGTCACCCTCCGGAGAAGCCTACGAAGCCGGCAAGCCGGTTAGAGTTGGCATCAGCGACTCGCGAAGAATCCCCACAATTAAGATGCCGTACGGCATCGAAGTTCCGATCACGCAAGCATCCTCTAGCATCAAAAGAATTGCTGAACTTGCCTATATGCTCGTATGGAGCGTCGCCGAGCACACGGAAATTGTTAATTTGAAAGGCAAGAAGATCGATACTCGCGTGACGATACTCGTTGACGAGGTAGAGTCTCATCTTCATCCACGCTGGCAGCGTTCCATTGTTCCTGCTCTGTTGGAGGCCATCGATGTGTTGTATAAACAACGAGGCGCCTCGGTTAGTACGCAAATCGTTATAACAACTCATTCTCCGTTGGTGATGTCTTCTGTCGAGTGTAAATTCAATCCGAAGTATGACCAATGGTTCGATTTGGATTTGATTGATGGAAATAATGTCTCTCTTACCAATCGTGAGTATATTCCCATGGGGAGCTTTGAAAATTGGCTGACTAGTAAAGCTTTCGACCTTACAACATCCTATTCAATGGATGCAGAGATGGTTTTGCGAAAAGCTAACGAACTCCTTAAGAAAGATTGCGTAAAAAGAAGCGAAATCTCGCAGGTGAGCAGTGAACTAGCAAAGGTTCTTCCAGAAATGGATCCTTATTGGATCATTTGGAATGCGGAATTGAAACGGAGGGGTATCAATTGATTCCTGTAAAGCCGGCGCCGGAGCCCTCAACATTCAATAAGAAGGTCAGGGAACCTGGTCGAGATTTTTTAAAGAATCTGGGTATTACAAAGCAAGGGGATGTAGCAGATAACATCCCGTGGGATAAGGCTCGCTTTTGGGCAAAATGCTACAAAGAACTTGATAGCGCATACAATTACATTTGTTGCTATGTCGGAATGAGGATCAACAATAGCAGTAATAGATTCGAAAGCCATTCAGTCGAACACTTCATTCCTAAAAGTATTAATCCTTGGTTGGCATACGAATGGGACAACTATCGTCTAGCTTGCAGGAAGGCAAATAGTGACCGGGATAAAAAGCCGGTCATCGATCCATTTCTAGTGGGGCCTGATGATTTCAGACTGGATCTATTTACCCAAAAGTTATTCCCTAATCCAATACTATCTAAACAAAAACAACAAGAAGTAAAAGACACAATCGATAACATCGATTTAAATTGCGACTATTGGGTCAAGAACAGGCAAAATTATTACTGCGAATACCTTAAAATGGAATCTGAGGAAGAGGGGAGGAAATACCTTCAAAAAAACGCCCCGATTTTACTCGCTGAACTTCTACGACCCTCTCAAAAAACCACTGTCGTCGAAGACGTCTAGCAACTTTGCCCTCTGGCGCGCTTTCCCGCCAATCGTTCCGCGCATGGCGTCAAGGCGTTTGTTTTCCCTGATTTTCTCGGGACGCTGATTGTGATGCTGTCGCCCTTGCACCGACGCGCTGACCATCGGGTAGATGGAGGCAACGCCCTATACGGGCCGCAGATGATTCATGGACGTGGCAGAGAGACAGCCGTCGACGTATCCCTGACAGGAGAGGAGTGCCGCAGCACACCGTCTGGTGAGCTTCGCAGCAGGGGTGCAGCAGCCGATTTCCCGGATGAACGAAATTTTCGGCAAAGAGATGGCGGCGCATTGCGGCTAAAGTTCCGTCATGTGCCAAGAGGATCACACGCACCCTGGACACTCTCATTCGGGTTAACGCGGAGCTGCGCTCCATGTGAGCGCAGATTTCTGAGTTTGCCCGCTATCTGTGCCCAGGCAGTCCTTGCTGGTAAAAGGAAGGTCGCGCTTTGAGCGTAATACGAGAAAAGCGCTATAATATTACACATAGATCATATTTGGAGATTCGCATGAGCAATCCTAGCCTCTCTATATCATCTCTAGTGTTCTTCCGTAAAAACGCGGGCTTGACGCAGGCAGACATTGCAACAGCTATGTCTATTACACAATCTGCAGTTGCACGACTAGAAAAAAGATTGCTGTCTGATGCAGATGTAACCTTGAAAACTCTGGAACGTTACGCAGAGGCAGTCGGGATTCGTATGCATGTCGATTTCGAACCTAAAGCCCATAAAGCAGGGGTATTCTCAACGGCTGCGGAAGCCATTAACTTTGCCATTCACTCCTCAGCATGTGAAGGCATGACAACGCCGAGTGAAGATATTGACAATCTCTGGCGCCTGGCCAGAGGAGAAATTTCTGCAGACACTTTGATTCAGCAATATATTTCTGAAGCTATTGAAGAGGATCAGAAAATACATGCACGTTGAGTACAATTACAAGTACGACTGCATCGTGGATCCATACACCTATTCAGGCACAGCTATCTTAAGAAACAAATTCAACATTCGCGACTCTTCAGTGCTCAGCAAGGTAGAGCGGCGCATCACGGAAGCCAAGTTGGTTCTCCTCCAGACGCGCCAACTCCCCAGAGGGCATTACGACCTGAAGCATCTGCAAGCTATGCACAAATATCTTTTTGGCGATATTTACGACTGGGCGGGGGAAATCAGATCAGCTGGCTTCATCAGCAAGGGTCAGTCCATCTTTTGTCATAGCGATTTTATCGTTCCATATGCGCAATCACTCTTTAGCTGGATGCATCGAGAAGATTTCAAAGGCATGACAACGGAACAGTGCGCCAAACGGATGGCGTTTTATTTGTCGGAGGTGAATGCCCTTCATCCATTTCGTGAAGGAAACGGTCGCACAACGCGTCTTTTCTTTGATAGCTTTGCGAAAGTAAACGGATGGGATCTCGGAATTGCTCAAATTCCTCATGATGAGTTTGTCGCCGCTATGATCGAAAGCATGAACAGTTCTTTGGAGAGACTAGAAGACGCAATTGGCAAAGTCCTCACAACTGCTCAGCGTTAACGTTTCCCTATTGAAAATCGGGCAAAATATCGGAAGCAGGGAAGTTGCAACCATCCCTTCCGCCCCACAACTCCGGCCAGGCTCACGAAATTCTCGATGTCGAGCCTTCGGCGTCGGAATGGGGGCCCCGCAAGGGGTTCAGACACGACAAAGCCCGGTGTTTCCAGCACCGGGCAGAGTCTTCTTAAAGGAAATCGGGATGCTCGCAACATTCATTTCCTTGTTAGGAAGTTTAGCACAAGCGCAAATCGTTTGGATTGGCGACGTCAACACGAATTTCGCGTCCCAAAGAGTCTCTAATTTGGGTAGAATAATAGGACATGGTCATTTTTGTTGTTTTTTTTGGTGCAAACAAAATTATAGCAAGGATGACCATTCTTTTTGGCTACCACACAGCCGTTTACAAGAAAAACCGACCTGCTCGGAGGTCGGTTTTTTGTGGCTCATGCAAAATTCGGGTTAAGAGGCAGACAGCACGAGATGAGCGATGTATCCCGAACGAGTATCCCCGTTTCTGGTCGCCAATCCGTCCAGGCGGTGAAGGACTCGCTTCGGGAGCGTGATGTTGACCCTCTCCGACTTGTCAGAGAGCTTGGAAAGATCCACATCAACCGTACCCAGAATCCATCCTTGGTACTCATCAATCTTCGCGACAGATTCCATGCTTGAAGGCTCAGGGATCGCCTCCCCGTCGTCAATGGCGCATTCAAGCCATCCTTCTACAGCTTCCTTAGCCATTACATAGGCTTCATCCAGCGTATCCCCAGCTGAGAAGCAACCGGGGAGATCAGGGACAACCACGCCATAAGCATGAGTATCGTCGCCTCTTTCGATTACGATTGGATAACGCATAGCGTCCTCTGTTAAGAGTGGGACGGAGTTCCAGAGAACTCCACCCCAGTTCAACATCACTTGAAGCGTATCCCGGCTTGCTTTTCGATACTTCTCACGGTACCGATCGGCAGATCTTTTTTGGGATGGGGAGTGTCAGGATTTCTGTGTCTGGGGAGGTTATTCCAGGGGCAGCCCAACGAGGCTGCCCTTTGTATTTGAGATGCAGTATGCCAGACCTGATGCGATAGCGGGGGCTAAGGTGGAGGGGCCCGCGCGGAGCGCGGGAGGATCCTCCTTAGCCCCCGCTATCGCGCGCCGCGAAGCGGCTGGCGCGTTAGCGCGAGAGGTCTAATCATATCCCTTCCTTACTCCATGGCACCTGTAAAGCGCTCACCAAACAGCAGAGCGAACTGGGGCATGGCAGCAGCCCACTTGGGCGTAGCACGCTTCCAGGAGGCCGTGAAATTCATGATGGCCAGGTAAATCAGCTTCTTGGCAGCGTCCTCATTGGGGAACAGAGTGCGCGTCTTGATCACCTTCCTGATAGCACGGTTGAGCCCTTCAATCGCATTGGTCGTATAGATCAGCGTACGGATCTCAGGAGGAAACTGGAAGAACGGGATTACCTGTGCCCAGGCGCGTTCCCAGATCTGGATGATGGCAGGGTACTTCTTGCCCATGGCCGTGCTCCCAAAGCGCTCCAGAGCGCGTTCTGCAGCGTCGGCATCCACTGCCTGATAGATGGGCTTAAGCTCCTTGCACGCGGCCGCCCTGTCTTTATGAGAGACGAATGACGTGGATGCGCGGATAAGGTGGACGATGCAGGTCTGATGGAGGGGCTGCGGATAGACGGTTTCAAGAGCTTCCGTCATGCCCTTCAGGCCATCCGTAACGGCGATGAGGATGTCCTCAACACCTCGGGCCTTGAGCCCGTTGAACACGGTTGCCCAGAAGCTTGCACCCTCGTTCTCGGCGATCCACATGCCCAGAACCTCACGCGTACCGTCTGTTCGCACGCCAATCCCGAGATGAACGGCCATGTTCTTCACGGCTGCGCCACTGCGGATTTTGACTCGGATCGCATCGAAAAAGGCGACGGGGTACACACTTTCGAGCGGGCGGTTCTGCCACTCCTGCACGTCCTCAAGCACCCTGTCGGTGACCTTGCTAACGTAGTCGGGGCTGATGTCCACACCGTAGAGGTTGTCGATGAACGCCTGGATGTCGCGGGTGCTCATGCCCCGGGCGTACATGGCGATGATCTGCTCGTCCATCTTGCCGAACGACCGGCTGTGCTTGGGCACGATGATAGGGTCGAAAGTGTTCCGGCGATCACGAGGGACGCTCAGCGGCAGAGGACCGAACTCGGTCTTGAGGGTCTTGTGGCTAAAGCCGTTGCGCTTGTTGGGGACAAGGGAAAGCTCGTCAGCATCAACTTCTTCAGGAGGCGTTTCGGTGGGCTGACAGCCGGTGAGATGGGCATCCATTTCTCCCTGCAGCATGGCTTCGACAAAGCGTTGGGAGAAGGTACGTACGGCCTCGGAGAAGGCTTCGGCTCCTAGGGGGCGGCCCGATGCTCGAAGCTCGGAAACGTACTGCTCGATGTGGCTATCGAGGGGGTTGGTGGACTTCTTACGAGAATTGCGTTTGGTGTTCGTGTTCATTGGATGCACCCGTTTGGCGGGCTCCGATTATCCCATGGACACAAAATTTCTGACGCTCTCTTGGGATGCGGAACACACACCGTCATCTTCGACCCAAGACGTTTGAAGTAGTGATGGCTTCCTCGTACGCGAACTTCCCTCCATCCTTCGGCCTCAAGCTTGCTGATAATCGCGGAACTATTCATATTTGTCCCTTCATTATCAACGGCTCAATTATACACACCGCCACACATTAGATCATGGCTCACAATCGGATAAGGGGTGAGGACTTTCGGTCTTCAGCCCCTTACAACGGAAAATCTCGAGGCGGGTAGGGTATAAAAAACAACCCGTACTCAAACTAGTCTCATAGACAGCTTGAGAACAGTCTGTGGTTTCGAAACGGTCCTCTTTGGACGAGCAGATGTCGCGTTTCGTCGTGGGGCGAGGCGCGGCTCGAGCTCATATAGCACGAGAATGCCTGTAGGCAACAGGGCAAAACGGCAGACTTGTCCTGAATAAAGGTATGCCGGGCAAAGACGGTTTGTGGGGAAGAATGATGATAAAAAAACTTGAACGCATCCAATGTCGGCCCTCTGCAGAAGCTCGATCTCACTTTCGGTCCTCGCCTCAATCTGATCACTGGGGACAATGGGCTCGGGAAGAGTTTTTTGTTGGACCTCATCTGGTACGCCATGACCAGACAGTGGCCTTCTGAAGCCAACCCTCAGTTGGCCAACAGCTCCGTTACCCGTCCTTCCTCTCCTTCTCAAAAAGCCGTCCTCAAGGCGGAAATTCATTGGGTGCAAAAAAGTGCCTGCGTCGAGGTAGCCTTTTTTGTCGACTACGATCGCTGGATCCTCAAGCAAGGCGATCTCGCATCGCCCGGCCTGGTTTTGTATTTGATGGCTGACGGCAGCTTTGCCGTATGGGATTCGGAACGCAATCTCAAGAGCAGGGAGAAGGAAGCTCCTCCTCCCGCCTTTGTGATGACCTTCAAGGAGGTTTTCAATGGCCTGGCGGGTGAGGGAGATGCCAGGTTGTGCAACGGCTTGATTGTCGACTGGGCCGCCTGGTCCGATAGTCGCACCTACGGGTTTCTGGCTGAGCAGTTGAGTGACGGGAACCAGGTCTCTCTTGTCCACCGAGAGGACATCCGAACAAAGTGAGTCGGTGCTTGTCGCCGACGGCATGATCGAAGACCATCGACGTACATCTGAAAGGGGAGGAGCACCGCAACACACCGCCTGGGGAGCTTAGCGACAGGGGGGCAGCGGGCTGTTTCTTTGATGAACGAAATTTCCATTTCGTTCAACTGGCGCGACGAAAAGGCGTTCTTCGGGACTGAATCGGCACCTGCTGCGGGCGTTACGGGCAGTCGAAAACGTCAGCACGGGCGTCTGCTCGGACTCGACGTTTTGACCGGCTGAAGGCCCAACAGAGTGACAGAGGGACGGCAACGACTGCTTACAATTGTAGGGTGGTTTGCCGATAAAAAGTCCGAAAAATAAGCCCCCGGCGGTTGCCGAGGGCTGTGGTTGCATCTTAACTCAAGACAGCATCAGCTCTGAAACGGGGCTAGTGGTAGCTTGAGAGCTACGAGTTACGCAATCGCGTGTTTAACCGGAGGCCTCGCTGCCTTGGTGCTGTCGAGAGAAGCCTCAAATACTATTGAGCCGATTCCCTGCGTTCGATTCGCCTGACGAGATGTCTGGGTTTGGTAGCGTACCATGCATCAAAAACTTGTCTAATGGTGTGGCGCATATAGTCGGCTGGAGTGGAAAGCTCGACGCCCTTGCGATGGAAAAAAGAAATGGTCAATGGCGGCAAAGCAAATAAGGATGCCGGCAATGCCGAGACTCGTTTTTCATATCTCTCATCTTCCGCTACGCTCAAGGGGGAGAGGCTGAGAGCGTTGTGACGTCCGTTAAGCGCATCAATGCCGTAAAAATCGCAGATGGTCAGGCTGCGAGGGGCTGTAATGCCGATTGAGTTGAGCTTGGACAAAAGCAGCGGTTCATCGCCAACAGTCGTCAGCCATTCGCACGAGGCAAGTTGATGGTGAACATCGGCGCCGGGCTTGAAGATTGGATGTGAAGCAGAGGCGATAACGCCTTGGTCTACTTCAAAGAGCGGCTCTTCTTCAAGAGCTGCAAGTGATTCACGCTGATGGTCGCCGATCATGACAACGGACAAGTCCAGTTTGTCCGTCACGAGCTGTGAGAGGCAGTCGGTTAGAAAACCGCTGCTGAAAATGACTTTAGTCTCAGGAAAGCGGCTTCTGAAGTGCGTCATGGCATCGGCAAGAATGCAGGGCGGCAAAGTCGGCGTTACCGATAGGCGCAGCTTGTCGAAATGGCCTGTTGCTATGGCTGAGACTGCTGCGGCAGCCTTGTCGGCATTGGCGACAATGGTTTCCGCATATGGCAGAAGACTTTCACCGGCTTCGTTGAGCCTGAGCCCTTGGGCGCTTCTTTCAAAGAGCGGGCTACCGAGTTCCGCTTCCAACTGGGAGACGGCTTTGGCGACGGTTGACTGTGTGAGATTGAGTTCAACGGATGCACGTCTGACACTTCCTGTCTTTACAACAGCCAAAAATGCCTTGACCTGGCGAATTTTCATCGGACTCTCCGTTGTGCATAAAGGAACGGGGGTTGCGTCATAAAGACCCGGCAATTGAAAGGATCTTAACCGCCATTGATGACGGCAGGGGATCAAGACAGGGTAAACCCGATGGCCGCTGTGACATGAAGAAGGCGTCAGGTTCTTCAATGCAGGAAGCCTGACGCCTTTGGGAGGATTGATAATCAGAATCGATGAACGATGCCGGCCGTGAATTCATAGCCGTTGGGCTTGGCTTCCATGGCGGCGGTTTCGACCTTTTCCTGAGACCAACCGGTCATGGCGTAGACGGCGGTGCGCTTCGAGATGGCATAGTCGTAGCCGAGGGCCGCGATCACGCGCTTGAAGTCGACGTCGATCTTGTTTTCCATGTCGCGGTAGCCGATGCTGGCCTTGGCAACACCGCCGAGCGCCGGGACGTTCACGCCAAGGCTGACGCCGTAGCCGTCAACGAAGCCGTAGCCCTTGCCGCCGGTTACGGCCATGATGCCGTCGGTGCCGACGCCGCCGCGGAAGGCGGGAAGCTCCTGGTCGCCGAAGAACTGCGTAAATGCGAGGAGTCTTACACCGCCGTCGAACGTGTAGTTGCCGCCGACGGTGACGGTCCATCCGTCGTCCTTGCTGGCGGCTGCGCCCGTGCGGTACGTGCCGTACATCGTCGTGTCGGCCACCACGATGGCTTCAACGGCGCCGGCCTTGTAGCGGGCGGCGACGGATGCATAGCGGTCGGATTCGCCGCCACGTCCTTCGGTGCTTGTGGTGAGGCCGGAACTCTTGAAGGAGTACATCGCGTAGCCCGTCAGACCGGCAAAGGTCGGGGTCACGTAGCTGATCGCATTGTCGACGCGGGTCCAGGAAGATGCGGAGATGCAGCTGGAACCGAAAGCCTTCGTGTAGTTGGCAAACAGAGGATCGATGGCGCGGAAGAGGCCGTCGGCGCCGAGTGTGCTGCCGAAGAGCGGGAGAACGCCTGCGGAGACTTTGCCGAAGGGCCCTGTCAGGTCGACATGGGCTTCACGGCCAAAGAGCTTGCCGGTCTGGTCGAACTGACCGTCGTCGGACTTGAAGCCGGATTCGAGAACGAAGCCGACCTTGTAGCCGTTGCCGAGATCTTCGGAACCGCGAAGGCCGAAGCGGGAGCCGAATTCCTTGGCGTTTTCCATGGAGAACGTGTTGACGCGGTCGTGGCCGGCAACGTCTGCATCGCTCGAAACAAAGGAGAGGCTGGTGTCGATGACGCCGTAAACCTGCACGTCGGCAGCGGTGCTCGGGAGTGCAGCAAAAGCGCACAGCGCGCCGGCGACTGCCATGGATGAGAACTTTGTGTTATTCATGACTCATTCCTGAATGTCGGCTGCATGCATCCCGGTGCATGCAGCCGGTTGGTGATGTTAGAGGTTGATAGAGCAGGGCGCTTTTTTTAGGCGGCAGCCAATTCACGACCGACCAGCCACCCCCAGGTCGCGGCGCGGCCCGCGCACATGCCGGCAATAAGATTGGGATAGGTGTTGGCAAAGTAGCCGCCGCTGTCCTGTCCGATCACGTAGAGACCGGGAATAGGATGACCTTCCGTGTCGATGGCATTCATGTGCGTGTTGATCTGGATGCCGTCGAGCGTGCAAAGCGAGTAGCCGGCATTCTTGACGCCATAGAAAGGCGGCTTTTCAAGCGGGGACAGACGGAAGGATTCTTTGCCGAAATCTTCGTCCACGCCCTTGTGTGCGAGATCGTTGTAGCGTGCAACCGTCTTCTTGAGGGCTTCGGGCGGCAGACGAAGCTTGCGTGCAAGCTCTTCGATCGTATCGGCCTTCTGTACGAAGCCGTCGGCGATCAGCTTGGGAAGAACCGTGGATTCGATGAATTCCCATGCGAAAATCGGACGCGCGCCGTTGGGGTGCGGATGCAGGCGAGAGCATCCGGCCATGCGCGTATGCTGAACAAAGTCCGTCCACGTGGAGTCGAAAAGCGAATAGTGGCAGTGTCCCTTCTGGTATTCGTCGGCATGAAGAATGCCTTCATAAGTGCCGGACTCATTGAAGAATCGTTCGCCGTCGGCATTCACCTTGAGCCACGGCTGGCTGCCGGGCCAGAACGTACCCATGTCGGTCTTCTTCATGGCTTCGATGCCGGGTTCCTGATCTGGACGAAGCGCGCTGCGGTCAAACTGTGCCATGGAATGGGTTTCGTCCATCTTCGCGCCAACCCACAGACAGGCACGAATGCCGTCGCCCATGGCGCCGGGCATGGACTTGTTGCCGCCCAGAATTCGAAGATTCCAAGGCTGAAGGGCCTCTAGCATGTCATAGTTTCGGCAATATCCGCCCGTTGCAATCACAACACCTTTGGAGGCGAGGTAACGAACATAGCGGCCGTCCGAGTTTTCTGCGATGCAGCCGGTGATGCGGCCGTTTGCTTTTTCCAGTTTCACCATCTTGGTGTTGTAGTGGAATTCCGCACCGTGCTTGACGGCATAATCGTAGAGAACAACGTTGCCATTGAGGCGCTTTTGGCCCTTCTGATTGTTTTCCCAACGGGCCTGCGGCCATCTCGGCGTGTGGCACGTCGGGATGGCGGGATAACGCGTGTTTTCGACATTGTCGACGGTTTCATGCCAAAGTTCGACGCCTCGTTCGGCAAGGCGGTCGCCGTACCAGTTCATCACTTCGCCGGAACGTTCGGCAAACGTAAGGTGGAGACGCTGGTCGACATGGCCGCCGGCCGCCTGGGTGGCAAGGGTGACGAAGTCAAACTTGTTGATGTTGGTACCCCACTTCTTCTGGTAGCGGGATCCGATGGCGGCAAAGCCTTCGCGTACGCCGGTGCCGACGACAAATCGATCGATGCCGATCACCTTGGCTCCGCTCTCGGCGGCGCTGGCAACGGCAAACATGCCGCTGGTGCCGCATCCGACAACGAGGATTTCGGTTTTGACGGTCTTGACAATGTCCTTCTCGTCGATGACAGGCGGCTTGCCGAGCCAGTCGCCGGTCTTGGACGCTTCTTCAGCCGTCTTTTCAGTAATGACTTCAACGGGAATCTTGCCCTGAGCCTGTTCAATGCATTTGCGGGCCGCACGCGTAACGGCGTTGGAGGTCACCGTAGCGCCGGAAACGGCATCGATTTCGGCACCCTGAGAGGCGAGAAGGGCCTTCTTGAGCTTTTCGGCAGCGGCCTGGCCGATGGAAGGCGTTTCACTCGACGCATCAATCACGACGTCAACGATGCGGTCGGTTTCAAAAGTCATGCTGACGCGGACATCACCGGCGATGCCGGCAGCCTTGGCAGTATAGGTGCCGGGTTTGTAAAGGCCCGCCGGAGCGGCGTGAACGGCGGCGGCAACCAGGGTGGCACTGCCGGCAAGGCCTGCGCGAAGCAGCTGGCGCCGAGAAAGGTTTGGCGACATTTGGTCTCTCCTGTGTAGATATGTGTCCTTTCGAAGAAATCATCTTCTCGAACATGAGATCATCATAGAAGAATCAATATCGGCTTTGTTTGGACAATTTTTCCCCCTGTTCGCTAATTGCGAACTCTCGTGAAAACCCTTGAGTTGCCTCTTTTCCCGTCGAAGCTTCCTGCGACCTGGTCGTCCTGCGCCGTCTTTACAACAGGCGTCGTCGATAACAAATAACAAAAGACTCGCCGGATGAAAACGGATCCGGCGAGTCTTGAGAATGACGGTAGCGCGGCATGAGTTGATGTTCGTCACTTCATGCCGCTGCTTTCGGCAAATTACAGCTTGTACTTGGCGGCGGACAGGCCTGCCTGGCGGCCGTTCACGAGGCAGTCCATGACGGCGCCGTGAATGCCGCCGACGCATTCGCCGGCCGCGAAGAGGCCGGGAATCGGCTGATCGGTTTCAACGTCAAGCACGGCGGTCGCGACGTTCGTGGCCATGCCGCCCATGCAGTGATGGACCTTCGGGCTCATTTCGGAGACGTAGAAGGGCGCTTTGCCGATCGGCTTTGCTTTCTTGTCGAAGCGGCGGCCGAAGTCGGCGTCCTTGCCGGCTGCGTGAGTTCGTTGTAGCGGGCGAACGTGGCTTCGAGCGTCTTCTGATCAAGCTTGTTGGCGTCGAAGAGCTCCTCGATGGCGAGGCAGTCGATGTCGAAGCGAAGCGTGGTGACGGGACCGGGACGGCCCGTGTCGAGCACGCCGACGCAGCCCGTGTAGCCGCCCATGCGCTCGAGGAGGGCTTCCGAGACGCCTGCGGCGCGGGCGAGCTCAATGGCGGCCTCGACCTCTTCGGGCTTGCGGGCCATGACGGCGTCGGGATTGATCACCTGAAGGCCGTCGTTTCGAATTCGAGCCAGCCTTGATCCGGATTCATGTGGAAGCTGCGGCGGTCCTCGACCATGCGGTCAACGTATTGTTCGGTATGTGCGGTCATGTTGATGTCTTTGAGACCACGGGGCACGCGGATAATAAAACTCAATCGGTTTTGACACCTGTCGATTTTAGGCGGCATCTGCCGAAGAACTGAATCGGATTAACCCTTTGGGCGGGCCTTTGTGAAAGGTTCGGACAAATGGAAGCAGGGTCTTTACGTACCCTATCCCGACGAAGCCGAAAGCATACAATGCCTGATTCGGGATGCAACCTTGGTTCAAGGTCTTGCGGCGCAAGGGTTCGGGGAGCGGGGAGGGTGTTTTCGGCGGTCAGCCTGCGGGAGCGGCGAATGCACGATTTTCGGGAAACGGAACTCAGGGAAAATGTGGAGATTACGTTTTCGCGAGCGTGAAAACCCGAGTAGTCATATTTGAGCGACATGGGTATGCTCACTTCTGCCGGCACGACCAGCCGGTTTGAAAGGAGCTAACAAAAATGAATTTCATGAAGACTCTGGTGGCCGCCTCCGTGGCCGGTGCGATGATGGTAGGTGCGGTGTGCGCCCAGGAAGACTCGCTGCGTCCGCGCGAATACGGCATCCAGTTCGGCGTCCTGCAACCGGGCCAGAACAACGCCATCACTGACGTTGAAGGCGTGCTCGTCGGCCAGGTGAACGTGCATGACGACAAGAAGGGCGCTCATACGGGCGTGACCGCGATTCTTCCGCACGGTGGCAACCTCTTCAAGGAAAAGGTTCCTGCGGGCATCTTCCTCGCGAACGGCTTCGGCAAGATGACGGGCTATCCGCAGGTGAAGGAACTCGGGAACATCGAGACGCCGATTGTCCTCGTCAATACCCTCAACGTGGCCGCAGGCCTTGACGGCATCATCGACTATACGTTCTCCTTCAAGGAAAACGGCGACTGCCGCAGCGTCAACGGCGTGGTCGGTGAAACGAACGACGGCGGCATCAACGACATCCGCGCCCGCTTCCTCACCTCCAAGGACGTCCTGAAGGCCATCCAGACGGCCAAGTCCGGTCCCGTTGAAGAAGGCGTCGTGGGCGCAGGCTCCGGCACGAAGGCCTTCGGCTTCAAGGGCGGCATCGGCACGTCGTCCCGCAAGCTGCCCGCGAGCATGGGCGGCTACACGGTCGGCGTCCTCGTTCAGACCAACTTTGGCGGCTTCCTCAATGTTGACGGCGTCGCCGTGGGCGAAAAGCTCGGCGGCTATCCGTGGCAGAAGGAAATCGAATGCGCCGACGGCTCGATCATGATGGTCGTTGCCACCGACGCTCCGATTGATGCCCGCAACCTCGAGCGCGTCGCCAAGCGCGCCTTCATGGGCCTCGCCAAGGCTGGCGGCATCGCCTCCAACGGCTCGGGCGACTTTGCGATTGCTTTCTCGACCGCCAGGGAAAACCGCGTTCCGCACAACACTAAGAAGCTCGAGAAGCTCCAGAACGTCAACGTCGCCAATGACGACATGACGCCGATCTTCATGGCCACGATCGAGGCCACCGAAGAAGCCGTCGTAAATTCGCTCTTCAAGGCGAAGGACGTCAAGGGCTACAACGGCAAGGTCACCAAGGCGCTTCCTGTCGACCAGGTCCTCGAAATGCTCAAGGCGGAAGGCAAGATCGTCAAGCAACCGCGTTAATACGTAATCAAGCCCTCGTCAGGGAATTGAACGCCAGTGAAGGCTCCGACAAGCGTCGGGGCCTTTTTCGTCATGTGGAACAATGCAGGTGAATCTCTGTTCGGCCGGGCGCTTGTGACGTGCAAAACCGCCCGAGCTCGTTGCTGTGAGCTCGGGCGGTTTCTGAAGCCGACTGTCCGTGATGAGCTAACGGGTCATCATTTGGAAGTCAGTTGATGCGGGCTGGAAGTCAGAAAGCGTGGCGCACGCCCACGGTGGCGCGCCAGTCTTCGTCAAGATAGCCGCCGCTCGTGCGTTCGACATCGGCCCACACGTAGGTCGAATCCGTGAGGTTGAAGTTGGCTCCGAGGCCGTATTCGACCCACGTATCCTTGCCGTCGATGTCATAGACCTTGCCGTTGCCGCCTATAACGGCGTTGTCGCCCAGAAACTCATGCACTGCGGAGACGCGCAGATAAGCCGTGTTCCCGTTTTCAGGACAGCGCATGCCGAAGGCAAAGCCCGCACGTCCCATCAGACTGTCGGCGTCATCGAAGCGATAGGTCGAGCCGTCGGAGAGCGAGAGGACGTCTGCATCCACATGCGTGTAGGCGAGTTCAACCTGAGGTTCAAGATAGAAGGACTTCGAAAGGTCGAAGCGCCAGCCGAACTCTCCGGAGAGCGCGGTGACGATGTTGTCCATCGAACCCTTCTTGTTGCCGTCGACGGTCATGTCGGTTTGGGCCGTGCCGAGACGAGCGACGACGTCGGCAAACTGACCGTTCTCACCCATCCAGAGACCGTAGGCCGCAAGGCTGTAGACGTCCATGTCAGCTTTACCGCGCCTGTAGTCGGCATCGCTCATCGTGTAGGAGAAGGCCACGCCGAAGCGGGGAGCGCCGGCGGTCGGCACGGTGTCGACGCCCACCTGGATCGTGTGGAAGTCGTTTTCGAGTCCGCTTTCGGCGGAGAGCCTGCCGCCGTCATAGCGTGCCCAGGCACCCGACGTCTGCTTCATCGAACGAATGTCGCCCATGCGCTTGTGAACATCATTCGTGAGGATGCGGTTAAGGGCCAGCGGAGCAATAGTGGCAAGTTCGAGGGTGGACTGCATCAGGGAGTTCGGGCCTGTGGAGTGCACCTTGGCTTCGCTGTCGATGATGAAGCCTTCGTTGTACATGCCTTCGTCAACCTTCATGGTCGTCTCAACGCCCTCAGCGGCGACATTGCCGAGAAGTTGCTTCGCCTGGTCGCTTGTTACGTCGTCGGATGTAAGGTCCTTCGTCAGTTCTTCGTTGGCGAGCTTCACCGTGAGGGAGGAGTCGGCGTCGGCAGAATCAACCGTGAAGGTGCCGGCCTGCTGGCCTTCGTCAGCGGTGAGATCCGTGGCGAGGCGAACCGTGCCGGAACCCGACAGCTTCTCAACAGTAGCGTTGACCGACTTGTCGGTAATATTCACCACACCGTTATCGAGCACAAGGCTGTTGAGCGCAACAGCACGCTGGCCGTTCTGAGCCGTCGGATCGGTCGAAGCAATGGCCGTCGGCGTCCACTGTGCGCCGTTCTTGACGGTGAGCTTCATATCGGTCACGGTCAGTTTGTCGCTCTCAACATTGTCAGGAAGACCAGCCCAAGCGACAACCGTGTTGCCGATCCAATAGGAATTGGCTCCCGCAAGAGTCACGTCGACATTGGCATTAACGCCCGTACCTGACGTTTCAGCATCATAGTCGAACACCACGTCGCCGTTGATCTGCGTGGAATACTTGCCGTCCTTGTTGATTTCGATCGATGCATCACCGCGAGCAAGGAGCGCATGGTCGGCAGTAATGACCGTATTGCCTTCGATATTGACCATACCCGTACTCATAACGGACAGTCCCATCGATTTCACACCTTCAATCGTCGACCTAGCCTCAATGTTAACGGCGCGCCCCTTGATATTCAGAGTAGCCTTCTTCTCTGGATCCATTTGATTGGACGCAACCTGTACCGCTCTGACGTCCGAGCCGCCCTCTGCGTAGATGCTGATCGTCTCCCCATTGAGATTCACCTCGCCAGCCTTCTTCGGAACAATCGTGGAGTTGCCGCCTTTGAATTCATTACTGAAAACCCAAACACCGATGGCTTTCTGGGCATCGGTGGACACCGCTCGAATCGAAACATTAGAACGACCATCTCCCACGTTGATCAGGGAATTTGATGCAGCATGAATACCGACGGCATCGGACTTTGCCTGTGCATCAATGTTGATTGAAGCTGCCGTTAAATTAATTTCTGATATGTCATTCTCATCCTTGCCGTAAGCCTGCAGGCCCTTAAAGACATTTGTGACGGGTACGTCGGCTTTGGCTGAAGCATCGAGCGAGGCAATCGTAATCGAATTGGTGAATTCATTACCAATGTTCACCTTGCCGCCGTAAACGACCTCAACCCCCGCTGCCTCACTTCCCGCAGCAGTCAGCTGAATGTCTTTCGCCGCCAAGTTGATAATGGCGGTACCAGACTCACTACCTATCTTACCCCGAATAGCTGCAGTCTTGATCGCAGACGCCTCGCTCGAAACCGCGCTGATCTTTACAGTATTGGCATTACTAATGGAGATTGAAGAATCGCGCTCATACCCACTTGAACCTGCCTCTACAAGCAGGCCATACGTTTCTGCCGTTGCCTTATCTGCTTGGTTTTTCACATCGATGACAACATCGTCTGCTGCGATATTGACCTCGGCATTGAGCTTCGTTTTAACGCCGTAGGCCTTAGAGCCAATGGAAGATATCGAGAGGTCTTTAGCTTGAACATCAACTGCGGTTTTTGCTCCTTCCGCAGCAATGCCGAAGGAGAAGTTGCTGCCGTCGGAAGAAATCTGCAGTGTCTCAGCAGCCGCCAATTCAACATTGACATCAGTTTGGAGCTTGACAGAGCTGTCCGATCTGCTTTTTGCGTAAATTCCTCGAGCCGTCTCGTTTGATTTCGTATCCAAAATGATGTTCTTGCCTGCTACACGAAGCAGATTGTTGTAATCGCTGCCCGTTTTACTTTCAACAGATAAGCCGGCTACGCTCTTGTTGTCACTGCCATTTATGGTCAACGTGTTGCCAGCATTGATGATGACGCTTCCTGTTGTGTCTTTTTTGATATAGGCGCCTGCTTTTTTGACTGTGAAGGTGAGGTCGCCTGCGGAATTGATGGTCGCGGTGTGCCCGTTTTCTGCTGCGACACCGTAATCTACGTTTTCAAACGTGTTTTGATCTTCAATAATCAGGTCTTGTGAATTCGCATGAATCCCATAGGTAGAGGCGTTGGCGACTCCCATTGGGAACAACGAAGCCAAAGCAACCGTTATTAGCAACGGATTAAAAGGGCAAATTATTGTGCATGATGAACTTCCTTTCAACCAACCCAGATATCATCCAGGCTCATAGTGGAAGAATGAACTGTTCACTGATGGGGGGGGGGTAGGGTTATCCCTTAAATTTGATAGAAACGCAACACTACCCAACGTTTCCAAATTCTCGATACAAAGAGAGCGTCAGAAATTCTGGCTCTTCCGACATTTTTGGGAAATGAGAGTTTGTCGGGTCCCCTCATCATAGGGGTACGCCCCCTGACACCGTTTGTTACACGCGTAGGATCCGCCAAAATCAAGATCTCTTTTATCGAGATCAAGATGATCAATTGAACCGCGGCTCATACTGCCTACCTCAGCAGCGGCCTCAACAAATCCGCCTTCCATCGCACCCGCCTGCATGAGTTCCTCGAAGCAGACGATGCCCTGCCGGACCTCTGGGTGCTCTACCATCAGTTCCGTCGAATCGAGAAGCAAACGGTTACGTCCGTTCCACGCTCGAGCTCCAAGCTGATCAAGGTCGTTGGCGAACTTCGTTCCCCAGTCACTTCTCGTGTTCCTGCGAAAAGTCGGATTCCGCAGGTTCCGCTTCAATTGGAACTCCCCGGTGGCGCACGTCTGAACTTTGCCACCGCAGCTCCTGAACAATTCGCCGCAGCCCTCATTCGAATGACGTCGGAGGTTGTCCGATGACGCCCTTCGACTTTTCCAAAATCCCCAATGTCACTCTGATCGTCTGTCCAGTCGACATGTGTTCCGGGTTCGATAAGATCGTCAAGATGCCCCGGTAATGCGTAATAAAGCATTCAATATTAATGCAGGCTCCGGCACGCGTCGGGGCCTGCATTGCTTTTGCAGCCAGGGAATCAAGTTTTGCTCGCACCGTCTGGCTGGAAAGCGGTACGGCGGGTGAGGAAAGGGAGAGGCTGAACACTGTTCAGATGGAAGCGCTCTATGTTTCAGGCTGCTGAGGCAAGAGGCGGCGTGAAAACCGGTTGGGGACAGCAAATAGAAGGAGAGGATGGTTGGTGCGCGAAAGCAGACTTTCAGTCAGCCGGGAAGAGATGCGCAGCCGCATCGAGGGTTGCAGTGGGAAAAAGTCAAGGGAGCGGAAGAAGGGAGGAGCAGCTCCCTCGCGAGCTTGCGGTGCGAGGGAGCGTTCCTTCTGGTCTGCTGAGGGGACCGATTACTTGGATGAACGCCTGGGGCGCTTGAGCGAGACGGTGGAAGTTCCGCACTCCTCCTCTGTGTCGGACTCGTCTTTTTTACGGCGGGCCTTCGTAGAAGCCACCTCTTCCATCGCTTCTTTGCTGGGCGTCTCAAGCTTTGAGCCGTGCTTATGCCTGGGTTCTGCGATCAGGAGCGAAGCTGCCAGTTCGTCTTCGGTGATGCCGAGGGCTTTGCACAACTTGACGGCGCACGTCGTGGTGCAAGTGCGGGTTTTGGCAATCTTCATGATGTGGTGTTCGGTGAGGCCTGCGGCTGCAGCGAACTCCTTATACGTTGTGTAGTTGCGCTTCGTGATGAGAAGCTTAAGAGATTTGGGGACGGGATCGAAATCCGAGGCCACAAGCACCGTCCTGATTTCTTCAAGGGACACATTCAGGGCCTTGGCAAGCTTCATCCCCGTCGAGTCCGTGCAGCGGCGATGGAGGGAGATCGTATTCATGGCGATCGGGTCGAAGCCGTGGACCTCGCTGAAATGGCTCAGCGTCTTGTAGCCATGCTTGACAACGCACTCCTTAAGAGTGTCGGCGGGCTTGGCGACGACGGTGTCGGGCTTCGAGCAGGAGGGCAACGTGAGCGCCGCGTGTGCTTCCATCATGAAGACCGTGTCGAGACGGAGGTGGAAGGTTATGAGGGCAAGCTCATCCGGGGAAAAGACCTTGCTCTGGAGCATGTCCTCGACCGCGGACATGTCGAGGCGAAGCTCCTGACAGAGCATCTCAACGGTGAGGCCGGCCTCATGCAGGGCACGATGAATGACCAGGTTGAAGTAGTCGGCGGTATCAATCGGGAACTTGGGACCGTTCAACTGGATGGTCGCGTAATGAACCTGTTGACGGTCGATGGCGTCGAGAGAATTCAGAGTAGGCAGTTCAAACATGGAGCTACTGAGGATTAGGTTGATGGGAGGAGAAGCGAAGTCGAAATGACGAGACGGCACCGGGAGCGATTTGGGCATTGTGGGCTTAAAACGACTGTGTATCCGTCGGATGAATGCCGGGCTGTGCGCCGGCCGTTGTGCGCAGGTGCTGCCTGCGGAGACTCGTCCTGTCGGGTGAGATTTGAGAAGGACGGGGAGGTACCAGTGGTTGTATCGGGAGAGGGCAAAAGTTGTTCATGATTATGGTAGATGCAAGAATGGTTTTGTATATATAAAATGTGAATATAAATACGTCTCAGCGCGGATGAGTCGATGTCATCCGGTCAGTGATTGCACTCTACTACAACGTGAAACAAAGATCAAACTCACTGGGCAGCGGTTACTTCCTTTTAGACAGCTTTGAGGTTGTGATTAACAGAGTGTTTCATGAGTTGGTTGCTGGTTAGCGATCGCTTAACTTCGGCAGTGGCTCAGGCTTTGACAACGAATACACTATTTACCCAGTGGTTAGTAGGAAATAGCTTGCGGCCCTGAAAAAAGTTAAAGCTAGTATTTACACCTAGGTGATCACCCTAGATGGGGACGTGTTATTGATGATGCGTTTTTACAACACTTTCTTTCGTGGACGGGTTTCAGTTGATGCTTTCCAACGAAGGTGCTCAACAGAGGGAGCCGGGCTGCGCTGTTTGAGAGCTGGATCCAGATGAGAGGAGGGGGCGGAGGAGAAGGGTCTCGAGGCGCGATGTCAAGACGTCCGTGCAAGCAGTCTGTTGCGAGGAAGGCACTGTTGCAGAGTCCTCAGTTTTCAAAAATAGCGGTTGAAGGTAAAATAAAACTATTTTTAACTACATTCACCGTTTTTCCCTCATGACTGAAACCGAAAAGAAGAAAAAAACAAGGCTGCGTACCTTGATTTGCCGAACTTCTGGTTGACGAGCCGTCCCTGGCTCATGCTTGCCTTCATCGGCGCATTCATTTTCTGTCAGCTTCTCGTCTTCAAGCACGGCTTCCCCGAATCAACTCTTGAGACGCTTATTTCGGCCCAGGGGACGTTCTTCTTCTCCGTCTTGATTGCAGCGGTGGCGCTTATAGCTGCCGTCTTCTTTTTCTTCCGCTACAAGTTCCTCTGCGATGAGCTCGAGAAGGCCGAGAAAATGGTGTCTGGTGCTCGGAACGACGGCCAAAGCATCGATTTCCTGGCGCTTGAAGAAGGTTTTGCAACTCTCGGCAAACCTTTTCCTGAGCTCTACGCCGAGTACTCGCGCTCGGTACGGCCGCTTCGCAGGGAGGATGGCTCGTCCGAGCTCTCCAAGGTCGACATGGACGGCTTCACCGACTTCGTTTCGCTTCGTCCCTCAGCCGATTTCTTCAATGAGGATACGCTCTATTACAGCCGCATCAATGTGCCGCTCTACCAGAGCGTGCCCGGCATCCTGACGGGGCTGGGCATTCTCTTCACGTTCGTAGGCCTTGCTGCCGGCGTCTCGCTTGCAACTCGCGGTCTCCTGCCCGCGGACGCCGCTTCTGCCGCTGGCATCGGTTCCATGAACGTCGCCGAACTGCTGAAGTCCATCGGCAATCTTCTTGATGGCGCAGGTCAGGCCTTCATTACATCGATCGTCGGTCTCTTCATCTCGTTTTTCTTCAGCTCCTGGCTTCAGGGCTGCGAGCATAATGTTCTGAGCCGCATCGAAAAGCTGAACGCTAAGCTTGCGAGCTACATCACCCATGCCGATCCCGAAAGACTGGCGCTCATTCGCACGATGCGCACGATCCGCCAGGAGGAGCTCATGCGCAGCTTTTCCGAACACTGGGACATGATGTCGGACAAGTTCATCGAGAAGCTCGGTAATGTCCTAAACGAACAGTCCACTGCCCAGACGTCGGCTCTCGTTGGCGCGATTGATGCGCTGCGCGATTCATTCGATAAATTCTCCGAAAAGCAGTCTCAGGCCATTACTGATGAGGTTCGTCAGGCCATGGAAGAGTTCTCGGTCATGCTGAGCAAAAACATGCAGGACATGACCGCGTCCTTTGCTCAATCGGCTGAGGGCGTCGGCAAGTCGGTTGAGGCACTTGACGTCGTGCTTTCCAGCACCAGGGAAGTCATGACCTCCGTGTCTCAGGAAGTGGGCGACACGATGAAGGCCTTCTCTCAGGAGGTGGATGCGCTTGACAAGAAGGTCGCCGAAAGGACGGCCTCGATCGAAGCACACCTTGAGGCCATGAACAGGCACTCGGCTGAGATTGCCGAACGCATTGAAGCTGTCGGCCTTGCGCTTGTCGAATCGGCCGAGACCGCAGGCACGGGTTTTGCCCAAAAGGTCGACACGGCGGTCACGGGTTTTGCAGACAAGGTTCAGGGTGCGGGTGACGACTTGGTCAAGACCGTTGAGTCGGCCGGTGGCGTCGTGCATGAAGCCTTTGTACAGGCCGGCAACACGGTCACCGAAAGGATGGGCGCAGCCGCACAGGAATTCTCCGACAAGATCGTCGGAAGTTCGGTGGACGGCGCAGAGAGGATCCGCGAAACGTTCGAAGCGATCAACGAGCGCGTCTCGGACTTCGGCTCGGCCATGGCAGAACTCAACGACCGGCAAAGGGCGCTCACCGAGCAAATCATCGAGGCAGGCAAGGAAGTCAGGACCGCTGCCTCCGATCTTTCCCTCTGCATCCAGCGATGCACTGACGCGCTTGACAAGTCCACCACGCTTCAGGCAGACGGCGAACAGATTTCCCGCGACATGTTCGATCGAGCGCGCGAAGTCTGCTCGATGATTACCACGACCTCCGAGGATTCCCTCAAGAAGGTCACGACGTCTCTCACGGAATTCGTTCAGACGGCCGACATGCTCAAGAACAATGCCGAAAACATTGAAAAGCTGCTGCTCGAAAGCACGGAACGTCTTGGCTCCGCTCTCATGAGGCTCAATGACGCCGTCAGCACGAACATGTCCGTGACGGACCAGAGCCTTTCGGGGGCCATCGACAGCATGAGCTCCGCGCTCAAGGAATGGACGAGCATGCAGGAAAACGCGACCGAGAAGCTCTCGGCACGCACCGCTGAATTCAAGGAGTCCGTTGATTTGATTGCAGAAGCGGCCAGGACGCTCGGCGGCTCCGTCGGAAAGCTCAGTCATGCGACTGAGGCGGCTGCCAAGAAGACAGAAAAGGATGCCTGATGATCCGTTCCGTCCGAAAAAAGCACAGCAGGCCCGAACGCGTCAACTACCTCGCCAGCGTTTCCGACCTCATGTCGGCCCTTCTCTTCGTCTTCATTTTGACCCTGGCCGTGGCCATCATTCAAGCCAGAACGGCTGCCGGCAGGGCGGATGAGGAGGCCAGACATGCGAAGGAGGCTGCGGAAAGAGCAAGGGTTGCGCTTGAGAATCTCAATCAGGTTCAGGGACGCCTCACAATCGTTGAAGAACGCCTGGAAGGCAATTCACGTGCCCTTAAGGCGTTCCTGGAGCAGTTGAAGACGTCGCTCGAAGAGCAGGGCATCATGGTCGACATCGATACGGTGCGCGGCGTGCTCCGCGTTCCTGAATCCGCCGTCACCTTCGGCGTTGGCCTCAATACGCTTGACGACTCGAACCTTGAGAAGGTCAAGATAATCGGCAACGTTCTTGAGAAGGAGCTTCCCTGCTATCAGCCTTTGTCCATGAAGGAGCCGCATTGTCTGGAAATGAACCCAAATGGGAATACGCTCGACGCCGTCTTCATCGAAGGCCATACCGACAACCAGACCTATAGAGGCGACTTGACGGGGCGACGCAATCGACTGCTTTCGACATCCCGCTCGAGTGCGGTCTTCGACGCGATGGTGGTGGGGCGTCCCGGTCTTGAGGGGCTTACGAACATCAGGAACGAGAGACTCTTTTCGCTCTCGGGTTACGGTGCCTCCCGCCCGTTGCCCGGTCATGAGCACCCGACCCCGACGAACGATCCCGCCAACCGTCGCATCGAGTTTCGCTTCATCATGACGCCGCCTGCCATCAGCAAAGAGGAAAGCCGCCTCATTCGATCGGACGCAGAGACGGTTCACGGGAGCTGACCATGCTCACGGATGAAAAGAAGGCAATGATGCTTGCCAGCTTTGACGTCTTCAGGCGTCCCACGCCCAAAATGTATCGCATTCAGAAATCTCATGACCTGGCGGTGCATTACTGGGGGCTAGGCGTTCCACTCACTCATAACAGTCTCAAGGAACTCTGGTTCAAGCTCTATCGTGAGCGCAGGGCTGCCGTCTTCAACGATCGTGAGCTGAGCAACCTTTGGCGAGTCATCTTCACGACGGTTGCGGATGGCCTGTTGCCGCTGATCGACAGCCCTGAAGCGCTGTCCATTGTCGTGGATGCCCTTCGTGAGCGTGGAAAGGCGGACAAATCGGAAGACTTCCTCCGGAAGTGGTTTGACTACTATCCCGGTCCCGGGAGAGTGCCTCTCGGAGGGCGCAACTCGATGGATGCTTTAGTCGCATCCGTGCCGAAGGTTCAGCCTCTGGCACAGAACGGCTTCTTTTCCGAGGGCGGTCCCTTTCGAGCCGCCAACTTGCTCCGCAAGGATGAAAACCTGTCTGAGGGCGTTGTGCGCGTGGGCGCAGGCTTCATCACGGCCGAGTCCCGATTCACCCGATACGTATGGGTGGAACGTTTTCCTTATTACAGCGACATGATCGCGCGCGGCGTGCACAAAACCGATGACGAAATGCGGGCGGTCCTCAAGTTCATTACCGATGATTCGATCGACCAGGGCGGAAAACTGAGGGATCCGACCATGTTGGTAGAGTTCACCGATGCAATGCTCGGCCACTTTTTCAAATTCCCCGAAGATGTCCCGAGCGCCGGCATTCGGCAGGAAATCATGTGGATTTTCGACCGCCTGCTCGGCTCGCGCAAGGATCCGATCAACGCCAGCAGGTGGCACCCGATTGCAGGGAAAGTCTCGGAGCTCTTCGACTTCTGGGAAATGGGGCTGGAGCTCGAAAACCTGTTCGACTTTGCTCGAGATGCGGTTGAGGGTGGTAGCGCGTACGACTCGAATACAACTGCAACCCGGCACTGGACCGAACGCCGTGAATTCTGGCTTCGCTACTGGAGAGCCGGACGGTTCAAGAAATGCAGGGTTTATGCGGCTTCCCCAACGCGCCATGCGGAGCTCGTCAAGCGGTTCAAAAACAAATATCCTTCGCTGATCAGCCGGCTTGGAGTTCTGAACGGCCGCACCGGGCCATCGTTCCTGATGTTCCTTTTCGAACTTCGGGGCGATGTGGTGATTTCTGAGTTTTCTGACATGGGTAAGGTCAGAGTCGGCTACAGAACTTCCAAGATCACCACGACCAGAGGTACCATCCATTGGTGGGATCTATTGTCCAAAGAGTACGTAAAGTACGACTTTACACATTCCGGTGATTGGAAGCAGCAGGCTGATGCTTCCATCGAGGAATTGACCCACGAAAGAGTTCCTCGATAAGGTGGAAAGGAAAGAAGACAGATGTTTGGCTTAAAGAAGATTTTCGGTTTCTCCAGCAAGGAGGAACCCGCAACGCTCGCTTATGTTCGTCGCGGCACCATGGAGCCTGAAGCATTTGCCGTGCTCAGGAGGCACCTTCTCGCGCTTGAGGCCGAAAAGGCCTCCGCCTGGGAGGCGGCGCCCGATGAGGATCCGCGCGCAGCATACCGCCGCTTTCTCAGTCTCACTGACTGTCGGCATTCGTTCGTGGTTGCGTTGGAGCAGAACGGGCGAAAATTGCCTGTCGGCGAATGGGCGAAAAACCATGAAGGTGCAGCGAGGCTCCTTGACCTCGTTGACAACGAGCTTGCCGTTCTTGTTCGTGAAGGTGATGCAGATGCTGTCGAGGTGTCGGACATCGTGCTCTCGGGCCTGAGCGCTGCCGACTTGAGGCGACTTGATTTTGTCAATCAGGGCGATATTGCACTGGCTCTCGAGCAGACGGGCGTTCCCGGAACGGCTTCGCGAACGGTCACGATGTCCTGGATGCACAACCGCAGGCGTCTTCTCGGCGCTGAGGCGGAAGGCATGCTGCTCAAGACGGGACGCCGCCGCTTTCTCATTCCCCCCAGGTTCTTCTTCACCGTCGATGCAATTGATCGCTATCGCGCACAGATTGCTGCCGCCTCGTCGCAAGACGAATGCCGAGCCGCCTGGGCAGGCTTGAGTGAATGGCTCCATGAGACAGGCGACAGGTCACTGAGCGAAGCTGCCGGTTCCACCCGCATGTTTACGGCGGGGCAGATCTCGCTTGCCATCGACAAGAAGACGGGTGAGATTCGTCCGTACTTCCTCAGGGCCAATTCGACGCCGGGTAGCGAGCGCAAGAACTTCGAATCCCTGATCTCCGACACGCAGGGTCGAAGGGTCCGAAATCAGATCGGCCCTGACGGCAAGGTGCCCGGCTATTTCATCCTCGGGCAGGGGGCTTATCTTTTCATCCCTGATGAAACGCGCCTTGTCCTTGAAGCAGTAGAGTCCATTGCCCGCAACGGTACGCCTGCCGACAAGACGAGGCTCCTCGCCAACCCGCACCGCGAGATCATGAGGCACCTTGAGGGAAAGCTCCCCGAAGCTGAGCTTGAGGTTCTTGTCGACGATGCCTTCATCGAGTCGCCCGAATTTCTGAGCGACCGTGTTGAAGCTTTCGGTCCCTGGTCGCCCAAATCGCTCGGCTTCGTTGAGCCGTGCAATGCGTCATGGTTCGGTAGCGACGAAGTGAACCGCTGGACCGTCATGGTGGGGGGTGAATTCTTCACGGGCACGCAGGCCGAGATCGACGCCCTCGTTCAGAGCGTCGAGAAGGCGGTGGCAGCCGGCGAGACCATGGTTGACGTTGCTGGCCGACAGGTGCCCGCAGACGCAGTAGACCTCGAGAAGCTCAAGGCCTTTGCCGACGGTGTCAACCGCAGGACGAAGAACGAGGATGGCGGTGAAAATCAGTCCAGAATCACGGACGAGGCCGAGGATGATGTGGAGATCCTCGATGAACCCGTCAGGCCCGTTCGTTATGGCCCTGTCCTTCAGGACAACCTTGAGGTGCTCCAGTACGTTGCTTCGCGCAACCGAAGAGACGCATTCACGCACGAGCTCACGGGCCTCAGCCCCGAGTTCCGACTGCTGCCTCATCAGACGGAAGCCCTCGACTGGCTCAAGGATCTCTGGAACCGCGGCGTTCCGGGAGCGCTTCTTGCCGACGACATGGGCCTCGGTAAGACGCTTCAGTGCCTCTCCTTCATCCGTTGGGTCATTCAGGGCCTTGAGGCGGAGGACCATCCTCGTCCCGCGCTTGTCGTTGCACCCGTGGGCCTCATCGAAAACTGGAGGCTCGAAGCCGAGAAGTACTATCCCCGCAGTCTGAAGAGCCCCGACATCCTGACGGGCCAGAAGGCAGCGGCCGCGCTGAGGCTCCCGCGACCTGAACTTCTGTCAAGACTTGAGTCCGCCGACTGGGTGCTGACCAACTATGAGACGGTCCGCGACAAGTTCGAGCTCTTCGGCTCCGTCAACTGGAGCGTCGTCGTCTTTGACGAGGCGCAGAAGATCAAGAATCCCGTCGCGCTCATGACAGAAACCGCCAAGTCGCTCGAAGGCGGCTTCACGCTCATGATGACGGGGACGCCCGTCGAGAACTCCTTTCAGGATCTTTGGTCCATCATGGATGCGGCGGTGCCGGGATTCATGGGATCTCTCTCCGATTTCATGAGACGCTACGGCGGCGACGCCGACATCGAAGAGGCGGGCGCAGAGCTCAATGCTGCGCTCACCGGCGCCTCCATGGATGGCGAGAAGGGAAAGTCCGTGAGACTGATGCTTCGGCGCCTCAAGACCGAGCGCATGAAGGACCTTCCCGTCAAGACGCAGAATGTCGTGGCGTGTCCGATGCCCGAACAGCAGGCGAACGCCTATCGGGCAATCCTCTCCGATATGAAGCTTCATCGGGAACGAAAGGAGAACATCCCGATCGCCGTGCTGCAGAGGCTCGCCAACTGTTCCCTCTCGCCCGTTCCGCTCTTCGAAGACGTGGAGCTCACCGACTCGATGATCGCGGATTCGGGGAGGCTTACGGCCTTCTTCAGGATACTTGACGACATCGCTGCCCGTCGCGAGAAGGTTGTGGTCTTCGTCCAGCACTTCGACGTGCAGGACGTTGTTGCTCGTGCGATTCGCGCCCGCTACGGTCTCGACCACATGCCGGGCAAAATCAACGGCACCATGCCGCCCGCAGCTCGTCAGCGGGTAGTGACCGAATTCCAGGACGGAAGACCCGGATTCGACGCGGTCGTCCTGACGGGACGTGCCGCAGGCACCGGGTTGACGCTCACGGCCGCAAACCATGTCGTACATCTCGAGCGCTGGTGGAATCCTGCGGTTGAGGATCAGTGCTCGGATCGCGTCTACCGCATCGGCCAGACGAAGGACGTCATGGTACACGTGCCGCTCGCTGTGTTCAGGGAGGAAGTTGATCCCGCAGACAGTCCGTTCGACGTGACGCTCCATCAATTCCTCGAAAGGAAGCGCTCTCGAAGCCAGAGCGTTCTGGCGCCATCATCAGGGAAGGGCGATCAGGAATTCATCGAGAGCTTCTTTGGGAAGAAGGCGGATTGAAGCTGGAAGGGCACTTTGGTTTAGTCTGATGTGTAAGCCCCCTCCTGACCAAGGGCTTTCGAATCCTCAATTTCCAGGTTGTGAACAATGGCAAATGAAGAAGAATGTTGGCGAGCGCGTTATGGATCAAATGGCCGAGATGTACCAGAAGAATTGGGAGAAGCGCGGGGTTTGAGGCGTGTTGTTCCCGCGCGACGTTGAAGAACTCAAGTGATTGACCGCTAGGCGGCACCTTGAGGGCAAGGTCTCGGCGGGCACGAACCAAAGAGAGGGCAAGGCGCATTGTTGCGTAGGGCCTTGCCCTCTGGCGCAAATTCAGTATTCCGCCAGAGCGGGAGCAACTCTACTGAACAACTTGATGAAAGTAGCGGAACATCCGTTCTACGACGTTATCCTTTTTCATTAACGCTTAGTTAGCGGCTTGATCTCATCCTTAACGAAAGTTGCCACCGCCTCACGCAGCTCGCGCAAATACTTGAGCTTCGTGACAGAACCGCCAGCAGCCTTGTAAGCTGCATAGTCACCCATGGATGCATCCACGGTCTTGGACGAAATCTCTGAGGCCAGAACCGTACTGGCGTACATCTTCAAAGCTTCGGGATTAACGCCCCACTTGGCCGAGAAGTCCTGAATCTCCTTGGCAATCAATTCGTCCACACGTTCTTCAATGACGGCGAAAGCATCCTTGTCACGGAACTCTTCAGGTTTGAACTTCACCTCAAACCAGAGCTGGCTCAAGACTTCACCAACCTTCGGATTGTTCTTCTTGTAATCCTCAATGAACTTGGAAATGCGCTGATCCTCGGCCTCGGAAGCGACCTTTGGCGCATCGTTTCCTTCCGGCATATGAGCCTGAAGAAGGGCTACCAGATAGCGATAGTTCACCTCAATGCGCTTCACGGACTCCAGTTCATAGTCGACGTCGATGTCAACAACCTCGATCTTTTCCTTTTCAGTCAGCTCTTTGATGCGTTCAATGATGTTGTGGTAACGACCGGTTAGGCGCTCAAACTCTTCACGACTCATGTCGAAAGTCGTTTTGAGCATCTCCTCACGGAACTCGTCATAAACCTGAGCCTCACCAATCAACCTGTCAACGGCCTGATACGCCTTGACAAAGGCTTGCAGCTCCTCAAGCGATCCATGCATTTGAAGATCGTCGACTTGTTCCTCAGTCGCCGCAACCGTCTTAAGAGCCTCGACCGCACTCGTCAAACGTTCAGAAGTTTCCGACCAAGCAGGAGCCTGAACATCATCCATCCCACCGTTTGTGTAAAGTCGCAAGGCTTCATCGATCTTTGCCGCATAGAGTTCCGGCGTTTGAAGCGTAACGATTTGACCGTAGCGCTTGACCTTGTTGAAGATGCGATTCGTACGCGAAAAAGCCTGAATAAGGTGCTGAGGCTTCATCGGAGGACGATCCAGGAAGATCGTCGACAAGCAAGGAGCATCAAAACCGGTTAAAAGTCGATCAACAACAATCACCAAATCGAGCTGCTGGCTGCGATCACGATACTTCGACTTCTTGCGAGCCAGACGATCATTCAAATCGGTGTTGTACGCCCCAAGCGTGGACAAATCCCACGACGTCCCGAACATGGCGTTGTAGTCCGCCAGAGACGCAGCCATCTCGCTCTGATTGGCGGTTGCGCCATCTTCGTTTTCGCCAACGGTGTACGTGATGGCAATCTTCGGGAAATCCGGCAATACCTTCCGAATATTCTCTGAAACTTTGCCATCCGCGACAAACTGCTTGAAAAGCTTGTAGTAATACTGAGCCTCCTGAATGGAGCTAACCGTAAGCAATCCCTCAAAGGATTCCCCGGTCGGAGCACCCAGCCACAACTTGGCTGCCGAGCGATTGACAATGTAGTCGATGACCTCCAGACGATGACGATCATCATCGTAGATATTCCTGCCAGTCTGGCTGGCGTAAGCCTTAACCACAGCGGACTCCAAATCCTTGTCGGAAATATCGTCCTGCTCAAGCTCATCCATCAGCTGAAGTTTTGACGCCAGATCTTCGAGCGTGCTCCGACTAAAGCCCATCCCCTGGACCTTGAAGCCAAGAACAGCGCCGTCTCCAATAGCCTCTTTAATGGTGTAGGCATGAAGACACTTCTTATTCGGATCCTTCGGACGACCGTACATGCCAGCTGTGGTTCTCGGCAAATCACCCTTCTGAGCACGCTTGTTTTCATCAAAAATCGGCGTGCCGGTGAATCCGTACCACAAACTGCGATTGAAGAACTTCTCAATCACACGCTTGCTTTCAGGCGTAACCGCACGATGGCATTCATCAACAATGAACGCAATCGTCTTCTTGGAAATCTGGTCCCTGAGTTTCTGATACTTCGGTGACGCATCTTCATCCGTGCATCGTCGAATGATGTTCTGGAGCTTCTGGATGGTTGTCACAATCGCACAACGATCTTTGGACCGAAGCTTGTCTTCAAGATCCCCGGTGTGTTCCGTGTTTCGAACATCCACGTCGTCGCTGTCCGCATAGGACAAGAAGGAGGAAGTGGTCTGCTGATCCAGGTCCTTGCGGTCAATCAGGAAGATCGCCTTGTCCATCGACGGAATATCCAGAAGATTCTTCGTCACCGTGTACGAAGTCAAAGTTTTTCCGGAGCCCGTGGTATGCCAGATAAAACCTGACTCGCGTTCACGAGACGCTCTCCTGATCGCTTCAATGGCATGAATCTGATAAGGACGCAAAAGGATGACCCGCTTGCTGTCGTTGTCTAGAACACAGTATTTGCCAACCATCAGGTGCGCCGCCGGAATATTGAGCGCTGCCTTGGCAAAGGACAAATAGTTCTCAACAGGTTCGTTGTTCTCATCAACCCAACGAGTCAAGAACTTTTCGTTCAAATTTCCGTGATTGTCAGCGGCAATGTAGCGTGTTTGCTCGCCGTTGCTGACGACGAACATCTGAACCAGCCCCATCAACCCGCGAAACTTTCCTTCCTCGCAATACTTCGTGATTTGCCGGAAGGCATCCATGAATGGATGATCTCTGTTCTTGAGTTCAATGTGAATGAGAGGAAGACCGTTGATAAGCAACGTAACGTCAAATCGGCGATTTCGCTCCGATCCATCCCCTTTCACTGCTTGGTATTGATTAATGACTTCATAGCTCGAACTGCCACCGGCGACCTCACGACTATTAACAGCCATAAGGTTCACCTCGCCCAACGAAGCATCCTCTCGAAGAAGCGGAATTTGAGCGACCTGATGCTCACCGGACAGCCAGCGCGCAGCCTTATAGGTCGTAGCCGCTTGATCAAGCAAAAACTGCTTGACCTGAGCCATTTCCATATCCGTCAGCGGAATTCCCTGAAGCTTGTCGATGTTGTTTCGATTGAGCTTTTCGCGAAGATTGTTCCAAAGCGCTTCTTCGGTCGTCAGATCCGAACGGTACGTCCACTGCGACTCGCCGAGCGTCAGCTGATTGATCAGCCGCTCTTCCATTTCGGACTCAAGCATACCCATCTCTATTCCTTCTCGTTATTTTTCGTCTTCTTCGATGAGACTTTCTGTATTGATGCCTTGGCGACTTTCCGCTTCGGCACGCAACTCGGTCAGTGTTCGTCCATGGTAGGTGAAGAACTTCGGTCCTTGATACGCACCGGAGTTGTTCTGCATCTCCTCGGGGAGAAAAGTCGGCACGAAAGCCGACATCTTGTAAATGCGGCCTTCGTATTCAATCGTTCGGTCACCCGCCACCCGCACAACAATTCCAGTCGGCTTGAAAACCAGTTCATCGCCGACCTTAAGTCCGATCATGCTGAAGTGAAACGGCGCACGCCGACGTAAAGCCAACGGTGCTTCGGTGTTGCCCTGATGTTTTTCGTCGACTTCAATCGGCTTGTTGTCGCGGTAACACGCCACCACAGCGTCGTCAATCGTTGAGGCGATGTCTCGGAAAATATCCAACGCCACATCCGGCGCAACGTTGAAGAACTCGCGATTCTGGCGAATGCGAAGGTCGGTGAGGCGGTCGATCGTCTTGTGGACGAGCTTTTCAACTTCGTTGTACTTTGCAGTTCGCATGGTGGCGTAGATCTTGAACGGCAGAGGCACCGCCGTGTTGTCCAGCTCTTTCGAGCGGACATCCACGGGGCGCGAACTCTTCCCGATCTTGACCCAGTCATCACGGAAGCTGTCGTTCGTAAGGATGTATACGTAGCCAGCTTGAGTCATGGTGGGGCATCAGATGAACATTTGTTGCAAAAGACCGTTCTTTAAACGTATCAAATTATTCTTTGTTTTTTCGTCATTAACGATTTGTTCATCTATGGTGGACAAAATCGCCGATATTTTCTTTTGCTCCTCTAAGGAAGGAATGTGAATTGGTAATATTGACAAAATGTCGACATTATAATTCTGCTGTTTTGTTCCTTGTGTGTAATGTAATGCTAGATCATTTCCGAAAAACCTATACCAATGAAATAAAAACTCCGGAATGATTTTGTCTTTTTTTGGAATTAAAGCTGCGCAAGATTGATTAATGGTCGACTCTATTTTTAGAATTCCACAATTGCCGCGAGTGTTTTCTGCATCAAGTCCAATCATCGCAATAACAACCGTGCCGTTCGGAACAATCCTTAAACGAGTACTTTTCATGCCAACGTTCGTAATTTTCTCTGCAGTTTCTTCTACAAAGCCACGCGTCAAGTCACGACTAGACAACCAATTAATTGCACCATTCCAGAATTCTTTATGATTTCGTCGAGGAGTCTGCCCAACATAGATCTCATCCAATACTTCTGATAATTTATAGGCTTTCCAGCTTCCTTCAAAACCCTTAAACCTAATTTCAGGCAATGTCCTACTGTTGGAAGACAGCATCTTCTGCAGTACCCCTTTCTTGAGCTGTTCAAGCGTTACGAGTCTCTTTTCACAGTTTTCGATGCGCCTGTCCAACGCCGTGAAGAATGCGGCGATTTTTTGTTGCTCATCAAAATTGTCATGCAAACGGAATGAGAACTCTAAAATTTGTTTCTTATCCCCACGAGGCATTTTCGATCCCTTACACCCCTCTGCAACATGCTGAAAAAAAGAATTAGAGGACAGGATAGAAAATAAATACGCAGGGGGTACTCCTTTGCTACGAATGACTAAGACATCAGATGAACACAGTCCATCACAATTCGCAAGCCACATTTTTCTCAAGTACGGGCGTATATTACCAAGTAAAATATCTCCCTTTGTAAAATTTATCCCTTCACATTGATCCCTTCTGTTAAGACGAACGCCGCCAAAATCCTTTAGCAAATCTTCCGTACTCACATAAATTTTATCTTTTGCAGAAGACCTTCTCTTTCCGTAATCTGCAACGGATCCCAAACTGACAAACTGTCGATCTTCATAATTGAAAGCATCGATCTGTTTAAATCTCAACCCGCTCATAATTACTTGCCCTCGCACGGAATCCCCAATTCCCTGAAAAACTCAGTCAACCTTGCATCAATTTCCTTCTCTTCCTGCTCAAGTTTTTTTAGCTCAGCAAACGTCGCTTGAAGGTCGATCTCCTCTTCCTCCTCTGAAGTGTCCACGTAGCGAGGGATGTTCAGATTGAAATTGTTCTTCTCAATTTCAGGAAGCTCTTCAAAACCCCCATCTCTGAACGATGGGGGAAGCAGATTTGTTTAA